>ENA-ORMS01000396-ORMS01000396.1-human-gut-metagenome-genome-assembly--contig:-NODE-396-length-45169-cov-4.232744_pt1 | contig 45169 bp, 33 predicted proteins | sample MGYA00242104_ERZ508997 | MGnify/ENA primary metagenome ERZ508997 (study PRJEB26280, sample SAMEA2338704) | human gut metagenome | biome: human gut; feature: human-associated habitat; material: faeces...
CAGGCTTTCGCCCATTGCCCAATATTCCCCACTGCTGCCTCCCGTAGGAGTCTGGACCGTCTCTCAGTTCCAATGTGGCCGTTCAACCTCTCAGTCCGGCTACCGATCGTCGACTTGGTGGGCCGTTACCTCACCAACTATCTAATCGGACGCGAGCTCATCTTTGTGCGATTTCTCTTTGGTATCATTGCCATGCGACATCGATACGTTATGCGGTATTAGCACCTGTTTCCGGGTGTTATTCCACTCACAAAGGTAAATTGCTCACGCGTTACTCACCCGTCCGCCACTAAACTCATTCAACGCTTCCCGAAGGATTAATCAAATGAGTCCCGTTCGACTTGAATGTGTTAAGCACGCCGCCAGCGTTCATCCTGAGCCAGGATCAAACTCTCTAATTTTCGTATTTAATCGTTCCCTTCCGGAAACTGCATCAAATCGTCATCAGAGCGCTATTTCTTAGCTTCTTCTTACTTTTTGAGTTTTTCAAAGTTTTTCAACGAGATTCTTTGTTTTCTCTTTGCTTCTGTTGTTCAATTTTCAAGGACCGTTTGCTACCGCCCCTCGGCGACAGCTTTGTTATTCTATCACATCACTTCCCGATTGTCAAGTGCTTTTTTTCAGTTTTTTGAAAAAATTTGTCCAAAAAATCACTTCGCCCGAAAAACTTATTCTGTCAGACTGCGAATTTCAGTTTCAGCGTCGCGATTTCGCTTTGTTTTGCCGAGTCTTTCGGAAAATGACGTCCTCAAAGTCGCATCGGAAAGCATTTTTTGCATTGCGGCTTCGATTTCCTTCTCCGAAATATCGCAGATCATTCCGAGCTCGCCGCCGGAAAGCTGTTCGGACGCAGTCCGGTAATCCGTAACCAATATAGGTCGACAGAGAATTTTCGCCTCCTCGACGGCAATTGTCTTCCCCTCGTGGCGCGACGGCTGAAAATAAATATCGCATTCCTTTATATATTTATAAGGATTTTCCGTTGTACCAAGCATAACGAAATCTTCCGTCATTCCGAGACTCGACGCCATGTGACGGATTCTCTCCGCATATTCACTGTTGTTTTCTCCGAGCGCATACCAGCGGAACTCAAAGCCTTCCTTTTTCAGTCTTGCAAGCGCGGGGAGCGCAATATCGTAGCCCTTTTGCTCGCAGATTCTGCCGACGGTCAATATTCTTATGCCGTCAAATCCGTCCGCATATCCGTTTCCGAGCTCCGCAAGCCGTTTTATCTGCTCCGCATCGACTATGTTTTCCATAGTAACGATTTTTTCTCTTACGGCAGGCAGTGCCTCCGCAAGCGACCTTTCTATCTCGCCCGAAACCGTCACAACCTTATCGCACCTCATAAAATATTTTTCATAGAGTGCGTCCTCGCGGGGCGGATGACGGTAATCAAAATGGAGCCAGGCGATTTTTTTCTTCGCACAAACCTTGTCGACGGTGTAAAACATTGTGCGGTCGCCCCAGTAAGCAATCGCAAGGTCGTATTCGCCGTGATGCGATTTCATCGTTTTCATAGCCGAAAGCCAGAGTCTGTTTTTTGCGTAGACCTTTTTATCGCCCTTTGCAACGGCTGTTTTTATGCTGTTTACGGCGAGAGGAAATATTCTTATCGGGTTTTTCGCAACGTATTTTCTAAGGAGGATTTTCTTTGCGTTTGCGGCGTTTATCTCCATGATTTCGCCGTCGGGCATCGTTTCGATTTTTATCTGAGGAGGAACAAGCGAAAGCAACGCTCCCTTTTTCTCCGCAAGGAGGAGCGTGACGTCCCATTTTTCATAGTCGATATGGTCCGCAAAAGAAAGAAACGATTTTTCGCTCCCGCCCGCGGACATCGTTATGCCGACTATTAGCATTTTCTTTTTCAAAGCGTCACCTCCTTTCACTTTACGCAGAACATCAGTCCCCCGTTTTATAAAATACTTCTTCGTTTACGTAATAATTGTTTCCGGCGGCAAACGCCCTGTGGAGTGTTCCTTCGTGAATAAATCCGCAACTGCGAACAGTATTCAGCGAAGGCTCGTTTATCTCCGGCACCATTGCTCTTATTACGTCTATACGTACATTTTTTCTTTCATACACATCGTCGCGCACTGTATATTCGGGAACGGCAAGCTCTCCGCGGAAAGCCTTTTCCGCAAGTGCAAGCACAGCTTCCCTGCAATATCCGTTGCGACGGTGTTCCTTGAAAATATAATATTCCAGCTCTGCCGTCGGCGTTTTTGCATGCAATTTCATTCCCAGATTTCCGATAACCTCGCCGGTTTTCCTGTTTTCCACGGTGAAATACAAATTTCCGAATCTCTCCGCCGAATTTTCTATGTTTTCCGCCGTCGGCTCCTCGCCTGCGCAAATATAAAAATCACCGTCATGCATATAATGATACGAAAACAACTTTTGGTCGTCTTCGCATATCGGACGGAGGACAAGTCTTTCCGTCGCGATCGGAGGATTTATGTTTGAATTGTATCTGATTCCCGCTTTTGCTTCATAGCGCGACTTCAAAAAGGCGTATTCCTCATCGGAAAGGTCGTCACTCGGAGTAAGATCGGTGCCGGCGCAAGTGTTTACCGCGTTCCACAATGCCGTTCTTATATCCGGATCGTCCGATGCGAAAAGCGTTTTGAATATTTTTAGGTCAGTGCTGTATTCCTTCGGATAATCGCATTTGCTCTGATCGTCGATTTCCACACACAGATAATCCGGACATTCATCCGGATTGTCAGCATAAAGGGTTTTTCTCAAAAGGGTGTATGCCTTTTTGTCCTGTATACGACGTTCGTCGTCAAATTTTCCCCATATCATAGCCTTGCCTCCTTTTTGTTCGCTGATTATTTCAATTATACCACCCGCGCGGGCATTTGTCAACGAAGCGAAAAAGCGAAAAAGGATTGATTTCCGGCAGTATTTATGTCATAATCATTATATCACAAAAACATCGGAGGATATTCAATGGCAGACCGTTTTGCGTCCATTGCCGCAGGAGAAATCGGCTCACGGGAGCCCCTCATGCGACCGAAACCCATAGCCGATAACGGAAAACGCTTTCCACTCGCGGATTCCGCGGGCGCGCCCGGAGAAGTTTATAAAAAAATAACGGAAAAAACGGAGCTCGACCGCATGATAAGATCGCTTCGGAGAAAGTATTGGAAATTCATGAAAAAGTGCTCGCCCACGGTCGAGAACAAAAGGAAAATCAAAATGCTTTCGGAATTTGATTTCCGCATGGCGACGTCCGATGACAGGCGCGACTTTTTCTCTGTCATATCGTCCGGCGAATGGGAAAAGGTGTCCCTCCCGCATTACGGCGGTCCCGTCGGCTATGCGATTTCGTATTACAAAACGACATTCACCGCATCCCTGCCGGAGGACAGGTCGCTTTTTCTGAGATTCAAGTGCTCGGATTACATCACCGAAGTCTATATAAACGGTACTCTCGCCGGCACGCATGAGGGCTTTTTCTCGCCCTTTGAATTTGATATTTCGGAGCTCGTCCGCGACGGAGAAAACACACTTCTAATCACCGTCAAAAACGATTTCAAATACGGCGGCGACAGCCCCCGCTCCGCGGACTACGTTCATTGCGAGGGGGACAAGCTCTATGCCGCAACCGGTCTCGGCTATGACGACCCCGCCGAAGGCTGGCATCATTGTCCTGCGGGAATGGGTCTCTGCGGCAGAGTATTTCTTGAAGAACGACCGAGAACCTTTGTCTCGGATATTTTCGTCCGTCCGATGCCGAAAACCTCCGAAATTGAAATATGGACAACCGTTTACCGTTGCGACTATCCCGGCGAGGACGATATTTCCCTTTCGTATTCGGTTTACGGAGAGAACTTCTTAGGCAAGATAATATCAGACAAAACATACCGCCCGCAGACAATTCATCATGCAGACTTCGGTGACGTTATGACAGAAGCCGACGTCGGCAGGCAGACAGACGAGGATCATCCGGTCGTTTTCCCGAAATTCTATCACGGCGAAAACGTCGTCAAATTAAGAATAAAGCTTCCCGATGTCCGCCTCTGGACACCGGAAACGCCTTATCTTTACATGGCGCAGGTCTCGCTATATATAAAAGGAAAAAAAGTCGATGCGGATGAAAGAACCTTCGGGATGAGAACGTTTGAAATTGACGAAACCGGATCGCCGAAGGGCATGTTTTATCTGAACGGCGAAAGCGTCCGCCTGCGTGGCGCAAACACAATGGGCTTTGAGCAGCAGGACGTCTTCAGATATGATTATGGGCAGTTGGTGCGCGATCTGATCATGGCAAAAATCTGCAATATGAATTTTCTCCGCACAACCCAGCGTCCGGTTTATGAAGAAGTATACTACGTATGCGACAGAATCGGGCTTATGCTGCAAACGGATCTGCCGCTGTTTTCCGTCATCCGCAGGACAAAATTCGCAGAGGTTGTGCGTCAGTGCGAGGAGATGGAAAAGCTGATACGCTCGCACCCGTCATGCGTTATGGTCTCATACATGAACGAGCCGATGGCAAACGGAAACGACAACCCCTTCCGCCATGTCATCCGTTCCGAGCAGGATATGATTTTCCGCGCGTGCGACGACGCCGTTCATATGCTGAACCCCGACAGGGCGATAAAACACATCGACGGCGACTATGACCCGCCGGACGAGGGCTTTCCCGATAACCATTGCTACTGCACCTGGTATAACGGTCACGGCATCGATATGGGCGAGCTTTACAGGGGCAACTGGCTCGGCATAAAAGACGGATGGTATTGCGGCTGCGGAGAATTCGGCGCAGAGGGGCTCGACCCCGTTTCGCTTATGCGCAGCCGATACCCGAAGGAATGGCTTCCGCAGAGCGATGAGGAAGAAAAGAGCTGGTCGCCGTCGGAAATAGTCGGCGCGCAGACGGGCAATATGCATTATTTCTTCTATGACACGCAAAACAGCCTTGAAAATTGGGTCAGCGAAAGTCAGAGATGGCAGGAAAGGGCGACAAGGCTTCAGACGGGAGCGTTCCGCCGGAATTCCCTGATGACGTCATTTGCGATACATCTTTTTATCGACGCATGGCCATCCGGCTGGATGAAGGCAATTGTCGACTGTGAGCGCAATCCGAAGCCCGCATTCTATGCCTATATGGACGAGCTGACCCCGCTTGCGGTGTCGCTGCGAACGGACAGAAAAACATTTTTCTCCGGAGAAAAAGCGGAGATTGAGATTTTCGTCTGCAACGATACGCACAAATCGTCTGATGGTCACACGATCGATATTGAGCTTATCCGACCCGACGGCACACTTGCGAAAAAGTCAACCGTGCCTGCGTTTTTCGGCGAAAACGACGTATTTTTGCAAGGTAAGGCGACCTTCGGCGTGCCGACTGTCACAAAGCGCGAAAAATATATCCTCCGCGCGGTTCTGAGAGACGGCGACGGCAAAGCCGTTCATTACGCCGACGAAGCGCTTGAAATTTTCCCGCCCGAAAAAGTCCAAATCGGCTCCGCCGTTACGATAGACGGTTCGGAGGGTCTTGAAAGCAAAGCCGGCGACGCGCTTTACGCTTTGAGCGAAGGAAAAACCGTCATAATAGAATCACTGCCCGCAGGAGAATACAGGCTCGGCGACGTTTCGTTCAGGGTGAAAAACTGCGGAATGAGACCGCTTCACTTCGTTTCGAGAAACACGTCTCACCCGCTCGTCCGCGGCTTTGAAAAGGATGATTTTTCCTTCTGGTATGACGAAAAAGCCGATATGATGACTCCGCTCGTCCGCACGACCTTCACAGGAGACGGCTTTGCCCCGATCCTCACCTCCGGCAACACGCTTTCGGGAAGCGCCTGGGGCAAGCCCCTATTCCCAGCTCTCGTCTGCGGTGAGGTAAAGGTCGGAGAAGGTAAACTGATAATAAGCACGCTCGACCTTGAAAACCATCTCAAAAACCCAGTTGCGGTCATCTTTTCAAACAGACTGAAAAACTATTGAAAAAATCTCCCTTTGCATACGCAGAGGGAGATTTTTATCCGTATTCAACATAATAACAGCCTCCTCCGCATAAAGATTAAACAAAAACAAAAACGGAGGACAACCACAAATGTTAAGGAAAATTTATAAGCCCGAGGGTTTTTCTCTCGGTAGCGGCACGGAAGGACTTTACACGGCATCCGCACTTGAAAAAGCAATGACAAAGGGGCAAATTCTCGAGGCAAGGGCAACCGTCTGCGATGAGGAAATGTCGCTTTATGTTGACCTCGGCTGTATGCGGGGAATCATAAAAAAGGAGGAGGTCGCCTTCAATCCGGACGGCTCGCCCGTAAAGGACATCGCGGCGATAACGAGAGTCGGAAAGACGGTGTGCTTTAAGGTCTGCGGATTTGAAAAACGCAGGGGAGAGACCGTCGCTCTGCTTTCAAGAAAGGATGCCCAGCGCGACTGCCTTGAAAACTATCTTATGCAGCTCCTGCCGGGCGACATAGTAGATGCGCGCGTGACTCATCTCGAGCCCTTCGGTGCGTTTGTCGATGTCGGCTGCGGAATCGTTTCGCTACTGTCGATAGACTGCATTTCCGTCTCCCGCATTGCACATCCGCGCGACAGGTTTTACCCCGGAATGGCTATAAAAACCGCCGTCAAAGCCATCGATTATGACCTTATGCGCATCTCCGTAACGCACAAGGAGCTTCTCGGAACCTGGAAGGAGAACGCCGAAAAATTCCGCATAGGACAGACAGTTCCCGGCATTGTCCGCAGTATCGAGCCTTACGGAATTTTCGTTGAGCTTTCCCCGAACCTCGCAGGACTTGCGGAATATTCGGAAAATGTCCGCATAGGAGACAGAGCAACCGTTTACATAAAAAATATCATCCCAGAAAAAATGAAAATAAAGCTCGTGCTTATCGACACTTACCAGTGCGAAAGCGAGCTTTATCCTCCGGAATATTTTGTTTTTTCGGATCATATCGAAAGCTGGGACTATTCACCCGAGGAATGTCCTAAATATATCGGCACGGAATTCAGATGACGTAAACAGTTTTTACCTGTTCATCTCTTCCCTCATCAAAAGCCGCCTTTCGGCGCACCCGTAAGCTCCCGCAATGTCGCCCTCCGCTTTAAGGCACGCCTCAAGATCGGAGAGGACGTAATAAAGGCAGATCGCTCCGGACTTTTCGGCATCCGGAAGGAGACCCGAAAGGATTTCGGCGGCTTTGCCCGTTTCGCCGTTCTTCATCAGTCGGCGCGCCTCCGCGTGTGACGGCGCAAGAGACGACGGCACCTCAAGCAAAAGAATATATCCGTATTCATCAACGCCGCAAGGAGGGAGCTCGCCCCTGCCCATAACATAATCTATCAGCGCAATGCCCCTTTCGGCGCAAGCGGAAATCACGCCTGCAAAAACGGATTTTCCCGCGCTGTCAATCGATTTTTCAAATTCCCGCCTTGCCGAAAAGAGCTTCCCGGCGTGCATAAGCGCCACGCCCGATTCGGCATAGCAAAGGGCGGAGATCAGAGCGGATTCGTCATCGTCATATTTCTCAAGCAACTCTGCACATTCGTCATTTTTGCCATCCGCATAAAGCGCGCGAACCTTTTCTCTGTTTTTCAGACGCTCCATATCGCCCGCAGAGGCGCTGTCCGAAAGCAGATATTCAAGCGGGACGGAAAGTCTCTCCGCTATTGCGGAAAGCGTCGAAAGCGAAGGATTTGCAACTCCGTTTTCTATCTGGCTGAGCATATTTCTTGTTATCAGCCCCTCCGTCAATGCGGACTGTGTCAGATTTTTCTCCTTTCGGAGAGCCTTTATTTTTTCGCCTGCCGTCATGCTTGTTTCCTCTTTGGTAAAATATATTTACCGTATTATACTCCGAAAAACAGCTCTTGTCAAGAAGCGGAGGGCAATTTCTGCCCTCCGCTTCTGTTTTTTTATAAATCGACCTTTACGGTTTCGCCTTTCGGTATTTCAAAGCGTCTGTCTCCGAGAACAAGCACGCCGCCCGCGATGTCCGAATGAACCGTGGCGGTCTTCCCGTCCGACTTTACGTCAACCGTGCCGCCCGGAACGGGGACAGAGCCCTCAATCCTTCCGAAACACATCAGATTCGGCTTGACCTCGTAGGTCGCGTAGGCGGCAGACGTCGGTCTGACGCCGAGAGCATACTTGCCCATAAGATATATCGGCGATGCGCTCCAGGCGTGGCAAAGGCTCTTGCTGTAAGGTCTGCCGTACATAGCGTAATGCTCCGCGCCCTTCATGTTCGGGAAATATTCCTCCCAGAACGTCGTTGCGCCGAGGTTGACCATCCCGCCCCAATAGCTATGGAGCATATCCGTCACATAGTCAAACTGACCGATCTCACACATTGCGTCAAGCTCAAAAAACTCAAAGTACGGAGTCGTTATCGGCGGGACTTCCTTGTTCTTTATGACGTTATCAATAATAAGTTCTCGCTTTTCACCGTCCGCTATGCCGAAAAGCAACGCAAAAATGTTTGCGTGACGGTTTACCCTGCGGTTCCCGCTCTGATAACTGTCGATATACGCCTTTTTCTCGTCGTCCCAGAAGTATTTATCAATGTTTTTCTTCATCTCCGACGCTTTTTCGCGATAGTCCGAAGCGTCCTCGCCGAGGAGCTCAAGTATCTCCGCATAGGCTTCATATGAGCGGCAAAGGAGCATCTGCTCTGCGGAGATTATCTCCGTTTTTTCAAGGTGCTTTGACCAGTCAATGAATGTCCAGTCGCCCTTGTCTGCATAACCGCCGATAAAGCCGTGTTCGGAAAGTCTGCTTTCAACAAGCTCCCACATATCCGGTATCTTCTTTGCCACGCGACGGACGAACTCAATATCGCCCGTGTGGAAATAGTATTCCCATATTGCGATTATCCAATAGAACGTATAATCGACTATCGTGTTTATGTGCTGCGCCATTTTGCCATCGCCGCGGAGCATGAGCGTCGTTCTGCGGACAAGGTCAAGATCGCACGCGTAATAATAGTTTACAAAATAGCTCTGATAAGCGTCACCCGACCATACCCAGCGGTCGCGCTTGATACCGTCAAAAAAGGCTTCTCTGCTGTTCAGCTCAAGCGTATATGCGCTGATATTCCATATTTTGTTTACAAGCTCGTCATCACACGAGAATTTTCCCCTCGGATTCATCGGCAGGTATTCGTAATCGTAATAAACGGAAAAATCCTTGCAGTCATCCTTTATATAGACGTATCTGCATGCGCGGCTGCGAAGTCGCATTTCATTTCCCGAAAGGGTGACCGTATCGATTATCTCCGAATGCTCCGTATCAAGCGCTTCCTCGCGCGATTCGCCGTAGGCTATGAAAACGCTCTTCCCCCCGGACTTTATATCAGAGAAAACGAGCTTGCCCATAAGCTCCCTGCCGAAGTCAAAAAGCACGCCGCCGTCTGTGTTTTCTGTCGTAACCGGTGCAAGCCGCTCATATGAAAACTTGAAAATTTCGGGGTTGTCGTCCGGACTGTCATACATATCGCTAGTGCCTGCTGGCTCATCTCCCATACCGAACGACGCAAGCTGCCAGCCATCACCCGATGCGAAATGCTCCCCCTCGCACCATATCGCAGGCAGACCTCCGTCCTTGAAGGCGGAGAGTTTTATGAAGTTTCTTCCCGGAGCCAGAGTAATCCTTGCAGGTCCGAGATAACGCACGCCGTTTACTATTATTTCAAGTATAGTGCCGTCGTTTGCCTTTGCAAAGAACTCCTCGCTCTCCTCAAGCTCGACTATCTTATAAAGTCTGACGTTTCTGTGCGGAGCGTCAACTCTCCACATCGGCGAATAATATTTCCCGTGCATTTCTCTTCTGTTGTTTACGAGCATTGCGTGATAAAGCTCGAAATCATCGGGATACCACATCCATTTTGCCATATAAATCTTCCTCCGCATAGATTTTTCTTCGGGACTATCATACCGCAAGACGGGCTTTTTGTCAATACAAAAACCTCTTTTCCGTGTTGACAGTTTCCCTCCCCCGTGATATACTTTCCTTGCAAATATGTTTCCCGAAAGGATTGTACCATGCAGGATTATGAATTCAGAAAAGCCGTCCCCGTCTGGGCGGAGGGCAGAGAAAAGGAAATGAACGTCTGGCTTGCCTTTACGGCGAAGGTCGACGGAGGGAAAAGCACGGTTCTCGCCGTGACGGGCTCCTCGGCTTACAGCGTCCGGATAAATGGCGAGTTTTTTGCCTTCGGTCCCGCCCGCTGTGCGCACGGGTTTTACCGCGTTGACGAGCTTGATATAACAGATGCGCTTCCGGCAGGCGAAAACGATGTGACGATAACCGTCGCAGGCTATAACTGCAACGGCTTTTACCATATAGACCAGCCGTCATTCTTCTGCGCCGAGCTGATATCGGGCGGTGAGGTTATCGCCGCAAGCGGATATGAGGGCTTTTCGTGCCGTGAGGTCTCCGAGCACGAGCAGAAAGCGGAAAGATACAGCTATCAGCGGACTTTTGTTGAAATTTATAATATCGGCGCAGAGGAAAAGCCGTCGCCGAAAATTGTCCGCACGGAGGAGAAAAAATTCATCCGCCGCGACTGCTCATATACCCATTATGACAGAATCCCCGCCGAAAGCATAGCCTTCCGCGGCACGTTTGCGGTCGGCGACCACAAAAGCGTCCTCCGCTATCCGAGGCAGATAGGCTATCCGTATTTTTCATACAAGATATACCCTCTTTCCGAGGTCAGAACAGACCTTCATCTCCTTGCGAGAAACATCGATACGGAGAGCATTTCCCCCTGCAATGAAGCGCCGACGGGAGCAAAAATCAATCGCGGCGAATTTGCGATATATCATATGTCGCCCGAAATATCGGGAATGTTCTCTCTTGACGTGACAGCCGATGAAGATACCGAAATACTTCTTATGTTCGACGAGGTCATGCGCGACGGGAACCGCCTTGATTATCGCCGCTTCGGCGCAACGGGCGCCCTGCTCTGGCGTTTGCCGGCGGGAAGTCATTCCCTTGAGAGCTTTGAGCCGTATTCCGCGTCTTATACAGGACTTTACGTCCTGCGCGGGAGGGCAACGGTAAACAGCGTAAAGATGATATATTTCGGCGCCGACAAGCCGGACGTCCGTCTGAAAAGCGCCGACGCCGACCTTGAAAAAATATTCAATGCCGCCGTCGAAACATACCGTCAGAACACGTTCACTCTGTATATGGACTGTCCGTCACGCGAGAGAGCCGGCTGGCTTTGCGACAGCTTCTTTACCGGTCGCGTTGAAAAAGCGCTTACGGGAAAGAGCGAGATCGAACACAACTTCCTTGAAAACTTCCTTCTTCCGACTTCGTTTGCCTGTATTCCGGACGGAATGCTCCCCATGTGTTACCCCGCCGATCATTACAACGGCACCTTCATTCCGAACTGGGCAATGTTCTATGTGATCGAGCTTGAAGAATATCTCGGCAGAACGGGCGACAGAGCGCTTGTCGACTTTGCAAAAGACAAAATATCGGCTCTTATGCGCTGGTTTGAAAAATACGAAAACGAATATTCCCTCCTCGAAGATCTTGACGGCTGGGTGTTTGTCGAATGGTCAAAGTCAAATGAGCTGATAAAAAACGTCAACTTCCCTACGAATATGCTCTATGCAATGATGCTACGCTCGGTCTGCCGTATTTACGGCGACAGAAGTGCAGGCGAAAAAGCGGATAAAATCGAAAAGGCGATAAACGAGCTTTCGCCCATCGGCATTTTCTATTGCGACAACGCCCTCCGCGGCGATGACGGGCAGCTTCATCTTTCGGGAAAAATCACGGAAACCTGTCAGTATTACGCGTTCTTCTGCGGCACGGCAACCCCAGAGGAAAATCCGGAGCTCTGGAAAGCACTTCTTTATGACTTCGGCCCGCAGCGTGTGCCGAGAGACAAGTGGCCGAACCTCCGTCCGGACGCAAAATATCAGAATGTCTACCCTTCAAACGCTTTCATCGGCGACTATCTCCGCCTTGAGCTCCTCTTCCGCTACGGCGAGCACGAAAAGCTCATCGAAAACATAAAAGGATATTTCCTTGATATGGCTCGCACGACGGGCACCCTCTGGGAAAGCGAATCCGCCGCCGGCAGCTGCAATCACGGTTTCGCCTCTCACGTCATCTACTGGCTCGACAAAATGGGTCTGACAGAATAACCGTCGGGCTTGCCGTAAGCCGCGTATAAAACAGACCGAAACGGTCGCAAAACACAAATCTCCGCTCCGGCGGAGATTTTTTGTGCAATTTTTATTCATTTTCCTTGCATATTCATGTATATTATGATATAATGAATAAAATAATTCTGTGGGGACGGGGATATGCGCGCGGATGTTTTTCTTTTCAGAGTCGGGATGGCAAAGAGCCGCAGTCATGCGCAGGCTCTTATTTCGGGCGGAGTTCTCATTGGCGGGAAAAAGGTTGAAAAACCGTCGACAGACGTCCCCGATGACACCGCAAAGGAATCCGTCACCATTCTTTCCCCCTCCGAATATGTCGGAAGGGGCGGGATAAAACTGCACCACGCGCTGAAAATGTTCGGCATTGACGCAGGCGGGCTCATCGCCGTCGACCTCGGCGCGTCGACGGGCGGCTTTACGGATTGCCTTCTTCAAAGCGGCGCAAAAAAGGTCTATGCCGTCGACGTCGGGCACGGTCAGCTCGCCCCATCGCTCTCCGCCGACGGGCGCGTCGTAAATATGGAAGGAACAAACGCAAGAACGCTGACAAAAGGCTCCTTTCCCGACGGAATCGACCTTGTCACAAGCGACCTTTCCTTCATTTCCCAGACGCTCGTCCTCCCTGCGGTCTCGGACATTCTTTCCGTCGGCGGGATGTTTGTTTCGCTCATAAAGCCACAGTTTGAAGCCGGCAAGGGCAACGTCGGCAAGGGCGGAATAGTCAGGGACAGAAAAGTCCACAGCGAAGTGATTGAAAACGTTTTCGCCGCGGCAAGAGCGCACGGGCTGGAGCCGCGTATGCTTGCGCCGTCCGCAATCGAAGGCGGCGACGGAAACAGAGAATATATCGCGCTTTTCGTCAAGGGCGCGAAGTGCATGGAAATAACTGAAAAACAGATTTCTGACATTGTAAATTCCAAGGACTGTGAGGTAGTCATAAAATGAACGAAGCAAAGCGAGTCGCGGTGTTCACGAACAACAAGCGCGACCCCGATTATTCATATCTCAGAAAAACCGTATATACTCTCCTCGCGGCAGGCGCGGAGGTTCTTGCCGACATGCGTTACCGCAGCTGTCTCGGAGAATCGCGCGACGGCGTCAAGCTCTGCTCATATACAGAGGAAATGCTTGCGGGCGCGGATGTTGCAGTCGTGCTCGGAGGCGATGGGTCGATACTTGAAATATGTGAAAAAACCGCGGCGCACAATCTTCCCGTGTTCGGGATAAATTTAGGGCACCTCGGCTATCTTACGACGATCGAAAAGGACGATATTTCAAAGCTCTCGGAGCTTGTCAGCGGAAATTACACGGTCGACGAAAGAATGATGATCGACGTGCGCATAATCGATAAGAACGTTCTTCACGAGCTCCGTGCCCTGAATGACGTTGTCATTGCAAGCGGAACGCGGGCAAGAATCGGATGTTTTTCCGTCAAGTGCGATAAAAACCGCGCGATAGGAATAAAGGGCGACGGCGTCGTCATCGCGACGCCCACGGGCTCGACGGCATATTCCCTTTCCGCAGGCGGACCCGTGATCGATACGCGCGCGGAGCTGTTCTGTATAACCCCGATCGCGCCTCATTCGCTTGCGTCAAGACCGATTGTCGTAACAGCGGACTCCGTCATAACGGCTTCCGGCTGCACGCTCGCCCCGCAGACTGATATATACATCGCCGCGGACGGAAGAAAGGGCGTCTCCGTTTCGGAGCATGCGATGGTTGAAATAAAGCGGTCGCCGCTGAAAACGCGTCTCTGCCGGATAGGCGACGACGGATTTTTCGATATACTGACAAAGAAAATGCACAGCATATAAGAAAGGATAAAGATCAAATGAAAAGCATGCGTCACACAGCGATACTCAAAATCATTTCCGAGCAGGCAATTGAAACGCAGGACGACCTCATCACAAAGCTTAAGGAAAGCGGGTTTGACGTCACCCAGGCGACAGTCTCGCGCGATATAAAGCAGCTCGGGCTTGTGAAAACCTCCGATGACGGCGGCAAATACCGCTATTGCGCCCCACGCCCGTCATCCGGAACGGATTCCAAATTCAAAAACATACTGACGGAAGCCGTCGTTTCCGCGGAAAATGCGGAAAATATGATCGTCGTAAAGACCTATTCGGGAATGGCAAACGCAGCGGCGGCTGCAATCGACGCTCTCGCGGCGGACAGAATTCTCGGCAGCATCGCCGGCGACGACACGATACTCATTGTCACAAGAAACGACAGTGACTCGGAGGAGTTCGCCGTACTTCTGAAGGACGTTATCGGGCTTGCATAACAAATCTTTTCAAAGGAGGAGCATGATATGCTGAAAGAGCTGTATATAAAAAACGTGGCTATAATCAAGGAACAGCGTCTCTCCTTTGACAGAGGCTTCACAGTTCTTACTGGCGAGACCGGCGCGGGAAAATCGATAATAATCGAGTCTGTCGGACTGATATGCGGCGCAAGAGCGTCAAAGGAAAGCATACGCTCCGGAGAGGAAAAAGCAAGCGTCACGGCGCTCTTTTCGGACATACCATCACACACCGCAAGGGCGCTTTCCGATATGGGCTTCGACTGCGACGGAGGAGAGCTTGTCATTTCAAGAGAGGTGACGGCGGGCGGCGGAAGCGCGAGAATCGGCGGCAGACCCGTTTCCGTCTCCCAGCTTCGCGACGCCGCAATGCTGCTTGTGAATATTCACGGTCAACACGCAAGTCAGGCGCTTTTGTGCGAGGAAAACCACCTCGGTTATCTCGACGCATTTTCGGACGTTGAAAAGGAGCTTTCGGAATATTCCGGACTTTATAAAAACGCAACGGAGTTGAAATCAAAGCTCGTTTCCCTCACGCATGACGAGCGCGAAAAACAGCGCAGAATCGAAATGCTGAAATTCCAGATAGACGAGATAAAATCCGCAAACGTCAAAAACGGCGAGGAGGAAGAACTCGAAGCGCTGAAAGTAAAGATCAGAAATGCAGAAAAAATAAGTAAATATTCAAAGCTGATAATCAAAGCGCTTTACCGCAGCGAAAAAACAATCCCCGCAGCCGACCTTGCTTCAAAGGCGGCGGAGGCAATCGGCGAGCTTTCGGACATCATCCCGAAGGCGCAGGAATATATCGAATATCTGACAGACTTTTCGTACCGTTGCGAGGACATCGCGGAGACTGTCCGCAAGGAGTGCGACACGGGGGTCAAAAATCCCGATGAAGCGCTGGACAGAATTGAAGAAAGACTTGATACTCTCCGTCGTCTCAAAAGAAAATACGGAGCGTCGACCGAGGAAATTCTGAAGTTCAGGGCAGAGGCGGAAAAGGAGCTTTCCGAAATAGAATCTTCGGACGAACGTGCCGAGGAGATAAAGGACGAGCTTACGAAAATCCGTCGCGAAATGACATCGCTTGCGTCATCCATAAGCGAAAAGCGAAAAGCCGCCGCAAAGCTGCTGAACGAAAAAATGGTCTCCGAACTTGCATATCTCGAAATGGCAAAAGTTCGCTTCGACGCTGAAATAATCCCTTCGCAGGTCTATCTGCCGACGGGAACCGACAACGTCCGCTTTCTCATTTCGGCAAACGCAGGAGAGCCCCTCGCTCCGCTTTCTAAAATTGCGTCCGGCGGTGAGCTTTCAAGAACGATGCTTGCCCTGAAATGCGCCCTTGCCGACAAGGAAATGACCCCGACGCTTATTTTTGACGAGGTCGATACGGGCATTTCCGGCAAAACATCATATAAAATCGGCAAAAAACTGCGCGACTGCTCAAAGACCGCGCAGGTCATCTGCGTGACACATTCTCCGCAGATAGCGTCGCAAGCCGACATGCACATAAAAATCGCAAAGCGCGAGGAGGACGGCAGAACCGTCACCTCGTCGACCGTCCTCGACCGCGACGGCAGAATAAACGAGCTTGCAAGGATAATCGGCGGAGAGAAAATAACCGAAAAAACATTGACAGCCGCCGCAGAAATGCTCGACCCTGCGGAAAATAAGGCTTGACAAGCCGCACGGCAGGTGTTATAATACAGTCAAAATGGCTGTGACGAAGAAAAGTAAGGCTGTTTTTCCGTGCAGAGAGCCGCCGTTTGGTGCAAGGCGGTCGGAAATCACCCCGAAAATACACTTCAGAGCCGCACACCGAAAGGTCTTCCGAGTAGGCTGTGACGGGTGCGCCCGTTAACGCGCAGGGGTTTTATATGAAACCCGCAAAGGTTCATTCCGCGAGGAATGGGCGAATTGAGGTGGTAACACGGAACTTCCGTCCTCTGCAAACGCAGGGGACGTTTTTTTGTCCCCAAATAAACAAAAAAGGAGAAAAGAAAATGCAGATCTATGAAGAATTACAGGCGCGCGGACTCATCGCGCAAGTCACGGACGAACCCGAAATACGTGACCTTATCAACCGCGGCGGAGCAAAGTTTTATATAGGCTTCGACTGCACGGCAGACAGCCTTACGGCAGGTCATTTTATGGCGCTCACGATGATGAAGCGTCTCCAGATGGCGGGAAATCAGCCCGTTGCGCTCATCGGCGGCGGCACGACTATGATAGGCGACCCCTCCGGCAGAACAGACATGAGAAAAATGTTGACAAGAGAGGACATCAATCACAATGCTGAATGCTTCCGCCGTCAGATGGAGAAATTCATCGATTTCGGCGAGGGCAAAGCGATAATGGTAAACAACGCCGACTGGCTTCTCAGCCTCAATTACGTTGACGTCCTCCGCGAGGTCGGAGCGTGCTTCTCGGTAAACAATATGCTCCGTGCAGAGTGCTACAAGCAGAGAATGGAAAAAGGTCTTTCCTTCTTTGAATTCAACTACATGATAATGCAGTCATACGACTTCTATTACCTCTTCCAGCATTACGGTTGCAATATGCAGTTCGGCGGCGATGATCAGTGGTCGAACATGCTCGGCGGAACCGAGCTCATCCGCAAAAAGCTTGGCAAGGACGCATATGCAATGACAATCACCCTGCTCACAGACTCTCAGGGGCATAAAATGGGCAAGACCGCAGGCAACGCCGTCTGGCTTGACCCGAACAAGACCTCGCCCTTCGATTTCTATCAGTACTGGAGAAACGTAGGCGATGATGACGTTATGAAATGCATCAAAATGCTGACGTTCATCCCGATTGAAGAAATAGCAGAGATGGAAAAATGGGACGACAGTCGCATAAACGAAAAGAAGGAAATCCTCGCATATGAGCTGACCTCCCTCGTTCACGGCGAAGAGGAAGCAAAGAAGGCGCAGGCTTCCGCGCGCGCCCTCTTCTCCGGCGCAGGCGACATCGAGCATATGCCGACAACAACTCTCTCCGGCGAAGACTTCACGGACGGCGAAATCGGTATTCTCGATCTTCTCCTCAAGGGCAAGATGGCTCCCTCCAGAAGTGAAGCAAAACGTCTTGTAATTCAGGGCGGCGTTCTCGTCGGCGATGAAAAGGTTGAGAGCTTCTCTCTCACCCTGCCGAAGGAAAAATTCTCCGGCGACGGAGTTGTCGTCAAAAAAGGCAAGAAGATTTTCCATCGCTTTACGGTATAAAATAAAAAAGCACCCCGCGGGGTGCTTTTTTTATTTTACAAACGATTTATCAACGTGAACTATTGCATAATAGTTTGAATCAAGCGTTTTTACCATACGCTCGATATCGCGCCGTATCTCTGCCTCCGTTCGGTTTACGTCATACGGCACGACTATATCGAAAATAACGTTCGTATGCGTCGGTCCCGTGACCATGCGGAAATCGTGAATTGTCACCCGCTCGTCGATTATTTTCACAAGCTCGGCAATTTTGCTTCTCGCCTCCATCGTGATCTTATCGTCCGTTTCAATCGGGTCCATATGGATGACGGCGTCACAGCCGAGTTTTTCGGCAAGCTCCCGCTCTATATTGTCTATCATATCGTGCGTTTTGAGCAGATCCTCATCGGCGGGAACCTCCGCGTGAAGGGAGATCATCCGTCTGCCCGGACCGTAATCGTGAACGATGAGGTCGTGAAAACCGAGGACCCCCTTGTGCGACATGACAGTTTCGCCTATTTCGTCGACGAATTCCTCCGTCGGAGGGACGCCGAGAAGCGGGTTTATCGTCTCCTTTGCGGCGCGCAAGCCGGATATAAAAATGAAGAGCGCAACAGCCGCCCCGCAGATACCGTCAAGGTCAAAGCTCGTGAATTTTGTTATGAGCATACATATGAGAACGACCGTCGTCGAAATGCAGTCGCCGAGGCTGTCCGTCGCAGTCGCTTTCATAGCGGGCGAGGAAATTTTCTTTCCGACTTTGCCGTTATAACAGCACATATAGAGCTTGACAAGCACTGAAACCGCTAAAATTACAGCGGCAACCACGCTGAATTCCGTCTCGCCCGGCGAAATAATCTTTCCGACAGAACTCTTTCCGAGCTCAAAGCCCATAAGGATTATCAGCATTGAAACGATCAGCCCCGATATATATTCAATTCTTCCGTGACCGAACGGATGCCCTTTATCGGGCTTTTGCCCCGCCATGCGGAAGCCTATAAGCGTTATGACGGACGAGCCCGCGTCGGAGAGGTTGTTGAGGGCGTCCGCAACTATGGCAACGGAGCCGCTGATAAGTCCCGCCGTCAGCTTGCCTGCAAAAAGAAGTATATTCAGAACTATTCCGAGCGTGCCGGAAAGAATCCCGTATGCACGACGCACCGCAGGGTTTTCAAGGTCATCTCTGTTCTTTATGAAAATTTTTGATAAAAGTCCGAACATGGTATCATTTTCTCCGCAAAGCAGTTTTGTTTAGCGATTATTCTATCATACTTTTTTATTTTTCGCAATAGCTTTGCGCCTTTTCTCTTGAAAAAGTGTATGTAATATGATATTATGTATCATGTAGAATTATGTGAAGCTATGGAAGGAGGGATATTTACGGAAAAACTCGCACCGCTTATTATGTGCGCCGTCATTGCGCTCATCGCGTTCGGACTGATGAAGCTTGCGCTTAAAATCAGCTCATCCGTGACAAAAAAGAAAATCCTTTCATATTCTCGTCCCTCTGTCGACGCCGCTTCCGCTTATCTTTGCGCCTGCTTCGGAGAAGGAAACGTTCTTTCCGGAGTGTGGCTTCCCCGCCTCGACAGGCTCGGCAGAAAAATGTATTCGGAGGTCAGCGACATAATCGTTCTCCCGTCCGGAATATACATTGTCAATATCAGCGACAAGATGGGAAGAATATATTGCGAGGACGAATATCTCTGGCACAGAACCGTGCGAACCCGCTCGGGCGAGCTCAAAGAGGAGGACTTTGAAAGCCCCATAATTCAGAACGAAAAATTCTCGGACTCGCTTTCGGTCCTTCTTAAAAATGAAAATCTTCCGGCATACAAAATAACCTGCATCACGATATTCACATCCGAAAAGAACGTTTTCGAGGGCAAGCCCGACAGCGTTTTCACCCTTGCCGACGGTGCGGAATATATAAAATCGCAGAAAAGCAAAAAGCCCCTTTCCAAAAAAGAACGCGCGACAATAATCCGCGCAATACGGAATAATTCCCCAAAAGCGAGCCGTGCGCGCGCGTATAACAGAAAAAACGGCGTAGGCTGACAGCCCTTCTCCGACCGATTTTTCATTTGCGTTGTGTTATATTTGATTTACAGATTTTATGTAAATCGAAAGGACTCCGAAAATGAAAAAACGAATATCTCTTTCTTTGACTCTTGCTCTCTCCGTATTTGCCGTTGCGCTCTGTGCCGTTGCCGTGTTTTCCGGTGGGGCGCGCCGTCTGCCGACAGACTCCGAGGACAGCTATGCCTGCGACGCGATTGTCTTCGCCTGCAAAAGCGGCTATATGTCATGCACAAGCTCTCCCGACGGCGAGGCGCTTTTCCTCCCGGACGAAACGGTCACCAGAGCCGAATTTGCCGCTGTGCTCGTTGAATATCTCGGCATAAATCCCGATAAATATTTCCGCGCCGAAACGGGTATTTCCGATATAAGCGACACGCCGGACGAGCTTATCCCATATGTGAAAGCCGTCTGCGCTCTCGGTCTTATGGGAACCCTCCGCGATAACGGGAAAACATATTTTTTGCCGCTTGAAAACGTCACAAGGCAGGAAGCGGCGTATATTATCGGAGCGCTGACGGACACCGTCGCTTCGAGCTCAAACGTCGACCGTTTTTCGGACATCGGCGATACATATCTGCCCTATATGCAGAATGTGAAAACGGTTATTTCTCTCGGATATATGATAGGCTATCCGGACGGAACCTTCCGTCCGGAACGTGACATGACCCGTGCGGAACTGGCACTTACGCTTTACCGCATAAGACAAAGCGGTGACAAACTGAACTTTTAGGAGCATTATGAAAAAGGAAAACGAAAAATTCGCAGGCTCGAATATTATGGAAGGAATGGTGTCAATCCGTGCCGTGCTTTCCTCCGGAAACGGACGTAAAATAGAAGAAATTCTTTTCGACAACGCAAAGGCGGAGTCGAAAATGAAAGAAATATCATATCTTCGCCACAGAGGCGAGGAGCTTGGATTTTCCGTCCGCGGAGTTGATGCCTCGGAAATAGACAGGCTCTGCATCGGAAATTCGCACGGCGGAATTATTGCCGTCTGCTCCGAAAGACCGCTTCCCGATCTTACCGAAAACGATATTTCGGGCGATTTCTGGGTTATGCTTGAAGGTATTGAAGACCCTTATAACTTCGGCTATTGCATGCGTTCGCTTTATGCAGCGGGAGCAAGCGGGATAATCGTTCCTCCGAGAAACTGGATGAGTGCCGCGGGAGTCGTCTGTCGCGCGTCGGCGGGGGCTTCCGAACTTTTCAGAATATTTGTGTCCGACAGCGCCGCGGCGGCAAAGCTCTTTCGCGGAAAGGGCTTTGCCGTAATCGCCGCCGACAAGACAAAAGACGCCGTTTCAATTTATGACGCAGATATAAAACGCCCGCTGCTTCTCATAGTCGGCGGCGAGAAGCGTGGAATCACGCACGCGGCGCTGGCGGAATGTGATTCCGTGGTTTGCCTTGATTACGGCAGAGATTTCCCCGCCGCGCTATCGGCAGCCTCTGCGGCGTCGATTATCGCTTTTGAAATATTCCGCAGAGGGAGAAAATAATGGACAAGCCCGAAAAAATCAATGATTCGCTTTCTCTTTTTTCGCTTCGGGGCTCGCTTGACTTCGGAACTGACGCATATTTGCTGTCTGCATACATAAAAAAATCGAAGAGCGGCATTTTTGCCGAGCTCGGCACCGGAAACGGAGTTATCTCAATGCTCTGTGCCGCACGGGGAAAGGCAAAGCATATAACCGCTTTTGAAATCCAGCCCTCCCTTGCGGATATTGCGGCGAAAAACGTCGATTTCAATCACCTTGCCGACAAAATAAAAATAATTTGCGGCGACGCAAGAAGTGCGGGCAACGAATATAACGGCAAATTCGATACCGTATTTTCAAACCCGCCGTATCTCAGAACGGGCACCGGACTCGAAAGCGAAAACGAATCCGCAAGAATCTGCCGCAGAGAAGTTACGGGGGGTATTGCGGATTTTTCCGCAGTCGCCGCGCGACTTCTGCGTTTCGGCGGCAGCTTTGTCTGCGTTTACCGACCGGACAGAATGGCAGAGATGATATATTCAATGCGCAAAAACGGCATTGAGCCGAAAAGGGTAACCCTCGTCTATCCGACGGAAAATCACGTTCCCTGCCTTGTACTGTGCGAAGGTATAAAAGGCGGCGGCGAAGGCGTATTTTTTACCCGACCGCTGATGATTTATAAATCAAAGAACAATATGTCGCAAAGCGGATACACGGATGAAATAAACTATATATACACAAACGGAGACTTCAATGGATACTATAAAAAGCCCTGAAACACACGAAAAAAACGCCGTAATGAAAGGCACGCTGTACCTTGTCGGCACGCCTATCGGCAACCTTTCGGATCTTTCCGAAAGAGCGAAAAAAGTCCTCTCCGAGGTTGACTTCATTGCCGCGGAGGATACACGCGTGTCGGGCGCAATGCTCGCAAAATTCGGCATAAAAAAGCCGCTCTGCTCATATTACGAGCACAATAAAAAGCAAAAGGGCGAAGGCATTGCGGAAAGGCTTGCCGCAGGCGAGTCGTGCGCGCTTGTGACGGACGCCGGTATGCCCGCCATAAGCGATCCAGGCGAGGATATTGTCCGCCTTTGTGCGGAAAGAGGAATACCCGTTTCCGTCATACCCGGACCCTGCGCCGCCGTATCCGCGCTTGCCGTTTCCGGACTTTTTACGGGCAAATTCGCTTTTGAAGGCTTTCTGCCGACAGCCTCCGGCGACAGGCGCGAAGCTATCGACGAAATAAAAACAGAAAAGCGCACGCTGATCTTCTATGAAGCGCCGCACAGACTGACAAAAACTTTGGACGAGCTTTTCTCCGCTCTCGGAGACAGGAAAATCGCCGTTTGTCGCGAGCTTACGAAAATAAACGAAGAGGTCATCCGCACGACCCTTTCCGGCGCGGTCGACTATTATAAAACCGTTACGCCGAAGGGAGAATTTGTGCTTATAATCGAGGGCGCACCGAAGGAAGAAGAAAATTCCCTTGCGAAAACGCTCTCCGTTGAAGAGCACGTCGAGCATTATATTTCCCTCGGAATGAGCAAAAGCGACGCTATGAAGGCGACAGCGCGTGACAGGGGCGTCGGAAAAAGCGAAATATATAATAAAATAATGCGGAAAGATTGAAAACCGACGTAAAATGTAATATACTTTTGTTATCTCGGATTGAAAAGGAGAACGGAATTGAAACTGAAATTGACGGGCGCAAACGTGCTTGATACGGGAAAACGTGCGTTTATCAAGCGCGACGTTTACGTCTCGGACGGAAAAATCTGCGGTCAGCTTGCCGAATGTGAAACGGTCGACTGCGACGGAAAATTCATAGTCCCCGGCTATATCGACGTCCATACGCACGGTTGCGGTGGAGTTGACATAATGGAGGCGGACGAAAAGGCGCTTGAAAAGCTCTCGCTGATATATGCAAGCCACGGCACGACAACCGTTTTCCCGACAGTTATGACGGCGGCTCTGCCGAAGATAAATTCGGCAATCTCAAATATAAAATCGACGGCAACGGGTGGCGCACGCTTTGCGGGAGTCCATATCGAAGGGCCATACATCAGCGCAAAAAAGCCCGGCTGTCACGACATTTCCCTGATCCGCAAGCCGGACGCAGGCGAAATGACAACCCTTGCGGAGGAAATATATCCTCTCAAAACGCATTTTACAGTCGCCCCGGAAGAAGCTCCCGATGGACTTATCCGGAAGCTCTCTGAAGCGTCGACGATCGGCATAGGTCATACAAATGCGACAGCAGAGGAATGTGAAAAGGCGCTCTCCGACGGCGCCGTCTCGTTTACGCACACATTCAACGCAATGACCCCACTGACTCACAGAGGCACAGGAGCGGCGGGAGCGGCAATGGCGTCGTCCGCTTATGCGGAACTTATCTGTGACGGACTGCACGTCTCGCCCGAAGCCGTCCGCGCCCTCTATAAGGCAAAGAAATATGACGGCGACAGGCTCGTCCTGATAACCGATTCAATCCCGCAGGCGACTCTTCCCTTCGGAAATTACGAGATGAACGGCATACCGTTTACCCTCTCCGAAGGCGGCGCAAAAAAAGCGGACGGAACAATCGTCGGAAGCACTCTCACGCTTGACAACGCAATCAAAAATCTAATGCGCTTCTGCGATATTACTTTTGAGGAAGCGCTGATATGCGCAACGAAAACGCCCGCAGAGATGACCGGAATCTACGGCGATTGCGGTTCGATTGAGATCGGAAAACGGGCGGATATACTCGTGCTTGATAAAGAAAAAAATATTTCCTCCGTAATCGTCGGCGGAAAAAAGATTATATAGGAGAAGGACAATGGAAAACAAAGGAAAATACTATATCACAACCGCGATAGCGTATGCTTCACGTAAGCCGCATGTCGGCAACACATATGATCCCGTCCTTGCGGACGCCATCGCGCGATATAAAAAGTCGCAGGGGTATGACGTTTTCTTCTGCACGGGCTCGGATGAGCATGGTCAGAAGATTGAAGATCTCGCAAACGCAAGCGGAATCGCTCCGCAGGAATATGTCGACGGGATCTCATCGCAGATAAAGGAAATATGGAAGCTTCTCGGTGTGGATTATGACTGCTTCATCCGCACAACGGACGAGCATCACGTCAAAGCCGTTCAGAAAATCTTCAAAAAGCTCTATGATCAGGGCGATATTTATAAAGGCTCATACGAGGGCTGGTATTGCGTTCCCTGCGAATCGTTCTTTACGGATACACAGGCGGAAGGCGGCGTCTGCCCGGACTGCGGAAGACCCCTTCGTCGCGAAAAGGAAGAAGCGTATTTCTTCAAGATGAGCAAATATCAGGACAGACTCCTCGAATATATAGAGTCGCACCCCGATTTCATCGCGCCCGAAGGCATAAAGAAAGAAATGGTAAACAATTTCATAAAACCGGGACTTCAGGATCTCTGCGTTTCCCGCTCGTCGTTTACATGGGGTGTTCCCGTCGATTTTGACTCAAAGCACGTTGTCTACGTATGGCTCGACGCGCTTTCAAACTATATCACCGCGCTAGGATATGACTGCGGCGAAAACAGCGAGAATTACAGAAAATTCTGGCCCGCAGACGTTCACGTCATCGGTAAGGACATCGCCCGCTTCCACGTCATCTATTGGCCCATTTTCCTTATGGCGCTCGGCGAGCCGATCCCCGAAAAGATCTTTGCACATCCCTGGTTCCTCTTCGGCACAGACAAAATGTCGAAATCGAAGGGCAACGTCATCTATTCGGATACGCTCGTCCGTCATTTCGGCGTTGACGGAACAAGATATTACTTCCTCTCCGAAATGCCCTATTCCTCGGACGGCTCGATAACTTATCCCTCCGTCATCTCGCGCTACAACACAGACCTTGCAAACACGCTCGGAAACCTGCTTGCAAGAACTCTCTCTATGACGAAAAAATATTTTGACGGCGTCATTCCCGCTCCGACAGGCAAAACGGAATTCGATTCAGATCTTATCGCAACGGCAAAACGCTCCTATGAAGGTTTCGTCGCGAATATGGATGCGTTCAAGGTTGCAGACGCACTCGATTCCGCAATGACGCTTGCGAGAAGAGCGAACAAATATATAGACGAAACAACCCCTTGGACGCTCGCAAAGGACGAGAGCAGAAAAGACGAGCTTGCGACGGTTATCTATAACCTTCTCGAATCGCTCCGTATTTTAGGCGTGCTTTTCGGCTCGTCTATGCCGGAAGCCTCCGCAAAGATACTCGCTTCCCTCGGCATTTCGGACAGCTCTCTTGAAAGCGCCTCAACATTCGGTCTGCTTCCCGCAGGCGAGACGGTCGGCGAATCGTTTGTGCTTTTTGCAAGAATTGATGAGCAGAAAAAGCTCGCCGAAATTGAAGCCGAGCTTGCGGAAAACAAGTAATGGCTTTCCTTTTCGACACTCACGCTCATTATACCGATGAAAAATTCGGTGACCCGACGGAGCTTCTGAATTCTCTCTTTTCCGGCGACATCTGCGGAATTCTCTGTGCGGGAACAGACGAAAAAACGTCAATTCAGTCGATTGCGCTTGCGAAAAAGTACGAAAAAATGTATGCCGCAGCAGGAATTCATCCGCATGAATGCGGCGCGGCGGGAGAGATAAATTCGGCGCTTGACAGAATCGTCCCGCTGTTTGCGGAAAGCAAGGTCAAGGCTCTCGGCGAAATCGGTCTTGATTATTATTACGACTTTTCGGACAGAGAAACGCAAAGGCGTTTCTTTGACGCACAGCTTTCCCTCGCCGAAACATATTCCCTCCCCGTCATAATTCATGACAGAGAGGCACACGGCGATGTGTTTGATATCGTCTGCGCTCATCCGAATGTCACGGGAATTATGCATAGTTACAGCGGCAGCGCCGAGCAGGCAAAGGAATATGTCCGCAGGGGATATTATATCTCTTTTTCCGGTTCGTTGACGTTCAAAAACGCGTCGAAGCTCCTTGAAGCGGCAAAGGTCGTTCCTGCGGAAAGAATTCTCGTCGAAACGGACTGCCCGTATCTTGCGCCCGTACCTATGCGCGGCAAGACAAACCATAGCGGATATATGCATTATACTGCCGAAAAAGCCGCCGAGTTGCTCGGAATGGATTATGAAGCCTTCTGCGATCGGGAAGTCAGAAACGCAAGGGCGATTTTCGGCATTGACGAATAAAAGCGGACGCAAAGTCGCACCATATATAAAAAAGAGGTGCGAAATATGCTCAAAATCATTAAAAGCACGGCTCTTGCCGTGCTTTTTGTATTACTTTTTTCCTTCAACGTTCTCTCTGTCAACGTTCCGCTTATAAACTCGGAAAATCCCCTTCCACGTGACTTTGTCCCGCCGGAGCTTACGGAAATAAAGTCAACCCGTCCCGACGGCAGACCTCCGCAAAAAATTACAAAAGAAGCTGCGCTTGCGCTTGAAATGCTTATCGACGCTATGAAAAACGATTTCGGCACGGATGCCCCGCCGATAACCGTCACCAGCGGATACCGGAGCTATGATTATCAGAAATACCTTTTTGAAACCGCCGTTCAACGCTATGAGGAAAAGGGTTACTCCCGCGCAAAAGCCGAAACGCTCGCCGCAAGGTACACCGCCCGTCCCGGCGAAAGTGAACATCAAAGCGGACTTTGCGTTGACATTCACGACCGTCCCTGCGCCACGGTTGACTTTGAAAACAGCCCGTATTTTCTTTGGCTCTGCGAGAATGCTCATCGCTTCGGATATATCCTCCGCTACCCGAAGGGCAAGGAAAACATAACAAAAATCGCTTTTGAGCCGTGGCATTGGCGATACGTCGGACGTGAAAACGCGGAAAAAATCAAAAAAAGCGGGCTTTGTCTTGAAGAATATTTGAAAAAATATTAAAAACATCTTGCAATTTGAAAAACTATATGATATAATACCATTGTTCCGCAAAAGACTATGGCCCCTTGGTCAAGCGGCTAAGACGGCGCCCTCTCACGGCGCAATCATGGGTTCGATTCCCGTAGGGGTCACCAAAAAAGAAAAACCGCCAAACGGCGGTTTTTCTTTTTTGCCCAAGGGAATCGAAGAGAGCGGTAGTGAATGACGTGCCGGTGGCACGTCAGAGCCGCGATGACCGAGCAGGCGTCGAGCCTGCGAGAATCGATTCCCGAATGAAACCGCCAAACGGCGTTTTTTCTTTTTTTACCCAAGGGAATCGAAGGGAGCGGTAGTGAATGACGTGCCGGTGGCACGTCAGAGCCGCGATGACCGAGCGGGCGTCGAGCCCGCGAGAATCGATTCCCGTATTAAACCGCCAAACGGCGGTTTTTATCTTTTTGCCCAGATATAATACCCTCCGGCGTTATCCGGAGAAACATGAACGTCCCCCTCCGTTTTCGGCAGAACAAGCTCCCCGCTCTCACCGGACTGGCGAGAGATGATATATTCGCCGTAGGCATAGAATTTGCCTTCCTCATAGAGGGAGGAATATTCCTCAAGCGTTATTTTGCTGCGATAAATTATTTCCGCGTGCGGCTCGCTTACATAGCGCAGATGCCATGGCTCGTATTCAACACCCGTGAACTTCTGACCCCACATCGGATAGCGGATTATAAATCCGAATTTATATGAATTCTTCGCAATCCACCTGCCGACGTTACTGTTTATAAACCGCTTCTGCGGATAGCCCTCGATTTTTACGTCGACGGCAAGTCCCGTTTCGTGTTCGCTCGCTCCCGCCGGCACGGCAAACGGGTTATTTTCATAAACCCAAGCCTGATATTCTCTCGTTCTGTATGTGCTTGTCAGGAGCAGGTCTTTTCCGAATCTGCTCTTGACCTCCGCAAAAAGGCGCTGAAGGTCATAGAAGGCATAAGTGCTGACGCTGTTCTTTTCGTCGACTGTTGCGACAGCGGGAACATCCTTCTCCGAAAGCATATGCTCGGAGTTGACAAGCCACATGACATTGCTGAAAGCAATCCCGTCCGCCGTTTCAATATCCGAAATACCGACGCTGTAAAGCTCGTCCCCGCTCATGACCGTCTCTGAAAGAAGTCCTGTTTCGCCCTTGCCGAGACCGTCAAAAAATCCGTATATCCTCCAGAACTGATATCGGATGACATAAGCCGAAAGAAGTCCGACAGCCAGAATAACTGCACACAGCGCGACTGTAAACAGTCGCTTTTTGTTCGTCCTCGTCAAAATTTCCTCCTGTCTTTACTTATAGCGTGGCGGCGACGGTCAATGCCGCAACATACTCCGCTCCCATCTCTCTTGCGAGCCTTGCGCATGCGGAAAGCGTGCTTCCGGTCGTCGTCACATCGTCAATTATTATCACCTTATAAGGCACTTTTACGTTTTTCACGGCGGAATAGGCTCGCGCGGCATTTTCCGCCCGCTCCTCCGAGGTCAGCGATTTCTGACTCTGCGCCCCGCCGCTTCGCGAAAACATCTTCATCTGCGGTATTTCCGCAAGGCGCGATATTCTTCTGCAAAGCTCCTTCGATTGGTCAAAGCCATATTCATTTATGCTCTCTGCGCTTCTCGGAACATAAGTCAGCACACATTCCGAAAATCCGCCTATATCTGTTATCGCCGAAAAAAGTGCGTTTTTACATTCGCCTGCGAGAAAATCGCGCAGTCTCCGGCTGTTTTTATGTTTTAGCGAATAAATCAGCTTTTTTGACATCGCGCTGCCGTATTCAAAAACATGCACCGCAGTGTCAATCCCGCCTATGCGGTGACAGCGGCAGTCCCTCTGCGTCATCCCGCAGGCGCGGCACCTGCCGCCGCACATCTCCATGTATTTCTTTTCGCAGTCCGCACAGAGGTATTCGCCACGCGTCACTTTGCCGCAGACAACACACTTCGGCGGGAAAAGAATATCGGTTATTTTCATCAATCGTCAAACCTCGTAAGAAAATATTCAAGCCCCGTGTATCTTTTCGCCTGACGGTTATTATCAACCATCATATCGGCAACCTCCCCGTCGCCGACGAGCACAACCATGTCCCGCGCTCTCGTTATCGCCGTATAGAGAAGGTTTCTTGTGAGTAGCTTCGGCGTATAGCGGAACAGGGGAATGACGACGATCGGATATTCGCTACCCTGACTTTTATGAACGGTTATTGCATACGCAAGCTCCAGCTCCTCCGCGGCGGTGAAATCGTATTCGACGGTTCTCCCGTCGTAATCGACGGTTATCTTCTCCTCCGAATGGCTGATTTTCACAATGACGCCGATATCACCGTTGAAAACGCCGGTTCCCTCGCCGCCGTCTGGCTTTTTCCAGGTGATACTGTAATTGTTTTTCACCTGCATAACCTTGTCGCCTTCGCGGAGCACGGATGTTCTTCGCTTCAGCTCTTTTTTGCCGTTTGACGGAGGATTTATCGCGCTCTGCAAAGCCATACAGAGAGTTTCCGTTCCCAGCGCACCCTTTTTGGACGGCGTTATGACCTGTATCCCGTCGAAAACGGAAAGCCCGTAGCTTTTCGGGAGCCGTTTTCTGCAAAGGTCAACGACGGTTTGCGCCGTCAGCTCATCCGTCTCTCTGGGCAGGAAGAAGAAGTCGCCGTCCTTTTTTGTCAGATCTATGTGTTCGCCGTCGTTTACGGCGTGCGCGTTTGTGACAATCAGACTCTCCATCGCCTGGCGGAAAATGTGTTTAAGCTCCACAGTATTGTATCTGTCGGATGCTATTATGTCCTTGAAAACGCAACCCGGACCGACAGGCGGCAGCTGACTTGCGTCTCCTATAAGAATCAGCCTTGCCGTAGGTCTTGTCGCCCGCAAAAGCGACTCCATAAGGTAAATATCTATCATCGACGACTCGTCCACCATGATTACATCCTCATCGAGAGGGTTGTCCTCGCCACGACGGAATATCGGCTCGTCCTCCGAGGTGCGCTCCGTCTCAAGCAAACGGTGAATCGTCTTTGCCTCCCTGCCCGTCGCCTCCGTCATTCTCTTTGCGGCGCGCCCCGTCGGAGCGCAGAGCGCAACGGAAAGTCCGAGCGTTTCAAATATTCTGATTATCGCCCGCGCGACGGTCGTTTTACCCGTTCCGGGTCCGCCTGTCAGCACAAAGACGCCCTGACATAGCGAATCCGTTATCGCTTTTCTTTGCAGCTTTGCATATGATATTCCGTTTTCGACCTCAACCCTCTCAATCAGCGTCGAAACGTTCATAAGGTCGATACGGTGATCTGTTTTCGAGAGGCTGTCCAGCTTTTCGACGATATATTTTTCCGCTTTATATGCATTTTTCGTGTAAACACAGTCGCGCCCGTCCTCTTTGACAAGCACAAGCGACCCATCTGATATTAGGATTTCAAGCTCCGCCTCCGCACTTTCGGGGGGACATGAAAGCAGCTTGCACGACGTTTCGATCAGCTTGTTTTTCGGCAGATAAACGTGCCCGCTCGAATATTGATTATAAGTCAGCACAAATTTTATCCCCGCAGCGATTCTCTCCCGCGAGTCCTTCGGAATTCCGAGCGACCGCGCGACGGAATCCGCCTTTTCAAAGCCGATTCCGTTTATCTCGTCGCAGAGGAGATACGGATTTGCCTTGATAACGTCGACCGCGCCGCTTCCGAAGCGCTTGTAAATCTTGACAGACGTCACAGGCCCGAAATAGTCGCGGCAGAACATCATAACCGTTCTCATTCCGAATTGCGAGCGGAAGCTCTCGCCTATGTCCTTCGCCTTCTTCGGAGATATACCCGGCAGGTCGCAGAGCCAGTCGGGGTTATGCTCGATTACGTCAAAGCTGTCAAGCCCGTATTTTTCAACAATGCGCTTTGCCGTCACCCGTCCGATTCCGCGTATAGCACCGGACGAAAGATATTTCAGAATTGCGGTTTCTGTTGACGGAAGCCGTTTTTCATAATATTCGATTGAAAACTGATGACCAAACTGCGGGTGAACCGTCCATTTTCCGCCCGCCTCAATGCTTTCGCCCTCGCAAATATACGGCATTATGCCGACAGCCGTTATAAGCTCATCGTCGTCCGTGGCAATATCGCAGACGGTATAGCCGTTTTCTTCGTTCTGATATATAATTTTTTCAATCATTCCGGAGATCTTTATAAGCTCCTCGCCGCCCTGAATACCGTCCATTGCTTTTCCTTTTAGATATAATTTATTTTTATGTTCTTGTATTTTCTTCTGAATCTTTCGGCAATCGCCGCCGTTTTTTCCCTTTCCGGCGAGCCGGACGGAATATTTATGTTTATCCTTTTGACCTTGAAGGTCGATTCGGCAATCGCCGCTCTTATGCAATATTCAACGTTGTCCGCGTCGGCATAAATGCTTATCTCATCGCCTATAAGGTCGCACCCTTGCTTTTTCAGCGCCTTACCCGCGCGGACGGAGATCACGATTGCAAAAACAATATAAATTACGCAAAATGCAAAAAATGCAACAAGAATTTTAAGAAATATAGACATAACGGGCTCCTTTTTGCTTTTATCATATGATATGAAAAAGGTCGCCCGTTTGTTATTCCGTTATTTTTCTCAGACCCTGAGTCCGAGCATATCGGCAAGCTTTTCCGCAACGTCCGTCTTTTCAAAGCGGACACCGAGCTCTTCTCTGCCGAAATGACCGTATGCCGAAAGCGGAGCAAATATCGGCTTTCTGAGTCCGAAATAGGAGATGATTGCCGCGGGGCGGAAGTCAACTGTCTCGCGAAGAGCCTTTGCGATCTTCTCGTCCGCGACCTTGCCCGTACCGAACGTGTTTACGTTTATGCAAAGCGGATGCGCAACGCCGATCGCATATGCAATCTGAACCTCGCATCTGTCCGCCAGACCTGCCGCAATTATATTCTTTGCCGCATATCTCGCCGCATAGCAGGCGCTTCTGTCAACCTTTGTTGCGTCCTTGCCGGAGAATGCGCCGCCGCCGTGTCTTGCGTAGCCGCCGTATGTATCAACGATGATTTTTCTTCCCGTCAGACCGCTGTCGCCGTCCGGTCCGCCGACAACGAATCTGCCCGTCGGGTTTACATATATCTTTGTGTTCGCGTCAATCAGGTGCTTCGGAACTACGGGATAAATAACCTTTTCGATTATGTCCTCGCGTATCTGCTTCTGGGTTGCATCCGGGTCATGCTGAGCGGAAACGACGATGTTGTCAAGTCTCACGGGCGTGTCGCCGTCATACTGAACCGTAACCTGAGTTTTGCCGTCCGGGCGGAGATAACCGATTTCGCCGCTCTTTCTGACAGCCGTCAGCTTCTTTGAAAGGTTCGTCGCGATTGAATAACCGAGGGGCATAAAGTTTTCCGTCTCTCTGCAAGCGTAGCCAAAAACCATCCCCTGGTCTCCCGCACCGATGTCAAAGCCGTCGCCTGCGCCTTCCTTTGCCTCAAGCGATTCGTCAACGCCCATCGCTATATCGGGCGACTGGGTATGGATAAGGTTGAGAATTTTGAGGTTGTCGCAGTCAAAGCCGTATTCTTTTTTCGTATAACCGATATCGCGGACAGCGTCTCTGACCGTCTTTTCAACGTCAATACTGCCATTCGCCGTTATCTCGCCCATGACGAGGACGTGCTGCGTCGTTACAGCCGTTTCGCAGGCGCAACGCGCGTTTTCATCGTTGCGGAGAAGCGCGTCAAGCACGCTGTCCGAAATTCTGTCGCAGACCTTATCGGGATGACCTTCCGTCACCGATTCCGTCGCAAAAAATCTTGTTGCCATTTTGTTTTTTCCTTTTTTAAGCTATTATTTCTTAACAGTCCCGAATAAAAATCGTCTTGGATTTCCCCAAGACGACCGAAATGCTTAAAACAAATCTCATCTATCGGGAATTGGCACCTTGCATAACACAGGTTGCCGGGCTTCACAGGGCCAGTCCCTCCGCCTCTCTTGATAAGATGTGCTAATTATATCATATGTTTTTTTATAATGCAATAGTAAATTTATATTTTTTCGACGTTCAACCGAAAATTCCGGCAATTCCGAACGAAATAAGCGACATTATTACTCCTGCCGCCATAACGCCGAGCAGGGTTGAAAGAATCGCCTTCCAAAACGGCATATCAAGCATTGCGCAGACAAGACTCCCCGTCCACGCGCCCGTGCCGGGGAGCGGTATCATAACGAATAACGCAACGCCCCAGAAGCCGTATTTTGAAATTTTCTCTTTGTTTTTCTCCGCCTTTGCGACAAGCCAGTTTGCAAATTTTGAAAAAAATTTTGATTTCTGCATCAGCTTGATTATCGCTTTGATGAAAAGAAGTATAAACGGCACGGGGAGCATATTCCCCGCGACACTTATGAGATATGTTGCAAGCGGACTCATCTTTAGAGCCGCGCCTATTGGTATTGCGCCGCGCAACTCGATTATCGGTATCATCGAGCAGAAGAAAACGCAAAGTTCCCTGCCGACTTTTTCAAAGAAGAAGCTCTTTATTGTTTCCGTTATTGATAAAAGCATATTACTCTCCGGATTTATATTTTCGCATAATTATATGCGCGTCTTTCGGAATTTATTTTCTGCCGTGAAGTATCGGTGAAAGTCTTTTGTAGGTGAAGAAAACTATTGTCGACACAACAAGTCCCTTCACAAGCGTAAACGGCACATTGAAGATAAGAAGTGCCTGCGGCAGGCTCTCAATCGACGGAAGAATTACACGATACATTGAAATTATCGTCTCCTCCGAAAGCCCGTATGCACTCATATAGAATGGATAGTATCCATGAGGAGGTACTGGATGAACAGGTGTGGGCGCTTGTTTCCGCAGTTCGTGACAGCCGTGCGGAAGAACTGAAAAAGCTGGCACAGCTGCAAAAAATATGGGCGTTGAGGAAACCGGTCCTCGACGCCCACATTTTGTCGTTACAGGAGAATATGCAGAAACTGGAGCAGGAGATTGATGAGATTGTGATGGAACATATTCATACCTTATCGAAGATTGATCTCGAAACAAACGGCGTCTGATCCAAATGGATGCCGAGTATATCGTTTATATTCAGTCTTGATTGGTTCGAATACTTCTTGCGGATTTCTGCGATATACTGTATTTGCGATTTCTTCTGCGAAACGAATTTTTGAACCAGTGGCCAAAACATATCATATAATGTATCTGTACTCTTTTCATCGATTGCCTTCTGAGCCACTTCTACTGATGCTTGGATATTGGGGTATGCAGAATCGGAAATCGCCAAAATAACTCTTACATTTATCCCGTTTTCACGGAAAGTCAGTTTTGTGTCATCCCCTAATGTATGAGATGCAATTTCATAAATAAAATCCATAAAATGGGCAATTGTTCTGAAAACTTCGTCGGACGGTGGCGCAGGAAAGACCCTACTTGCGTATTTATCTATTTCGTTAAACAGGACGGGGAGAAACAGGCCATCTGTATCAACTTTCCTCAGTTTGTTAAATACTGCGACAAATGTTTTGTCCGCCTTCAATTGTTCTGGAATGTATTCACGATTAAAGTAATCGTAAACATTGCGACCGGCATATTGAGCTAATTTTTGTGTTACTATTAAGTCGGATGATTTGCAAACACTTGCGGGCATATACATCTTTGCATTTTGTCCAAAACCTTTCGCGCAATAATTATGTAATATACCTACTGCTTGTTTGACTTCGTCCTTATAGGAATTAACATATACCACTACTTGGTTATCTTCAAAAAATGAGGCTGTCGTCTCTTCTTCAGAAATCCATTCTACCTTCAAATCGTAAGGAAGAAATTTTTTCAATGCTGGCGGAGCGGCTTCATCAAATTTAAGTTTTGCAGCATCGATTGTCATACACAGGCGCTTTTCGAATGCTTTTTTTCTTTTCTTGGGTGCGAACGCTGCAATCCACACAGTTATCTGAGTATTCCACTCTCGGACAGTTTGTGGGTGGGAAAGAAGCCATACGATTAAAACGATAGCAGCAATCAGAAGTGTCCATGAGAGCCCTTTGTCGATATATTTATACAAAACATCCCAGACAGTCACTTATTTCGCCTCCTCAGAGAGAGATAGTACACAGTCGGGTTTATTGCAACACATATCAACAGTTTTGTTTGGCGTAGGAATAATTGCATAGAGATTATTCCTTGTGATGACTTGTTCACAATACTTACAAACAAACTTTCCTTGATTAAATTGTTCAAGAGCGTCAAGTCGTGCTAAAAAAGCATCAATGTCTGATGAGTACACTGCTTTTATATGGTCGTCTTTTGTGAGCATAAATCCACCATGTCCTTTCGTTACTATCACTCCCCCGTAAAATGAAATATATACGTGAGAGGAGTATAGCACAGTTCATTGAACAATTTTGTCAAAATTTACATTATATATTTTATACCGTTCCCTTGGATTTTGCAATATGCACATATAAAAAGCGAAAACGCTGTTGGGATAAACCAACAGCGTTAATGGTACGGGTAGTGGGACTCGAACCCACACGCCTCACGGCAGAGGAACCTAAAGGTGATGTCACCTTGGTGAAAGATTTTTATGATTTGATATAACTCTCTGATGAAGCAAGTCTTCTGTTAGCGGCGTGGCTCTTGGAGTTGATTTATACGCCGCAGAAATCGTCCTTAATCTGAAAGCGAAATATCCTCACATTACTTTGGAGAGTGCAATCCCATGTGAGACGCAAGCGGTCAAGTGGTCCGTGGCAGCGCGAGAACGGTATTATAATATTGCTGCAAAATGCGACAAGGAAACCATGCTGCAACGGGAATACACGTCGGACTGTAAAGCTTTTTGGAACCACCGGCATTGCCGGTGGTTTTCTTTATACAAAAAGCGAGCGGATTCGGAACAAGTCCAAATCCGCTCGTTGCTTGACTGGAAATTATTTCAGAGTGAATTGTACACGCGTGGACGCATCGTACATCCGGAGGAGGATGGCTGCGACCTCGCTGCGGACAATGGTGCTGTCGGGGTTGAAGGTACCCTGCTTGTCAGAGCCGGTCAGGATGCCCGCACGATAGAATGCGTAAATTTCATCCGCACACTTGTCGCCCAGCTTCACGTCCGGGATCGCGTTGTCGGCAATGTTGTTGAGCGCCTTGTAGCCGTCCATCGCCGGATAGAAGATGGACACAAACTCACGGCGGGTCGCCGGGGCGTTCATCTGCGCTCTGGTGTAGTTGGCATAGCTCTTGTCCAGAATGCCGTTCGCAATGCCGTATTCGACATAGCTGTTATACCAGTTGGTCTTGCCGTTCATCAGCGTCACCTTGCCAGTATTCTGCATCTGATGCAGCGCGGAGGCCAGCTTGATCGCCTCAGCCACGGTCAGTGTGCCGTGCGGTTTGTAGGTCGTAGCGGTCACGCCGTCGATCAGGTAATTCTGCCATGCGCCCTTGACGGCATCATAGAACCAGTCGCTCTTCGACACGTCGGTAAACGGCAGCTTGCTGTTCGCACGGGACGAGCCGGTATTGCCGAGGATGGGATAATACGGCGGGATGATCGGCGTCTCGGGCTTCTTCTTAAGCCCGGCAATGGCTGCTTCCAGCTTTACCTTCGCTGCGTCTACCGCTTCCTGCGTGGCGTTTTCGTCGGCAAGAACAGCCTCCGCCTCACGCATTGCCGTCTCGAATGCGTCCCAGCCGCTTACATAGTCGTCTTTTCTGCGGTTCTGATTGTCGTCGTACAGCTTCTGCAGCGCGCTCTTGTCGACCGTCACGGGAACCGGATCGTCCTTGCTGGTCTCCACGCCGCCGAGCAGTGCCGGCCAGACGCCGCTGCCGAAGTCGTCGATCAGGACGGCCTCATAGCTGCCGTCCGCGTCCTTGCGCAGGCGGTAGATCTCGTTCGTGTCGCCGTTGAAGCGGGACAGGTACAGGCTGCCGTCGCTGTACGCGGTCATGGAGCAGTAGACGTAGTTGCTGGTCGAGTCATAAGGAGGCGCTTCCAGTGCCGACAGCGGCGTCTTTGTGGTGGTATAATCAAAGCCGTAGCCGTCGTCATGCACGCTGATCCACAGATCCCACAGATAACCCGCATCGTCCAGGATCGCGAAGTGCTCCGCCTCATATTCGCCGCTCCAGGTCGTGTTCTCCGGGTCGCCGTACCAATCCGTTGCACCGTCGTACCACGCGTCGCTGCTGTGCGTTTCCACGCCCAGCGATGCGATACCGATCAGGTTCTGTGCATGATGGTTGGAGACCGGAAGCTGAATCGCGTCACGAAGCGTCACATTGCTGGTGTCCATCGGGTCAAACGGCTTAAAGACGTAGCCCATGCGGTAGATACCGACCAGACGGGCAGCGCCTGCCGCGGAAAATTTGGTGCTGTACGCCATGTCGATCATCGGAACGCCGATGCCGTTGTCTGCAACCGCAAGGCTCTTGCCTGCCGCCGGGTCGACCTTGTGGAGCTTCCACGTCTGCGACTCGTCCTTGACCATGGTGCGGTCGGTCGCGTCGATGACGTAGTAGACCTGATCCACGGGGTCATAGGCCATGGCCGCCATGCTGGTGTCGATCTCAATACCGGTCTTCCAGCTGCTGCTGTTTTTCAGATCCCAGCTGAACAGCTCTGCCTTGCCGTTTGCGTCCTGGAGCATACCGGTGAGCGTTACGTTCAGCTGCTCCACCGAGACCGTGCACTCATCATAGACCGAGCGGTTCTGCGCGGAGGCTGCTCGGATGGTGCAGGTACCGGCATTTTTGGCCGTAACCACGCCGTTGGCGCTGACGGCTGCAACGCTGCTGTTGGAGCTGCTCCACACAACCTCACGGTTTGCAAGATTCCACGGCAGAACCGATGCTTTCAGCGTCTGCGTCTTGCCAAGGAGCAGGGAAACGCTGTGATCCGAGAGCGCAACTGCGGCGGCGCTTTCCGAAGCGCTCCAGCTGCCGCCCTCGCGCGGGATGCAGAGCGCGTGGAACTCTGCCGGGAAGTAATCGCCCCAGCCGCTTTCCGTGCATTCTGCGCTTGTCTTTGCGGTCAGGTCGATCTTGTGCAGCGCGGAGCTGACGGCAAAGAACAGAACATTCTCTTTCGATTCCCACTCCAGCGAACCGACGGCGCTGAAGTCGTCCTCCTCCGGCGTTGTATAGCGCTGGCCGACCGTCACAATTGCTTCCGGATCTGCGGCTGCATCGGAGGTTACTGCCGTAATCGGCAGGCGGTAAATCTTATAGTAGCTGTAATCTGTCTCGGCAAATGCATAGTAGAAATTGCCGCTGTCATCGCAGGCAAGCGTTCTGGCCTTGACCGGAAGCGTGCCGACAAGCGTCAGCTCACCGCTGTAGCGGTCGATGGTGTAGACCTTGCTGCCAGCATCCACGCCATAGAGCGTGTCGCTTGTCTTGTCATAGGCCATGTCAAGCAGCAGCGTATCCAGCGTGCGGACATAGCTTGCGTTCTCGGGGTCATTGGCGTCCAGCACATACAAATCGCCCGTGCTGGTGGAGGCAACAATTTTGCCGTCCACATAGGCCGCCGCATAGAAATCATCCGCGCTTGCGGCATACGGCGTCTTGACATAGGTTGTATCGCTGCCGCTCATGGTGTTCCAGATCTTGTTGCCGGTATAGTAGGCATCAAAGAGGAACATTGCCGGTTCGCCAGGCTGTTCGCCGATTTCCATTTCCACACGATAGGTGGATTCGTTCATCGCGTAGTCATATGCCTTGACGTAGAAAATGTTGCCGTTGGCACTGGACAGATTCAGCGTAAAGTCATTTGCCGTATTGGCCGCAGTCGTCTGATTTGCGCCGGCCTCTGCCAGTTTCACCGTACCGCTGCGGTCATACAGACGAACAGCCGCCACATACTGGTTGTCAAAAATATTGACGGTCATTTCGTTGTCAGCAACTGTAACATTGTTCACAACCGGCGCGGTGTTGTCGATCACGGCCGTAAACGTCTGCGTTGCGCCGCTGCCGAGCGAAGCCCAGTTCACGCTGCCGTCGTCCTGCACATAGTACTCCGGTGCCAGCGTCAGGTTCAACTCCAGCTGTTCGCCCTCTTTCATGCCAGCGGGCTTCCAGTCCAGCGGCAGATTGACGTACTCACTGGGGTTAAAATACTGCGAATAGAACGCGCCAAGGAAGTGGCCGAGCGTCTGCTCTGCAAGGACGGTATTCGTCGTCTTGTTGATGATCTGCAAACGGCTGTCTGCCACGTTGCGGATGGCGCAGAATTTCCAATAATAAATGCTGTCGCCGTTCTCGCTGTTGATGGCGTTGCGCTCGGGCAGATATTTGCTGTCGTTGACAACAGGGTTGCCGCCAAGCACGCTGCCGCGGCTATAGGGGCTGTTGTCGGATGCGTACTTGACGTACAGCACATTGTTATCGGTATAGGCGTTGCCCAGATACGGCATCCGGGTCTCTTCGCCACTTTGGTAGTGATAGTAGTCGCCAACCTCAAACATACTCGAAGCCGTCCATGAGCCGTAGAAGCCCAGCACCGGGATGGAGTGGCACGTGCCGCTCACGCCCTCGGCGCTTGTGCGCTCCTGCGCGAACACATAGCCCTCAAGATATGCACCAACCGAATAGTCGCGGTCAAGCGCCGCTTTTTGCTCCGCCGTCAGTGCAATGTTTACCGTGACGGTCGCGTGACCGTTTGCGGGAACAGTAACGCTGCTGCCGCTTGCCGCACTGCCATAGGTAACATTTGCCACCAGCGGTGCGGTTGCCTCATCAAGATAACGATCACCGCCGATGGTGGTCATTGCCTGTGTAAAGAAGCTTGCCGACAGGTCATAAGTCTGCTCCGTGCCGGACAGATCATACAGATCAAACGAGAAGCTGTATGTACCGTTCTTTGCCGCGTCCTCGCCAAGCTCAACCTTGACCTTGCCGTCGGAAGCGCCCTTGTTCGCAGAATCGGCCATCCAGACATAGGAATCTGCCGTGATGGCCGCGCCGATGTTCGCAACGCCCGCACCCTGCTTCAGAACCGACCAGTAATGCGTCGCGTCCTCTCGCGCCGGAGTAGCTGTGGACATCAGCAGGCTCTGCGCCAGATGGCGCACCGAGCGGTTCGTCTTGGACAGACCGGCCGCCTGATAATGCTGCGCAAACAGCGCTGACATACCGGCAATCTGCGGCGCAGCCATGGACGTACCGGACATATTCTCATAGCCCTTACCGCCCTGCTCCAGACCGTTGACCGAATAGATGTTGCCGCCAGGGGCGGTGATTTCGGGCTTCAGCTCCAGGCTGCCGGGAACACCCCAGCTGGCGAAGCTGCTCATGGTCATGTACTCGGCGGAGTCCGGAATGACAGCTGCATCTGCGCTGACTTTCATCCTACCCTTATAGTAGAGCACCTTGCTGGAATCGTTTTTGTCATAGACCGGCTCTGCCTTGTCGCGGAACACTCTTGCTGTGTCCTGCGTCACCAGAACGCACGGTGCTTCGTTCCAGTAACTGCTCAGATCCATGCTGATCGTACCGGGGACATTATTGTAAACAATCGTTGCGGCAACGCCATACTGCGCGGCGTTGCTTGCTTTCATGGAGAAGTCGAGCTCACCGCGAGAGCAGAACACAATCTTACCCTCCAGCAGGTCTTTGCCGCCGATGGCGTCATAATCTCCCGTGTTGCCCACGCCGTCGATCAGGATATACTCATACTCGCCAGCGATAGACTTCATCTGCTTCATGCCATGGCCGGCCTTTTCCCCGGTCGTTTCCATGTAGATGAACTTCTGGCCGTCAACCTCCAGATATTCGCCGGTGTTGCCGATGTTGTCAACCGACGTGACGGTAAATGCATTGGTGAACGAGCCGGGCGCGCCGACCACGTCCATGCTGACGTCATCGTCATACAGCAGCCCCGTGCCGCTGCTGGCATCGTAGCCATTGGAGCCGGCATAGGCATTTTCCGCCCAGTTGCCGGAGTTACCGGCAGAGATGGACACCACAGCGTCCTTGGACGCAAGGCTGTCCAGAATTGCCTGATAGACCGGAACCGGATCGGTATCCGCGTCCATATAGGCCGTGTACTTCGACGGGCCGGGATAGCTGGAGCCGAGCGAGAGGTTGATGCTGTCGGCACCCAGAACAATTGCGTCCTCGATGGCCGCCATATAGTCCGAATCGAACGCGCCGCCGTTCGAGCCGAACACCTTCATAACCAGCAGCTGTGCCTCCGGCGCAACGCCCTGTGTCTTGACGGTATCCAGCGCGGAAACATAGGTGGTTTCGTCGCCGTCTGTCTGCGGGACATATTTGTTTGCCGCCGCAATACCGGCAACGTGCGAGCCGTGTTCCGACTGCGTATCGTTGTCGTGCGTCACGTCGGTATTCTTATCTACATAGTTATATGCGAACGGAAGCTTGCTGCCATAGTAGAGGTCGTCGGCGCTCACGCCGTTCTGCGCAATGTTCAGCTGGCTGAGAACCGCCGTTACCTTGCTCTGGTCGAGCAGATCGAGGCTCTTGATGTAATTCTCATTGCCGTTCGCTTCCTGCTGTAGCGCATAGTCGAATGCGCCGTTGTCAAACGACTGGTGATCGGTATCGATGCCGGTATCGATCACGGCGATCCGCGTGCCCGCGCCGGTATAACCGGTTTCATATGCGACGTTCGTGCCGATCATACTGGAGGACGTGGCCATATTGGGCTGCGTCGCCAGCTTCTCCGCCGAGCGGTCGGGATAGTAGCGCTGCTCAACCACGACCGCCTCAACATCTGGCAGCGCGCGGATTGCGTCAATCTGGTCAGATTCGACATTTGCCGAGATGATGTTCGCGGCCAGCGTCAGATTCCACACCACGTCCAGCTTCTTGCCGCCGAGTACGTCTGCGGAGATTTCACGCGCCACCGCGTTCTGCGAAGCGCGCACCTGCTGCCGGTAATTGGCGGCAGCGTAGTTGGCGGTAAGGCCGTTCGTTGAATATTTATCCAGAACGGATCCACCTTTTACAACGATGGACACACGAAACGGTCCCTCCGCCGACTGTGTCTGGACGGTATCTTCCGCCGCTGCCTGACGCTCCGGATTCAGCTCCGTAGGAACGGTGTCGTTGCTGACCTTCTGAACCTTAACCTTGACATTTTTCGTGTCGTTTGCTGCAAGCGCCGGGATAACCGCCGCAGACAGGCACAAAACAATTGCCAGGATCAGGCACACAAGTCGCTTTGTCAGATGTGCTTTCACTGTCTTTCCTCCTGCTTTTCCGCCGCAAGCCCCATTCCGCCATTTCCTGTAATTCTTGAATATATATATATATATATTCATTTCTTGAAATTTCTCAAGGTTTTCGGAACTTTTTAAGCAAATTACGGCCAATTTAATTTTGATTATAATGATGCTTTACCGAATTAGCAAGTGAAAATATTGCATCAAGTTCGCGTGAAATTCTCTCTCACTTTTGGTGATTTTGTCAGAGCCTCCTACATGCCTTTCAAGCATTCGGGTACACAGGAATGCACACTTTTCCATACACTATGTAGCGGCACAATACGTTAGAATTATTTCTGGCTCATGATATTGTTTCCCTGCTGTTTTTTCTAAATTATTTAGAATTGCTTTTTCTATCATTCTGTGTTGAGCGCCTCAGTGACCTCCTGCGCGATGCGCTGCCGTTCCTCCTCGTTTTCCGCCCGCGCATATCGTTCCAGCGCGGCATCCCGCAGTTCTGCTGCCTGCCGGGACCACACCTCGAACTCGCTCTTGGTCATCAGACCGCTTCTGATGCGGGCGAAATATTTTTTGTAAGCCCGTTGGTGAACCTTCCAGACATCGTTGTTCTCTACTTTGCTGCGGAAACTGCTGCTCGCGCCGATCTCACGGCAGGTCTTGCCGTCCTGCCCCGGTGCAGGTTCTGTGCAATAGGCATAGGTCGCTCCCGGTTTCTGTAAAAACCAGCGCCCGCAGTTGGTGCAGCGTTTCGGTACAAAGCCCTTTTGCAGCCCCTTCATGAACTCCACATAGACAAAATCCAGCAGCCGGTCGAAGTACATCCTCTCGACGATCTCGGCTTTTTCCTTCTCGCCGCGGATGCGGTACTGCGTCTTCACCGGCGGCGCGTCTGTCTCAGGGTTTTCGCCGAGACTGACACCGCTGATAAAAGCTCCATATCCGCGCGAACAGATCATCGGTGCCAGAGGAATTTTCTTCTGGCCCTTTTTCTTTTCAAATACCGCGCCCGCAAAAACACCATCGAGGAACCACGCATACCGTTCCTGAATCAAACGAATATCGTCGATCTGCTGCTGCATGAATGCGGGCAGATCATGATCTTCCTGCATCACGAACTCCGCAAAAGCATCCTGTGCTTCTCCGACCGCAAACGCCTCGACCGGCATATCGCCAAAGACGCGAAAGTCCTCCAGATACAGCCGGTAGAGCGGCAGAGAAGCCAGTCCCTTCTTCATGTCCATGTAAGCACGCAGGACATTATCACTTTTTTCTTGAACGGCTGTGTTCAGCTGATTCAGCAATTCCTGAAAAGGTGCGACATCAAGGTTCAGTATTTCCGTCAGCACCGCTCCATACGGCTGCGGCATCGTTCTATCCTCTACCCAATAGGCGGATGCACCAAATTCGACTTTGGTGTTTGTCTGCGGCCGATGGAAATCAAATAAGTCTTTTCCTAAAACGCCCATAAGCTGTTTCCTCATTAGAGAATGTATTTGCATCGATATAGTGTATCTATTGAAATGATACATTACCTATTTTCAAAAGTCAATCCTTATGTTACGATATCGGTGCGGGAAATCGAAAATAAAAATCGCAGCAACAATATCGAAAGGAGGTGACAGTATGAACAAACTACACACTATCAATGCGGAAGATCTGCAAAACAGGACATATGAACCGACGCACTTTCTGGTAGATGAGCTTATTCCAGAGGGCTTGCACATCCTCGCGGGCGCACCGAAGATCGGCAAGTCTTGGCTGGCTTTGTGGCTCTGCTTATGCGTTGCACAGGGGCAGCCGCTGTGGAATTTTGCAGTAACGCAGGGTGAAGTGCTGTATCTCAGTCTTGAAGATTCGTTCCAGCGTATCCAGACGCGGCTCTTTGATCTGACGGAAGATGCGCCGCCGACGCTGCACTTTGCGATCATGGCGGACACGCTCAAACATGGTCTGGAGCAGCAGATCGAGCAGTTTTTGAACGAACACCCCAGTACAAAACTGGTTGTCATTGATACTTTGCAGCGCGTCCGCAGCGTAGGCGGTGACAGCAATCTGTACGCAAATGACTATCAGGACATCGGGCTTTTGAAACAGCTTACGGACAAGCGGCACATCGCGATTCTCTTGATTCACCATCTGCGCAAGCTCCACGACGACGATCCGATGAATATGATCTCCGGCTCGACGGGCTTAAGCGGCGCGGCAGATTCGACCTTTGTTCTCCAGAAAAGTTCTCGCCTTGCCAACATTGCCTCGCTGCATTGCACCGGTCGTGATATTCCGGATAGGACGTTAAAACTCGAATTTGGCGAGGACGACCACGTCTGGAAGCTGCTTGAGGACAGCAAAACTTGCAGTGGCGCTTCTAAGATTTCAACGCTTCAACTCGTACATCTTTTCTCTGAATTGCTCCGTGCCGATTCTACATACCTCGGCTCGCCATCGGCACTGTCTGCGAAGATCGACCCTGACGGTACACTGGGAATCACGCCGAAAAAGATCACCCGGCTGGTGCGGGAAAGCGTTGCGGCTCTAAGGGAAAACGGGATTCTGGCGGATACCTACCGCAGCAACGGCAAACGGTGGATTTCCCTCAAACGTGCCGAAAGTGCCGATTTTCTGCCCGTGAAAACAATCGGCACGATCGACCCTGCGGGTGTGCCGAGCACCTGCACCGTGCCGTGAGGCGCGTGTCGCCGCTGTGTGCGGTTTTCTGCCCAGACTGCGAGTGTGTGCGCGGCGCAACGGGAAAAGCCAACGTTGCGCCAACGTGCGGACAATGTGAAAAAACGCAGGCGCAATACGCCAAACCAACGCAGAGAAGCCCCGCCGCGGCGGGAAAAATCCTCCCGTTCGGGAGG
>ENA-ORMS01000410-ORMS01000410.1-human-gut-metagenome-genome-assembly--contig:-NODE-410-length-44007-cov-6.604864_pt1 | contig 44007 bp, 51 predicted proteins | sample MGYA00242104_ERZ508997 | MGnify/ENA primary metagenome ERZ508997 (study PRJEB26280, sample SAMEA2338704) | human gut metagenome | biome: human gut; feature: human-associated habitat; material: faeces...
CAACGAAGACATTCGTGCTTGCTCCGCCTTTTTTGGCGTGTGTTTTCTTGTGTCAACCGGCCTAACTGCCTGCTTTTAAAAATTTTTGGTTATTTTGAAGCCAAAGCCCTGTCGAGCCAGACACTTGCAACGTCCATTGCCGCCCAGAAACCGTCCTTTTCGCTTTTCTTGACGATGCGGTCACGGGACTTGACGGAGGGATCGGTGAGCTGGAGCTGGACGGATACCTTCGTGGCAACGTCAAGATCCTTGACCTTCTTGGTGTCCATGATCTGGAGCATGATAACATATTTATCGGACATGCTGCCGTAATAGACTATGTTTCCTGCGCGCTGCAGGGGATGACCTTTGTATTCAAGCGGTTTGTTTGCCAAAGTAATTCCTCCTTCTTGCTTAGAAGAGATCGCGGAAGTTTGCGAAGATATCATCGTTGCCGCCGGTGTTATCGCCGGTATTGCCGCCGGTGTTGTCATCCTCGTTCTTCTTGTTCTCTTCTTCCTGCTTTTTCTGCTCTTCCTCTTCCTTCTTCTGACGCTCTTCCTCGGTCAGAGCCTGATCTTCAAGCTCCTCGCGCGTTCCGAAGATGCCGGTCGGCGAGCCGCCGTAGGATATCTTGAAGTCCTTATAGGGAAGATCGGCGTGGATGGAAGCCATGACCTTCTGCCAGATCTGCGTCGCAGGGTTGCCGTAGAAGGACATTGTTTCTGGCGTATCGTATCCCGTCCAGACCGCGCAGGTGTAATACGGTGTGTATCCGCAGAACCAGCGGTCCTTATTTGCGGTGGTTGTACCGGTCTTGCCTGCAACGGGCATGTTGCTAAGGCGCGATTCATGGCCGGTGCCGTAGGTGGCCGCATTGTTGAGCATATAGGTCATGGTGCGCGCGGTATCCTGCGAGAAGGCCTGAATGGTTTTGGGCTGATTATCGAGGATTATCTTGCCGCTGCGGTCCTTGACCATGGAATAGGTGCGCGAATAGGTAAAAACGCCGTCGTTTGCAAGGGCAGTGTATGCCTGCGCCATCTCGCGCACGGTCATGCCGTAGCTCGGCTGGCCGAGAGCCATTGCCGCATAGTCTGCGTCGGCATCGACAAGGCTCGTTACGCCGAGGCGATTGCGCAGGAACTCAAGCGCTGCCGAGGGGGTGAGCTTATCCATGATCTGTGCGGAAACGGTGTTCTTGGATTTCTGAAGCGCCGTTAATATCGTGATGACTTTGTCGTATTTGTTCGGCGAATTTTTCGGATACCACGAGGTATGCGCGAGCTGAACGTGAGTGTTATCTTCGTCGAGCACCAGCGTCGAAGGGGTTATCAGTCCGTACTCGACGGCCGGACCGTAGACCGCAATGGGCTTAATGGACGATCCGGGCGGCCTTGTGGTGCCGGTGGCTCTGTTGAGTCCGTAGCTGATCTTCTTCTCGCCCGTGCCGCCGGAGAGAGCCTTGATCTCGCCGGTGTACTGGTCGATGATGACGATGCCGCTCTGAAGCTGCGACTTTGTGCCGTTTTGAGCCTTGGGAAGCTCATCGAGATTTGTGTAGATCGCATCGACCTTCGCCTGAATGTCCTTATCGATGCAGGCATAGATCTCGTATCCTGCGTTGTGAACGAGCTGGCTTGCCGCGACGCGGCTGATGCCCTTGGCCTCGGCAAGGTCTGTGATGACGTCAGAGAGGACAACTTCTTCGTAGTAAGTGTATACGCTGGAGGTGTTGGGCGAATTTTCGCCGCGGACAAACTCAAGCTCCTGATTTACCGCCTCTTCATACTCCGACTTGTTGATGTAGCCCTGCTTATACATCTCGCGCAGGACGTTTTCCTGACGTTCCTTATTGTTCTCAACGCTGTAGAACGGGTCGTAATAAGTCGGCAGGTTAGTTATGCCGACAATGGACGCGGCCTCGGCAATGGTGAGATCCTTTGCGTCCTTGCCGAAATAGGTCTGCGCCGCCGTCTGTACGCCGTAGCAGCCTTCGCCGAAATACACGGCGTTGAGATACCACTCGAGTATCTCCTGCTTATCGTATTTCTTCTCAAAGTCCAGCGCCTGGAATATCTCCAGAAGCTTTCGCTGAACGGTGATATCATCCTGCTGGGTGAGGTTCTTGATAAGCTGCTGGGTTATCGTCGAGCCGCCGAAGGTCGAGCCGCCGGTGAACATGTTAAGCGCCGCGTGCGCCGTTCGGAACCAGTCAACGCCCTTATGCGTGTAAAAGCGCTTGTCCTCGATGGCGACGAGCGCATCCTTCATGTGCTGAGGAATCTGATCCCCGTCCACCCAGATGCGGTTTTCGCTGCTGCTGACGGTCGTCAGCTTTTGATAATCTCCGTTTGCATCCTTGTAATAGATAATGCTGGACTGATTGAGCGTGAAATCGTTAAGATCCAGATCGAGGCTCGGCGTGATGCAGGTCTTTACATAGAATGCAAAGATGCACACAAAGATAAGCCCCGTCACGACGCCGATGAGCAGGATCGTTCCGATTATGCCCAAAATGCGGCCGGCCTTGCCGCTGCGTTTTTCGGTGCCGGGCTCCTTGGCAATATCCATTGGGTAACACCTCCTTGCGAGTGTTATGTGTCAAATCGTTATGAGCCGAGTAAAATATTCAATAGGCGCAATAATCTAATTTTATCTAAATTATCATTATATCATGTTATGTCAAGTAAGCGTGGATAATTTGTAAAGATTTCTCCGGCGCAGGTATTTGTTTTCACCGTATATGGAGATAATAAGCTGAAAGGAGCGTGAAACAAAATGAAAAATACATTTAAAAAGCTGCTGCTGTGTTTTCTCGCCGCGGCGGCGGTGATAACGGGCAGCGCGGCGGTCAAGGGTATGGGCGATGCCGAAAAAGTCGAGCCGGGCAAAAACGTAAGCCTTGCGGCAGCAGCAAAGCAGGGCTACTGTCTGCGCGATTGGCAGGGCTATATCGCCGTTTTTGAGGACGGACGGCAGACACCGAAGACCGTGACAGATATTCCGACAGAAACGCTGAACAATGTTGACCGCGAAAAGCTCAGAACTGGCATTGAGGCCGGCACGCGCGAGGAGCTTCTGTCGCTGCTGGAGGATCTTAGCTCATAAGACTCTTGATTTATGGACCTGTGTAGGGTAAAATAAGAGCACAACAACACAGGAGGAAACAAACATGAGCAAAGAATTCGGCAATGATTTCATGACTATAATAGATGATGACGGCAACGAGTTTAACCTTGAGCTGCTTGATACTATCGATTACAACGGCGAGACGTTTTCCGCATTTCTCCCGGCGGATATGGACGAGGACGACCCCGATTACGGCCTTATCCTCCTGAGTGTCACCGAGGACGAAAATGGCGACGAGCTGTTTGAATCCATCGACGACGAGGAGAAGCTTGAAGAGGTTCACAATATGTTTATAACCATCTTCGAGGCCGAGGAAGGCGACGAGGAGTAAGACGGTAATTATGCTCATATGTTTCGCGTGAACTGAGTATAGTATGATTAAAAAGCTTGCCCTGCCGTGTTCGCGGTTTGTCATATTGACTTCGGGTTCGTTAAACCCACATTTTTAATAAGGGATGCCGATTTGAATCTGCGGATTGCAGGCCTCCCGGCTCCGGCCGGACGTTGGAAGCAGAGAAACAGAGCTTAGGCGACCCACCTGCTTTTTTGTGCAGGTTATAATCGAACCCCAACGGCACGGCGGGGTACTTAGGCCAACAGTTGTCCGACGGTTTTCCCGTCGGACTTTTTCTTTTTTAGAATATTGCGGCCGGGCAACATTCCGGCAAATAATTAAATAAAGTACGGAAAGCATGCAGTCGAAAAAATTTTTCGGCTGCGTATTTTTTTACTTGTACGCAAACGTACAAGTTTTGCCCGAAAACAGCCTATGGGTGAGAGGTGAATTTTATGAATAGGAAAAAATCCGCCGATGCGGATAAGCTTCTCGAAAAGCTTGCGGTGTCCTCGCCGAACGATGCCGTGAAGCTGCTTTATCTCGGCGCAGAGGATATATCCGAGCTTGAGGGGCTCGACCTTTCGCTGCTGAGCGAAATCAAACGCGGACCGAAAGGGGAGGTGGAGCTGAAGTTTGTAAACAAGCTTGCGATCATAAGGGAGCTTATAGAGCTCAATGCCGCAGCCGCGGCACAGCAGGCTCAGGGCGGCGGCTTCTACGCGGCGCTGGACAAATCGGCAAGGCTTCTGGAGGGCGAAAAGAGCAATGACGTTTGACTTTTTCTCGTCGACCCAGCTGAAGGCTTTGTCGTGGTGGAGCGACGCATCTCCTTACCGCGATCTCGATGCCGTGATCTGCGACGGCGCGGTGCGCTCGGGCAAGACTCTGTGCATGGGCATATCCTTTGTCTGCTGGGCCATGCGCCGGTTTGACGGACAAAGCTTCGGCATATGCGGCAAGGCAAAAAGCAGCATAAGGCGAAACATGATAGAGCCGCTGCTGCCGGTGCTGCGCGACATCGGCTTTGCGGTGCGCGATCTCGTTTCAAAGGGGATAATCGAGATATGCTACCTCGGCCGGGAAAACCGCTTTTATCTCTTCGGCGGCAAGGACGAAAGCTCCGGCTCGCTTATCCAGGGTGTGACGCTTGCAGGAGCGCTGCTCGACGAGGTGGTTCTGATGCCGCGCTCGTTTGTCGAGCAGGCCTGCGCCCGGTGCTCGGTGACGGGGAGCAAGATATGGTTCAACTGCAACCCCGAAAGTCCGCAGCACTGGTTCTATCGCGAATGGATATGCCAGGCCGACCGGCGGCGCGCACTGTATATCCACTTCACGCTTGAGGATAACCCCTCGCTGTCGAAAAAGATAATCGACCGCTATAAGCGCATGTACAGCGGCGATTTTTACAGGCGGTTTATCCTCGGTCAGTGGGTGCTGCCGGAGGGCAGAGTGTATGACTTCTTCAGCGAGGACATGCTGTGCGACGCGCCGGAGAGCTGCTGCGAATACATCGTATCCTGCGATTACGGAACGAAAAATCCAAGCTCCTTCGGACTGTGGGGCAGATGCGGACAAACGTGGTACCGCCTGCGCGAGTATTACTACGACGGGCGGAAAACAGGCAGGCAGAAAACCGATGAGGAGTACGTCGCGGCGCTCGCCGAGCTTTGCGGCGAAGCCGTTCCGCACAGAGTAATCGTCGATCCCTCGGCAGCAAGCTTTATCGAGGCGCTCTCAAGAGCGGGCTTTCGCGTCGAGAAGGCGGAAAACGATGTTCTGCGCGGCATACGGCTCACAGCCTCGCTGCTCAAAAGCGGACGCATCCGCATCTGCCGCGGCTGCGACGACACGGTGCGCGAGTTTTACCAGTATCGCTGGGACGAGCGCGCCGGAAAGGAAGCGCCGCTGAAGCAGAACGACCACGCAATGGACGATATCCGCTATTTTGCCGCAGGCATTTCAAAACTTACGCAGAGCTTGGGCGCTGCGTGGGTGGAAAGGTAGGAATATGAAACTGTTTTCAAAACAAAAGGCCGCTCCGCCGAGGGTGCAGCTCCGCAGTGCGCAGACGCATCCGTTTAGTCTCATCGACAGCTATGTGCCGCTCGGCAGCGCGGAAACAAGGCTTTACCGCATGATCCGCGAGGCGGTGCCGGTGGTGGACGCGGCAATCATGAAGATCGTCAGACTCACCGGCGGCTTCGAGGTAAGCTGCGCGGATAAAAATGCGCAGAGGGCGCTTGCGGAATTTATCCGAACGGTGCCGGTGGGCAGAGGTCAGACGGGGCTTGAAAGCTTCCTCGCCCAGTATCTTGACTCGATGATAACCTGCGGCCGCGCCGTGGGCGAGATCGTCGCGAACGGCAACCGCGACATTGCCGCCGTGCTCTGCGGAAACGTTGCCGACGTGCAGATCCGTGAGGGCAAAACTCCGCTTGACTTCGAGCTATGCGGCGTGTCCGACACCGGCTGCGTGACGCCGTTTCGGTATCAAAATCTTCTGCTGTTTACGCCGTTTAACCCCGAGGCAGACTCGCCCTACGGCGTTTCGATGCTGCGCAGTATGCCGTTTTTGTGCGGAATACTGCTGAAGATATATCAGTCGCTGGGCATCAACTGGGAGCGCGCCGGAAACGTTCGCTTTGCGGTCGTTTATAAGCCGCAGGGCGACGCGCTCGACAGGTTCTCGGCTCAGGAGCGCGCTCAGCAGATAGCAGCGCAGTGGTCGGAGGCCATGCAGAGCGGAAAATCCGGCTCCGTGCGCGATTTTGTTGCCGTGGGCGACGTTGATATCAAGGTCATCGGCGCGGATAACCAGATCCTCGACAGCGAGGTGCCGGTGCGGCAGATACTCGAGCAGCTTATCGCGCGAACAGGCATACCGCCGTTCCTGCTAGGCCTTAACTGGTCAACGACGGAGCGTATGAGCGCTCAGCAGGCAGACCTCATGACAAGCGAGCTTAACGCCATTCGCAGAACGGTGACGCCCGTTATCGAGAAGATCTGCCGCATGTGGCTGAACATGCACGGCTACGCGACAACGCTCACTGTCGAGTGGGAGACGATCAATCTTCAGGACGAGGTCGAGGAGGCCAAGGCTGCGCTTTACCTTGCGCAGAGAGACAAGATCTATTGGGAGGAAGGAAAAAGCAATGAAGATCATTAAAGACGGCTCGGCGTCGGGCAGCGTGTGCGCCGAGCAGGAGCTGCAGGCGATAAATGCCTTTGCCAAGACGCAGCTTACCGCCGACGAGGTCTACGCCTTTCAGGTGCTGCTGTGCGATAACGAGGTCGATCGCGACCACGAGCGCTTTTCGGTATCAACGCTCCGCGAGCTTAGCGAGCTTTTCGTCGGCGCGACGGGCATCTGCGACCATGACTGGCGCAGCGAAAATCAGGTCGCGCGAATTTACAGAACGGAGCTTGTGACCGAAAAGGGCAAAACCACCTCGTGCGGCGAAGCGTATGTCTATCTCAAGGGCTTTGCCTACATGCTGCGCACCGAGGCAAACGCCGAGCTTATCGCCCAGATAGAAGGCGGCATAAAGCGCGAAACGAGCGTCGGCTGCTCGGTAGCGCAGAGCATATGCAGCATCTGCGGTGCCGAGATCGGAACATGCAGCCATGAAAAGGGCAAGGTCTACGGCGGTGAAAGGTGCTGCGCCGTGCTCACGGGCGCGGTTGACGCATACGAATGGAGCTTTGTTGCCGTTCCGGCGCAGAGAAGCGCGGGCGTTATAAAGAGCTTCATCGAAAGCGAGGCCGGGCGCGGCTATGCCGCCGAGTTTGCGGCGCTGGAGAAATCCGCGCAGCTCGGCAGGAAGTATCTCGACTCGCTCAGAGCGGAGGTACTGCGGCTGTGCCTCGTGTGCGATGAAAAAATGCACCCGGCGCTCGAAAAAAGCGTGCAGCTGATGGAAGAGCCGGAGCTTATTAAGCTCAAGGACGCTTTTGAGGAAGCATCGGCAAAACTCTATCCGCCCGTGACCCAGCTTCCGGGCAGGGGCGAAGTCACCGCATTTTCCGGTGAAGAATACATCATTTGATCTAAGATCAGGAGGACAAAAATGAAAGTTAGTTTTGAAGGCGTCGGAGAGCAGGTGCTCTCCTTCAACAAGGCAAGCGGCGTAACAAAGGGCGCGCTTGTTAAGATGAGCGCAAACAGCACCGTCAAGGCCTGCGACGCAGGCGACCGCTTCATGGGCGTTTGCATCGCGTCGGGCGATGCATTTGCCGAGATAAAGACCGCAGGCTATGTCGAGCTTGGCTACAGCGGCACGGCTCCCGCGGTCGGCTACGCTACTCTCGCTGCGGACGCTGCGGCAGGCAAGGTCAAGGCCGTCACCACCGGGGGAGCACAGTACCTTGTCATCAAGGTCGATGCCGCTGCCGGTACAGTCGGCTTCATTATGTAAGGAGGAAAAGATCATGGCATATAATTTCAACGAGATAAAGCTCGAAAAGGGCATGTATTCAGAGCGCGGCAAGAGCTTCGAGCAGACCCTGGAGGCGCTCGACCCCAACGAAAACTACAAGGGCACTCCGTATGAGGGGCTTGACGCATTCCAGCGCCAGCTCAAAAGATTCGACATCAAGGTTCGCGGCGCAGGCAGCGACGTTGTCGAAAAATTCTTCTCGACCTCGGAGTCGGCGGTGCTGTTTCCCGAGTATGTTTCGCGCAGCGTAAAGGCAGGCATGGAAGAGGGCAACATCCTGCCGTCCATCACCGCTACCGTCACCCGTTTTGACGGCATGGACTATCGCTCCATCTACTCTGCGGCAAGCGAGGATGATAAGAGCCTGCGCTATGTCGGCGAGGGCGCGGCGATACCCCAGACAGAGGTGAGAGCCTCAGATCATCTGGTGAGCCTCAAAAAGCGCGGAAGAATGCTCGTTGCGTCCTACGAGGCGATCCGCTTCCAGCGCCTTGACCTGTTTTCCGTCATGCTCCGCCAGATCGGCAATCAGATCATGCGCATGCATCTTGAGGATGCCATCGACGTTATCACAAACGGCGACGGCAACTCCAATGCCGCAACCGCATACGAGGTCGGCGACGACACCATCGGCGGCACCGCCGGCAGCCTGAGCTACGGCGAGCTGCTGAACTTCTGGAACTGCTTTGACCCTTACACCATGAACACCATGCTCGCAGCTCCCGACGTTATGATGAAGATCCTCAAGTGCTCGGAGTTTCAGAATCCCCTTGCCGGACTTAACTTCCAGGGCACCGGCGAGCCGGGCAATCCTCTGGGCGCAAAGCTCATCCGCTGCTCGGCAATGCCGGCCGGCACCGCCATCGGCCTTGACAAGGGCTATGCTCTTGAGATGGTCACCGCAGGCGACGTTAACGTTGAGTACGACAGACTTATCGACCGTCAGCTCGAGCGCGCCGCGATCACCAGCATTTCCGGCTTTGCAAAGCTCTACACCGAGGCATCCAAGGTGCTGACTGTCTGATAAACACACAAGGAGACGGGTCATCCCGTCTCCGCTTTTTGGAGGTAATCAATGTCATATACGGATATGGACATAGAAATGAAGGCGCTGAGCATGCTCGGAGAAAGCGTTCCGGACGAGGACGCGGATATGCTGCGCGCGGTGTGCTCCGCTGCCGCCGCCGAGCTTGAGAGCAGACTGCGCCGCGGCGCTTCAAGCGACGAGATAGGCGAAACTTTCGTTACTGCATCGGCGATGCTCGCAATATCCATGTACATGGAGTTGGGCAGTGCTCACTCCGGCGGAGTGAGCGGCTTCACGGCAGGAAAGCTGTCCGTGCAGCTCGGCGGAGCGTCGGCCGCGGCGCTGAGAAAAAGCGCGGAGACGATGCTTGGCGCGTATCTTGACGCAGGAGGCTTCGCGTTTGTGGGGGTGCAGGGATGACGGCGGCAAACAGAATCTTGCAAAGCTACGGCGAGAGCATCACCGTCGGTACGGCCGAGAGCAAGGGATTTATATCCTGCCTTGACCCGGATGATGCGCAGACCCACAAGGCTCACCTTGCGCCCGGAGTTACGAACAACTCTAAATACCGGCTTATAACCGATGCCGAGGGCATTGCGGAGGGCGACAGCGTTACTGCGGCAGGCAGACGGTATGTCGTTTTGCGCGTCGAGCCTGTGCGCATATTCGGCGCGTTTTCGCACAATGAGTGCATACTGAAGCTGAAGGGAGGCACCGCCGATGCTTGAGAATATTGCAAGCGAAATTGCAGAGGAGCTTAATAACGCCGGGATAAACGCGGTGGCAGCGTTTAACGCATCGGAGCTTGATGATGCGGCAGCGTTTGTGTGCATCGGACTGAAAAGCGCGCGGATAAGCTCGTCGGGGCTTGGAAACTACATCGGAGTGTGCACCGAGGACGGGCAGCTTAAGGAAATGTACGGCGAAAAGGCCGAGCTTGTGCTCTCGTTTGACATTTACAGTCCTGCAAGCGCGGATGAGGGCTGCTCCGAGCTTGCCGACGGCGTAAGGTGCGCGCTTTACGACATCGACGGCCTGTCGGTCACGGAGTTTGACTTTGAAAAAGTCGAATACGACGGCGACTGCCGCATGCTGCGCAGCCGCTGCTCGGCCAAGGCGACAGCCTATCTTGTGCGCGAAAAGCTCGGCAGTTCGCTGTCGGACTACAGCATCGGGGAGGGGAAAATATGAACACGATAAAAGCATATTCTTCAAATTCGGACAAGGTCGGAGTTGACGGCGTGCCGCTTGCAGGCGTTGTGCTTGCCGAGGAATACGAGCGGCACAGCGAGTATCCGGTGCTCGGCTTCGGCGACTGCGTGCCGAGTGCGATACTGACCTATGACCGGCGCTATGAGATCGTGCTCGAGCGCTCGGCGAGCATAGGCGACGGTGTGAGATTTGAAAACGCTGAGCCGTTTGAGCTTCAGATAGGCGGCAGACTTTACAGCGGCTGCCGCTGCACAGAGCTTCGGAAAACAAAAAAGCCCGACGGCTCGGAGGCGCAGCGAATAAAGATCGCCGCGCTCTGCTGCGAGGAGGTGTCGGGAGATGAATAACGAGGGCGAAATGCTTTCCGTCAGGCCGTATGCGCCCGACGAAAACGGCGTGAATTTTGATGAGCAGCAGCTTTTTATAGTGCGCCGGCGCGACATGTCGCTGCTGTCGGACTATTTCCGGCGCGATGCGCGCAGATATGACAACGGCTTTGAGCTGTATTAGGAGGGAAAAGAATGCTTGCACCAATGCAATATCGGGATTTCGTGTGGCCTAACAATCCTCGCGTGTTCGAGGTCGAATACCGACGCACGCTGCACAGCTACAAGCTGCCGTTTTCCGGCTATGTAGTGCAAAATCTCGGGCTTCAGAATAAAATAATCCGCGGCGAGGGCGAGTTCGTCGGCCCGAAGGCGTACGAAAACTTTCGCCGGCTTGCCGCGCTTTTCGAGGAAAACAAGGGCGGCAGGCTCGTGCACCCCGTGTGGCCGACGATGCGTGCATATTTTGCAAAGCTCAGCCTCAAGCAGGAGCCGAAGGAGGACTATATAAGCTACAGCTTTGAGTTCTGGGAATACATCGGCAGCGCGTTCGAGGATGCTCAGGAGGCGATCGACGACACCGACTACGGCAACCCGGCGGCGGAGATCGGCCGCGTGCGCTATTACAGCGCCGTCGAAAACGATACTCTGCGCGTGATATCGCAGAAAAAGGGCATTGCGCTTTCCGTCCTGTCGGAGCTTAACCCGGATATAACAAACCCCGACGCCGTCATAGCCTACGGCAGACTCATAAGGATAAGGTGATGCGATGAAAGGATATTTGATCGACAAAAACGGCGCGCTCACGCTGCTGCCGGAGTTCCTGTCATGGGACGTCTGCCACGGCATGGGCGAGCCGTGCGACTGGTTCGAGGTGAGCTTCATTTACTACAGCGCGCAGCTTCCAAAGCTGCAAAGCGCCTGCCGCTTCCGGGCGGTGCACAACAACGCCGTCGTATTCAAGGGAATAATCGACGAATACAGCATAAGCATCGACGAGAAAGGCTCGGTCGTTACGCTCTCGGGCCGATCGGACGCGGCGCTGCTGTTGGATAACGAGCTTCCGGCGCAGGAATATGCTCAGCTCAGCAACTCGGCGGCCGTGAGCGCCTTTGCGCGTGCGTTCGGCATAAGCAGCGTCGTATCCGGCAGCGCAAAAACGCTCAATTCATTCAGCGTGCGCACCGGCGAGAGCGCGTGGAGCGCGCTAAAGCGCTTTTGCCGCTATGCGTGGGGAACCGTGCCGTATTTCACGAAAAGCGGAACGCTTGTTCTCAACGGTCGGACAGGCTCGACGATAACGGTGGATGCGTCAAAGGACGCAGCGAGCGTGTCACTGTGCGACGAGCACTACGGCATAATATCGGATATAAGCATCCGAAACCGGGTGACGGGCGCAAGCTACACCGTTTCAAACGAAAGCTTCACGGCCTTCGGCGGCAAGTGCCACAGGGAAATGACGGTTCCGAAAACGACCGGCGCCGACGCGGCAAGGTATACCGCCGAATATCAGATAGCCGAATCAAAGCGCGGCAAAAAGTGCGCGAAATTAACGCTCACAAAGCAGTTTGCCTGCTTTCCGGGCGACAGGGTGCAGCTTACGGCGGCAAAGCTCGGCGTGAGCGGAACCTTCACGGTCATTTCCTCGCACTGCTGGGCAGATTCCTTGAGCGCCGGGACGATAGTGACGCTGGAGGTGTGAGCATGTGGTTATCGGAAATTAAAAGAAAGGCAGAGCCGACCGGTACTCTGCCCGATATAAGCGTGAACGCCGCCGGGGATATAAATCTTGAGACCGCCGCTGCGCGGATATGCATAAAAAACAGCGGCGAGATCGTCATTGAAGGCACCGTCACAGTAAACGGCAGCGTAATTTGAATGCAATTTGAATAAAGAAAAAACGAGCGTACCGGACGGTACGCTCGTTTTGCAGGTTTTTCTTATTAAGGATCAGACGATGCCCTGAGCCATCATTGCGTCAGCAACCTTCAGGAAGCCTGCAACGTTTGCGCCGAGCATGAGGTTGCCGGGCTGGCCGCACTCGACGGATGCGTCGTAGCAAGCCTTGAAGATGTTCTTCATGATGCCCTGCAGCTTCTCGTCAACTTCTTCGAAAGTCCAGCTCATGCGGATGGAGTTCTGGCTCATTTCGAGACCGGAAGTTGCAACGCCGCCGGCGTTGGATGCCTTGCCGGGGCTGTAGAGCAGGCCGTTGCCGAGAACCTTCTCGATTGCTTCCGGGGTAAGAGGCATATTTGCGCCTTCGAATACTGCCATGCAACCGTTGTCGATAAGGTGCTGTACGTCGTCAGCGTCCATCTCGTTCTGGGATGCGCAAGGCATTGCGATGTCGCACTTGAGGGTCCAGATGCCCTTGCGGCCTTCGTGATACTCGGAACCGGGAACTTCGTCTGCGTAAACGCTGATGCGTGCGCGGCGCTTCTGCTTGATGTCCATGACCTTCTTGAGATCAACGCCGTCGGGATCGTAGATGTAGCCGTTGGAGTCGCACATTGCGATAACGGTGCCGCCGAGCTGGGTGCACTTCTCGGCTGCGTACTGAGCAACGTTGCCTGCGCCGGAAACGATGACCTTCTTGCCCTCGAAGGAGGTGTTTGCAAGGTGGCTGAGTGCCTCCGCTGCGTAGTAGCACAGACCGTAGCCGGTAGCCTGGGTACGAGCCAGGGAGCCGCCGAAGGTCAGGCCCTTGCCGGTGATGACGCCGCCCTCAAAGCGGTCAACGATCTTCTTGTACTGGCCGAACATGTAAGCAACTTCGCGTGCGCCGACGCCGATGTCGCCTGCGGGAGTGTCGGTGAACTGGCCGATGTGACGGTACAGCTCGGTCATGAAGCTCTGGCAGAAACGCATAACTTCTGCATCGGACTTGCCCTTCGGGTCAAAGTCGGAGCCGCCCTTGCCGCCGCCCATGGGCAGAGTGGTCAGGGAGTTCTTGAGGATCTGCTCGAAGCCGAGGAACTTGATAACGGAGAGGTTGACGGAGGGATGGAAGCGCAGGCCGCCCTTGTAAGGTCCGATAGCGGAATTGAACTGAACGCGGTAGCCGCGGTTGACCTGGACCTTGCCGTTGTCGTCAACCCAGGGAACGCGGAAGGTGATGACGCGCTCGGGCTCTACAAAGCGCTCGATGAGGCTTGCCTTCTCCCACTCGGGGTGCTTGTCAACGACGAGCTGCAGGCTCTCAAATACCTCGCGGACTGCCTGAAGAAACTCGGGCTGGTCGGGATCGCGCTTTTCGACGGAGTCATAGACTCTCTTAAGATACTCGTTTGTAATCATTGCTTTTTTCTCTCCTATTGAAAAAATTGAAAACTAATCATCTGAGGAAACACATTCCCCACTTTTCAAATTCTATTACTTGTCGGCGCAAGATACAATTGTGAGATGTTATAAAAATGCAGTGTTAAAAACCGTCATATTGCACCAAAAAAGAAGCGGAATGAAAGTAAATGACCCAATTATACAACGCAATTGCACATGAACAGCGACAATATTGATATTGAATTAACACAGTGCCGGAAAATTTTTTCGCCGGCGAAAAGGAAAATACTTGACAAGTTATGCAAAAGCGAGTAATATCCAAAATAGATAATGCAATTGCATAAAATATCTTATTTGGAGATGTGTGCTTGAATAACAGAAATAAATACAGAGCGTATTGCGCGCAATGCCGCCTGATGTTTGAAAACGGCGACGAGATCTTCTCGTGGGAGGGCGAATATGTCTGCTCGGACTGCTTTGATGCGCTGTTTTCGGAGCTTGACCGATATGAAAGGGCCGGCCTTGTAGGCAGCAGGGTAATAAATTACCGGCGCCCTTTCGGAACGCCGGTAAGCTGAATAGGTATCAAACTATGATGAAGAACTTTGCGAGGAACAGTGCCGAAAGCACATAGGTCAGGATCGAGACCTCCTTTGCCTTGCCGGTGAACGCGGCAACGACGGAGTAGGAGATCAGCGCCATGCCGATGCCGTGGCCGATCGAGCCGGTGATGGGCATGAAGATGAGCATAAGCGCAACGGGGATGACCTGAAGAATATCGTCCCAATCGACGTTCTTGAGGCCGCTGAGCATAAGAATGCCGACATAGATAAGTGCGGCGCTCGTTGCCGGAGCCGGGATGAGAGCTGCGATAGGTGCGATGAACATGCACAGCAGGAACATGACCGCTGTGGTCAGCGCGGTAAGACCGGTGCGGCCGCCGGCCTCGACGCCGGAGCCGGACTCGATGAAGGTCGTGACGGTGGAGGTGCCGGTGCATGCGCCTGCAACGGTGCCGACGGCGTCGGCCAGCAGGGCTTCCTTCATCTTGGGCATCTTGCCGTCCTTATCGAGCATGTTTGCGCGTGCGGCGGTGCCGACGAGGGTGCCGATGGTGTCGAACATGTCGATCATGCAGAAGGTTATGATAAGGGCAACGGCGGTGAACCAGCCGATGCTTATGAAGGTCTCGAAGTCAAACTTGAAGAATGTGGTGTCGAGCATATCGCCGAGAGGGGGGACAAAGGATGCGGTGGCAAGGGATGCAAACGGATTGGTGTCCAGGAAAATGAAGCTGCCGCCCCAGTAAACGATGCAGGAGATGAGCATGCCGAGAATGACGGATGCCTTGACCTTGTGGTGGCTGAGGATGACGATGGCGAATACGCCGACGAGCATGGTGACGACGTAGAGCACCAGCTGCGGATACGCGCTGCCGACGGTGTCGCGTGCAACCGATGGGGTGAGGCTTCCGAAGAAGGTGGACAGAACGTAGAACGGGCCGCCCTTTTCACTGTAAAGGCCGGCGTTCGAGCCGAAGCCGACGTTGAGCAGCATAAGGCCGATGGCCGGGGTGATGCCGATGCGGATGCCGAAGGGAATGGCCTCAACGATTTTTTCACGGATGGAGAAAAGCGTGAGGATGACGAAGAAAACGCCCTCGACGAGGATGATGCACATTGCGGCAGGGAAGGCTTCCTCGTAGCTCAGGCCGGTGAACGTTGCGATGTTTGCAACGACGACGGCGAAGAAGCTGTTCAGGCCCATGCCGGGAGCCATTGCGAAGGGCTTGTTCGCGGCGAAGGCCATGACGAGCATGCCGATGGCGGAGGCTATGCAGGTTGCCATGAAGACCGCATTCCACAGCGGAGTGCCGGTCGCGAAGTTGGTCAGCAGGTTGGGGTTGAGGGCAATGATATAAGCCATTGTCATGAAGGTGGTAAGACCGGCGACTATCTCTGTGCGCGCGGTGGTGCCGTTTTCCTTCAGCTTGAAGATCTTTTCCATTTTGCGCTCCTTTTTGTCTTTCAGAACAAAATTTTGGGGCCGAGGCAGCGCAGGGCTGCTCAGTCCCGAAAAACAACAGATAAAACTATATCCGCCAACCGACCAAAAGTCAATTCGCGGATATTGAGAAAAAGACGTGTAAATTTTCTGTTAATTTGTGCGCATTAGGTAAGAGACAGCAGCTCAAGCGTGCGAGCATCCGCCCTGCCGCCGTAGAATTTTGCAAGAACGGCGTCGAACACTGGATCGTCCGATACCTGCGCAAACAGCGTCATGCATGATCTGAGCTTGAGATCATCCGGGTAGCCCATGACGGCTGTCGCGTCGGAGCAGTCGAGGGTGAGGAGCGCATTTGATATCTCAATAAGGCGCGCGCCGAGCACGGGGTGGGCGATGTACTGCCGCGCTTCTTCGATGTCCTTTATCGCGTAAAGCTGAGCCGTGTAGCTCATGCCGAGGCCGGCAATCTGCGGAAAGATGTACCACATCCAGTGGCTGCGCTTGTGCCCCGAGCGTATCTCGCGCAGCGCGGTGTTGTAAGAGTGCTCCTGAGCTACAAGAAAACGGTCAAGAGAGTTGTTCATGGTTTCACCTCATGGGGCTATTCTGCTGATTTTGCGGTGTTGATGGAAGCTACGAGAATGCGCTTGATCTCCAAACAGTCTTGCAAAAGAGAAGCGCTGAGTTCGCCGTTAATGTATTCGGACATTTGCAGGAGCCTGAGCCAATACTCGGTCTCGGCCGTCTCCTTTAAAGCAATGTGGAGTTTTGAAATAAAGTCTGCACGGCTGTGCCCGTAGTTGGCTTCGTTTATGTTAGCGCCGATGCTTGTTCCGGAGCGAACGATCTGTTTTGATATAACGCTCTCTTTCTTCGATTGAACGAGGTATTGATTAAGCTTTATTATCCTCGCAGCAAAGGCGATCGACTTATCTATAAGAATGTTGTCTTTCACAGGCATCACCATGTTAGATTATATCAGAAACGCCGAATAATTGCAATTATTCATTATTCATCAGCAAAGCGACTTCATTATTCACTATTCATTACAAAAATCCTGAAATGAATGATTAATAATTAATGATGAAGAATGAATAGTACAAAATTAAAAATCCCATTGACATTCGTCAACAGGATTTTTGATTTTGGTGGGGGATGGTGGATTCGAACCACCGAAGGCATTGCCAGCAGATTTACAGTCTGTCCCCTTTGGCCACTCGGGAAATCCCCCAAATACAATATGCAATTTAAATACAGGTGGAGCTGGTGGACGGACTCGAACCCCCGACCTGCTGATTACAAATCAGCTGCTCTACCAACTGAGCTACACCAGCACGATACCGGCTCAAATATAATAGCAAACAGTGCAGGGTTTGTCAACAAAAATTTTAATTATTTTATTCTTTGCGATATCAGGGAGGAAACGAATGAAAATCAGCGAACTTTCCGCGGAATACCGCGACAGCGCAATGCTGTGCCGGGGCAGAATAAAAGAGCTGAACCTTAAGCTCGATGGCGAGCCGATGTGCGAGATCGACAGGCTTCGTCTGCGCCGCCGGATAGCCATACTCACAAGCATGATGCGCGATACGATAGCCGTTTCGCGCTACCTTGAAAATTATTACGGAGATGATATGAATGCAGGAAAGAAAACTCAATATGTTTGCTAAGCAGGAGGAATACATGGCTCTGCGCCAGTACATAAGGCTCGTGTCCGATGCGTCCGGCGGCGCTGCCGGCGCACTTCGCCGCGCGATAAACTCGGAGCTTACAAAGCGCCAGAAGCAGCTGATCGGCATGTACTATATCGAGCAGATGCCCATGCAGGATATTGCCGACGAGCTGGGGCTTCACATATCAAGCGTCAGCCGCACGATAAAGCGCGGCCGCGAGCGCCTGAAAAGCGCGCTGAGCTACGGCGGCAGGAATCTTCTGGCGTCATTAGAAGATTGTTAACTTTACAGCCGTTTAATGTCGTGATAAAATGGCGGCATGAAAAATACAAAGAGAAAAACAAAAAAACGCGGTGGGATAAGGCCGGTTTTCATAGTGATCCTCATAGCGGCACTGCTTTTGGCGTGTTATGCCGCAGTGCAGCTGCGCCGTCAGGCCGCGCGTGAGGCAGACCCGTACTATGGCATGGTCGAGGTGTTCAACGGCGACGACTATGTGTGGATAACTCCGCAGGACGGCGTTGCGCTCAACGATCTTGACAAGAGAGAGTTTATTAACGACGCAAGCGGAAACCTGACCTACACCGGGCGCGAATACAAGGCCAGCCGCGGCGTTGACGTTTCGTCGTATCAGGGCGATATCGACTGGCAGCAGGTTTACGACAGCGGCGTGCGCTTTGCCATCGTTCGCGCAGGCGGCATGTACTACGGAAGCGGCGAGCTGTATACCGACGATAATTTCATCAAGAACATTGAAGGCGCAAAGGCGGCCGGACTTCGTGTGGGTGCATATTTCTTCTCGCAGGCGATAAGCGAGGACGAGGCCGAAGCCGAGGCAAAATTCGTGCTCGACCTTCTCGGCGACCGTAAGCTCGATCTGCCGGTGTTCTTTGACTGGGAGCGCATATCGGGCGACACCGCGCGCACGGACGGGCTGGATAACGAAACGCTCACGGCCTGTGCCGTGAAGTTCTGCCAAACGATAGAGTCGGCAGGCTTCGATGCCGGCGTGTACATATATAATGATACCGGCTACTACGGCTATGACCTTGCGCAGCTTGAGGACTACACCTTCTGGTGCGTCGGAATAAGCACCTATCCGTGCTTTTACTATGCCCATGAGTTCTGGCAGTACAGCTTCAAGGGCACGGTCCCCGGCATAAATGCCGACTGCGACCTGAACATGATGTTTGAAAAATAAGAGGAAACCGCAGACCGGATATCCGGCCTGCGGTTTTTTGCGGCAATGTGCATTTATTCGCTTTAAAATTTTTTAAAGCGAATAAGCAATACGATTAAAGCGAATAAAACTTGACAATAAAGTTAATATTCTCGAGTTACAGCAGTTTTGGCTAAGTTGTCACAAAACACTAAAAATTTTTCCCGGTGTATATTGACTGTCATCCGCCCGACTATGCAGCATCTCGCTCCAATTTTCGGGAAAACCTATTGAGGAGAGTGATACATAGGCTCCATATTTATCGATAATGCTTTGCATTTCAGCCAATATGTAATTATCCCATTCTTCCCTGTCTGCATACATATAAGCCATCACTTGTATTTGGTCGAAAATCATGTTTGGCACAGGCGATTCAGGCTGCCCCTTTTTCTTTTTTTGGCGTTCGGCCAAAGTTGAAATTATAGATCCTCATATAGTGTGCAAGATGATTTCTTGTATAAGTTAGGTTCTTTATCCAGCTTGATAAAATCTTTTCATTTAAGTCGAACGACTTGGCGATGGCCTTTTTGTACGGTGTTTGGAAATTGTCATACACTGCGTGTATGTTCCCCATGGTGAAAAGCTCAACGGCTACCCACATCGGTAGATTACCACCGTATTTATCATGGTGATGCTTTACAAACGGGAGTTCTCCATAGTTCCTTACCGCGTTGCTAAAGAGCCTTTTGAATTTTTCGAAATCATTCTGATCCCGATAGATATCCATGCTCAGATAGATCAGAGGATCATCCGGAAAACTCTCTGTTACCAAATATGCTAAACGAGCCTTGAGGGTTTCCTCAATAGACTCAAGCGCAAACATGAGTATGCTGGTAAAACGCCTGTCAAAGTCATATAATGCCTGTAAGCGCTCCCATGTTAAACCGTCTTTGTATTCATCGGCTCCGGGCTTTTTGAAATCGTGTAGATACCCGGAAATTCGATAATAATTCAGGTTTCGAAGAGCCTCAGCTACTATGGAATGATCACGGATGATTAGACCTCGCTTTTCCATGAGTTCAATTTGCTCCGCTATGGATGTGCGCTTTTTTAACTCCATCATCTCTTTATCTCCAAAAAAAACGACCCCGCCATGGTACGCATCAAAGAGAGGCGCGGCGGAGCCTGTATCATAGTATTATAGTATGATAATGCTCGAAAAAATGCAACCGCTAAATGTATGATTATTAATCACTGAAAATCAATATGTTGTGCTTGAATGCAAGAAAAAGTGACGGAAACATTACTATTTGCTGTCAACATAATATGCCAAACGCAAAAAGGACTGCGCAAGCATAGCCGTTTTTACATTATATGCCCTGAATGCTAAAAATCAACATATTTGCATAATTTTTTGCGGTTGAATACTAGTATAACAATGAATTGAAAACCCGAGGTTTCAACGACTTGGGAGTTTTTGGCGCACCATAATGGATTAAGCTTTTGCTATGCAAAATCTTGCGGGTTTGCAGCTAACTGCTGCGCCCATCGGAACTAAAATATGCCACTGGCATATTTTCTTAACGCTCCTACCCTCTCAGGGTTCGAATTCCTCACGGCAAGATAAAAAGAAACAGCAGCCTTCATCAATGATGAAAGCTGCTGCTTTTGGCACGCCGTAAGGGATTCGAACCCCTGACCTTCTGGTCCGTAGCCAGACGCTCTATCCAGCTGAGCTAACGGCGCTTATTGCTTAGCGCTTTAGTATATTAGCACAGCCGGAAAGGAATTGCAAGCCTTTTTTAATTATTTTCGGCCATATAAGCCAAAATAATTAAAGGCCGATGGAGCTTGATACCGCGTCAACTACTTCGCCCATCGTTTTAAGCGTCTTGCCGACGATGTTTTTCGGCGGTTTCTTGGCACCGGAAACGGTCATTCCGGCAAGCGAGCCGACTGCCACGCCTATGCCCATGCCAACGAGAAAATTTGTCTTAGTCATTGTTTACACCTCCGAAATATATTATGGCCATTTTTGTTTTGCTACTGCACTGTAATTTGTGCTATACTACACTCATTACTCCAGGAGAGGAGAATTTTTTTATGAGTGTAAAAATTCTTGCCGTCGGCGACGTGTGCGGAGAGCCGGGGCTGGATTATCTTACTAAAAATTTGCGCCGTCTGCGCAAGGAGCTTAAGCTTGATTTTGTCGTCGTAAACGGCGAAAACGCAAACGTTGTCGGCATAACTCCGCGCCAGGCGGACGCCATACTGCACGCCGGGGCGGACGTCATCACGCTCGGCAACCACACATGGACGCGCACCGAGCTGCGTCCGTATCTTGACGAGCGGCGCAAGATCCTGCGCCCGGCAAACTGTGCGCCGCAGTGCCCAGGACGCGGCATAGACGTTTATAAAACGAGCTTTGGCGACGTGTGCGTTATGAACCTTATGGGACATTTTACGCTCGATACGAACACGGATAACCCCTTCGTTATTGCCGACGGATACATGGAGGAGATACGCGAGAAGATCATCCTCGTCGATTTCCACGCCGAGGGCACGAGCGAAAAGCGTGCAATGGGCTTCCTGCTCGACGGAAAGGCGAGCGCCGTTTGGGGAACGCACACGCATGTGCAGACCTCCGACGCCTGCGTTCTGCCCAACGGCACAGGATATATAACAGACCTCGGCATGACGGGCGCAATAAATTCCGTTATCGGCATCGAGCCGGAGCAGTCGATCGGCAAATTCTTCGGCGATCCTCCGCGCAGATACGATTCGGCCAAAGGCCCGGCAAAGCTCGAGGGCTGCGTGTTCACCATCGATCCCGAAACCGGCAAATGCCTGAGTGCAGAGGGGGTAAGATTCACATGAGTGAGCTTAAAATCCTGCATGCGGCGGATCTGCACCTTGACTCGCCCTTTGAGGGACTGGGCGCTGCCAAGGCCGCGCAGCGCAGAGACGAGCAGCGCCGCCTGCTGCATCGCATTGCGCAGCTTGCCGAGGAGGAGAGCGTTGATATCGTGCTTCTGGCAGGTGACCTTCTCGATTCCGACAGCACCTATGCCGAAACGGCCGAGGCGCTTGCCTCGTCGCTCGGGAGCATATCCGCGCCCGTGTTCATATCTCCCGGCAACCACGATTTTTACTCGCCGCGCTCGCCGTATGCGCGCGTGAGATTTCCCGAAAACGTACATATATTTAAAAGTTCCACGCCGGAATGCGTGGCCTTGCCGCAGCTGAACGCAAATGTTTGGGGCGCGGCGTTCTGCGATAAATACAGCGCCGGTATGCTCGGCGGCTTCTCCGCCGCAGACGGTACGGGCGCAAAAAACATAATGTGCATCCACGGCGAGGTGGGCGGTGCTTCAAATTATGATCCCATAAGCGAGACTGATATCGCAGCCTCCGGCATGGATTATATCGCCCTTGGGCATATCCATAAGGAAAGCGGCCTTAAAAAATGCGGCTCGACCTACTATGCATGGCCCGGCTGCCCGGAGGGACGCGGCTTTGACGAAACGGGCGAGAAGCACGTTTACATCGTTACCCTCGGAAACGGATGCAGCGTAAAGCCGGTGTGCATTGCGCAGCGAAAGTACGAGATATTAAATGTTGAGCTTAAGAGCGGCGACGTTGTGTCCGATGTTCTCGCGGCTCTGCCGGAGAATACACGCAGCGACGTCTACCGTATTATTCTGCGCGGCGAGGCGGCTGAGCCTCCTCAGCCGGATGCGATCATTTCGGCTGTCGGCGAGAGATTTTTCTCGCTTCAGGTTCGCGACGAAACGAGACTCAAGCGCGACGTTTGGGAAAGCGCCGGCGAGGATAATCTGCGCGGCAGATTTCTCATGCGTCTGAAAACAGCGTTTGACGAGGCTAAAACCGACGCCGAGCGCGAGAAGATAACTCAGGCGGCCCGTTGGGGGCTTGCCGCACTGGATAATCGCGAGGAGGTGGTGCGCCATGATGATCAAAAGGCTTGACGCGACCTTCGGAAAGTTAGAGGGCGAAAGCCTTGAGCTGCACGACGGACTCAACGTCATATCCGCGCCCAACGAGAGCGGCAAGAGCACATGGTGCGCGTTTGTCCGCGCCATGCTCTACGGCGTTGACAGCTCCGAGCGTCAGAAGGCCGGTTTTTTGCCGGATAAAATGCGCTTTGCGCCGTGGTCCGGCTCTGCGATGCAGGGCAGCATGCAGCTTGAAAGCGGCGGCAGGGATATAACCATAACGCGCACGACGAAAACGGCATCCGCGCCAATGCGCGAGTTTTCCGCCGTCTATACAGGCACGAGCGTGTCCGTCGAGGGCTTAAACGGAAATAACGCCGGCGAGATGCTCACAGGCGTCAGCCGCGATGTTTTCCGCCGCAGCGCCTTTGTCGAGCAGGGCAAGGTCGCCGTAACGCACAGCGCCGAGCTTGAAAAGCGCATAAGCGCCATTGTATCAAGCGGAGACGAGGACTGCTCGTTCACTGAGGCCGACGGCCGCCTGCGCCAGTGGCAGCGCAAGCGCCGCTTCAACCGCCATGGCCGCCTTCCGGAACTTGAGGATGAGCTTTCGCATAAAAAGCAGCTCTTGGCCGAGCTTTCGGATGCGGCTCAGAATCGTGAGAATATGGCCGCCGAGCTTGAAAGGGCAAAGCAGGAGTGCGAGCGCATCGAGGCCGAAGTCATCGAGAGCCGCAAGGTCGTCCGCAAGGAAGCACTCAGCAGTCTTCAGGGCGTGCGCAATGAGGTCAATGCAGCGACCGAGCGCCACGATAAGGCCGCCGAACGTCGCGATAGCTGCCGGGCGGCGCTGTGCGCCTGCGCGATAGGCGAGCGTAAGCCCGAGGAGGCCAAGGCCGAGGTCAAGACAGACCTTGAAAATTCGATGAAATTAAAAGAGCGGTCCGAGCGCAAAAGCTCGCCGGTGCTCGCGATAATACTCATGATCCTGTGCGGCGCGCTCGTCGCGGCAGGCTTCCTGCTGCCGGATCTGATGATCCACGCGTTTGTCGCGGCAGCAGTCGCTCTGGCGGCAGGCATTGCGCTGTTTATCCGCGCATCCCGGCGCAAAACGGAAAATTACGAGGCCGCAAAGCAGAGGCGCAAGCTCCTTGCAAAATATAAAGCCGAGTCCGAGGACGATATAGCCGCAAGCATCGACGAATATCTTGAGCTTTACAAAAACTATGCCGAGGCGCAGCGCGCCGAGAAGGAGAGCGCGGAGGCTCTTGCGGTGGTGCGCCGCCGTCAGGAGCAGGCCGAAAGCAAAACGCTCACTCAGCTCGACTTCACCGGCGGCGATAATCAGGCCGCCCAGCTCAGCCGCCGGCTGACCGAGGCTCGCGCAAAATGCAGCCGCATTTCCGCGCAGATGGCAGAGCACAGCGGAAGACTTGCCGCAATGGGCGATCCTTTGGTGCTCGGCTCGGAAATAAGCCGCATGGAGGCCGAGTATGCGGAAATAAGCGCGGAATACGACGCGATAGCGCTTGCGATCGACACCATGCGCAAGGCCGATGAGGATATCCAAAGCCGCTTCTCGCCGGCGCTCGGCAAGCTTGCGGCCGAGTATATGCAGTTTGTGACCGACGGAAAGTACGACGGGGTCATGCTCGACCGCGACTTTTCCGCCACGGTGCATGAAGCCGGCGGGAACGTTCCGCGCAACGCCGAATACCTGAGCGCCGGCACGCTTGACCTTATGTATCTTGCCGTGCGGCTTGCCGTGTGCTCGCTGGCTCTGCCCGAGAGTGCGAATTGTCCGCTTATAATCGACGATGCGCTCGTGAATTTCGACGCCGACCGCCGCCGTCAGGCAATGGCGCTGCTTGAAAAAATCGCGCAGGAGCGTCAGGTGATACTGTTTGCCTGCAATTAAATCAATAGTAAAGAAAAGACCGTTCTTCATTGAACGGTCTTTTCATTGAAAAATGTAATTTGCCGTGATATCATGAAAATATGGAACAGTTAAAGAAAAACGAAATATTCAAAGCCGAAATAGAGGCTTATAATTCCGAGGGCAGCGGCGTTGCACGCATTCTCGGCAGGGCGGTTTTCGTGCCGCGCACGATAGTGGGCGAAACGTGGCGCATCGTTATTGTCAAGGTCACGGCCTCGGCGGTGTACGGCCGCGCGCTCGAGCCGGTGAAAATTTCGCCCGAGCGCAGAGCGCCCGAGTGCGAAAATTATCTGCGCTGCGGCGGATGCAGCCTGTGGCACATGAGCTATGACGAGGAGCTGCGCTTTAAAAAGCAGCGTGTGAACGATGCCCTGCGGCACATCGGCCGCCAGACCGTTCAGGCAGAGGCTATAATCGGCAGCGATGAGATAACGCATTATCGCAATAAGGGCATCTATGCCGTGCGCGAGCAGGGCGGCAAAGCCTGCAAGGGATTTTTTGCGCCGCGCAGCCACGAGCTTGTGCCGGTGGAGCGCTGCCTTATACAAAGCGAGATCGCCGACAAAGCCGCCGATGCCGTGGTGCGGTTTCTAAACGAAAACGGCATGCGCGCATATGACGAAAAAACGCGGCGCGGCCTTGTTCGCCATGTCTACGTTCGCCGCGCGGTAAACACCACCGATGCCGTTGCGGTCATCGTTGCGTCCGGCGGCTTCGGTGCGCGGACTCAGGCATTTGTTGAGTTTTTGCGCCGTGCCTGCCCGGAACTGAGCGGCATAGTTTTGAATGTCAATAAGTCCGACGGAAACACTGTGCTCGCCGGGGATTTTCACACCCTGTGGGGGCGTGGGTTTATTCGCGACAGTCTCGGCGGCATAGTCTATGAGCTTGCGCCGCAGGCGTTTTATCAGATAAATCCGCCGCAGGCCGAGAAGCTCTACCGCAAGGCGGTCGAGTATGCCGCGCCCGAAGGGAAAACGGTGCTGGATATGTATTGCGGCGCCGGCACGATAAGCCTGTTTTTGGCCAAGGCCGCAAAGCAGGTGATCGGCGCGGAGATAATTCCCGAGGCGGTGGAGAACGCACGCGAAAACGCCCGGCGCAACGGAATAGAAAACGCAGGCTTTATCTGCGCCGACGCATCCGAGGCAGCGGAAAAATTTCTGCGCGACGGCGTGCGGCCGGAGGTCGTCGTTGTCGATCCGCCGCGAAAGGGCATGGACGAGGCCGCCGTGCGCACACTGTGCGGCATGGAGCCGGACAGAGTGGTGTATGTCTCATGTAACCCGGCGACCCTTGCACGCGACGTAACCGTGTTCAATTCCTGCGGCTATGAGCTTAAATGCGCCGAAGCCGTGGACATGTTCCCAAGAACGAGCCATGTGGAGACAGTAGTATTGATGACAAGAACCGATGCCGGAAAGGGCTGAAATGTACTGAAATAAAGGGATTCCGAGGTTTGCCCCCAAAAACCGGCGGCGGCCCGGGATCCCTTTCAATCATCTTCATCATCTAACCTGCACACCGAAAAAGCCGAAATGCGAGGCTACGGGTTAGATAATTGCGTGGCGAGGCTATAGGTTAGATACTGATGAAATAGCTGCAGCTAATTCGCACGAAGAGGTTGATTAATTCACTAATCCGTGATATAATGGACAAGGTTGATGAGGTCTTGATTTGACATGGAGGTGGCGAATGGCTGTCAGCTATAAAAAGCTTTTTCATTTGATGATAGAAAAAGATATGACCAATGCCCAGCTAATGGCTGAGGCTAATTTCAGCGCGAACATAATTACTCGACTCAAACGGAATAACTATGTGTCGCTTGAAACAATTGAGACAATTTGCAGGGTATTAAACTGCAATGTTGACGATATATTAGAATTCTTACCGGGCGAATCGGAAGAATCATAATATATAAAGTGGCCAACGATCCGCCGTCTGGCGGTGCTAACAGAGACTATTAGTCTTGGGCCAAAAAAAACAAGTGGAGGGCAGTTGAACTGCCAAAGGAGGACTTATGGAAAAAACAATGTGTGAACTGTTCGCGGGCGTAGGTGGATTTCGGCTTGGATTCGACAGGTTGGAATCCGGATGGAAAACAACCTGGTTTTCGCAATGGGAACCCGGCGCAAAGACTCAATGGGCACATGATTGCTATGTAGCTCACTTCGGTGATTCAGCGGATCTGAAAAACGAGTTCCATACCGGCGAGGACATCGGAACTGTGAATAAGGATCAAATCCCGAATCATTCTCTCCTTGTTGGGGGCTTCCCGTGCCAGGATTACAGTGTGGCACATACGCTTGCATCAGCAAAAGGAATCGAAGGGAAAAAAGGCGTTCTCTGGTGGCAAATCAGAGATACCTTGATTGCAAAAAAGGCACCATTTTGTATCTTTGAGAATGTCGATAGACTATTAAAATCCCCCGCAAGTCAGCGAGGGCGTGACTTCGGCGTGATTTTGGCTTGTCTGAACGACTTAGGCTATGATGTTGAATGGCGTGTGATAAATGCAGCTACTTATGGGGCAGCACAACGCCGGCGTCGGACATTCATCTTTGCGTATAATCACAATACTGCTTACGCGGAGAAAATGAAGAGTTGTAATGCAGTAAACATTATCAACGAAAGCGGTTTTTTTGCTAAAGGCTTCCCAATCGAGACCGTCGAGAAAACCATTGACACTCGTCTGCCTGAAGACATTGTTGAGGTCTCAGATACATTCAAATTCGGTTTTGAAAACGCAGGCTTTATGAGAGATGGTGTTATTTATACCGCACCTGTTACTGAAATCGCAGAAACTCCTATCCTGTTGGGAGAGGTTCTTCAGTCAAATGTTGACGAAAAGTATTATATAACCTCCGAGAAGATGCCAAAATGGACTTATATGAAGGGTGCTAAAAAGATACCGAGAAAATCCGCAAACGGTCATGAGTATGTCTTTTCTGAAGGGCCTGTGGCTTTCCCTGATCCTTGGGACAGACCAGGCAGGACAATGCTTACGAGTGAAAGCACGCTTAATCGTAGCACCCATGTCGTATCCGACCCAGGAACTGGGCGGCTCCGTCTCTTGACTCCTGTTGAAGCAGAGCGACTTCAAGGGTTTGATGATGATTGGACAAATACTGGTATGCCACCAAGAATGAGATATTTCTGCATGGGCAATGCACTTGTGGTTCCGATGATTACACGAATGGGAAAAGCATTAGATACAATTATTGCTGAAGAACCGTAAAGCCAAACAAACAGTAAGTTCTTCAGCGGGTCTTGTGTCAAACGGCACAAGACCCTGTATCTCTCTTGAACGATGAAATGGAGGTCATTTATGGAGGGAACGAACTATACGACAAAAGAAGCCATATTACATCGTGCAAGAGAGGTTATTGGTATCCCTCTTAAGGACGTTGATTCAACAGGAAGACTTGCCACGGGAAAAGGCGCAATAGGAACAGTGATTGAGGAAAGCTGGTATGGCTACACCCCTAATTCAGAATCAGAGCCGGATTTCCCTGAAGCGGGTGTTGAACTCAAGGTGACACCTTACATACGCACAAAAGGTGGTATCCGCGCCAAGGAGCGGTTAGTTTGCAATATCATCAATTATATGGAGGAGTACAAACGAACATTTGAAACCAGTGCGTTTTGGCATAAGTGCAACACAATGCTTTTAATGTCATACGAACACAAGGACGGGATACCTAAGGGCGACTTCACCATTGACGAAGCTGTTTTATTTAGTTTTCCGGAAGAAGATCTGCTCATTATCGAGCGAGATTGGGAAATCATTATGGACAAAGTGCGTCGTGGTTTGGCACATACGATATCGGAAGCAGATACATTTTATCTCGCTGCCTGCACGAAGGGCGCGAACTCTAGCAGCGTAAGGCAACAGCCCTTCTCTGATATTCCTGCGAAGCAAAGGGCGTATTCTCTTAAGTCATCCTATATGACTCAGATACTCAACACATACATTTTTGGAAGTATGCAAAGTGAGCGGGTCATAAAAGATTGGCGAATCCTATCTGCAACGACCTTTGAACAATATGTTGAAAGCAAACTTGCACCATATTATGGAAGAACAATTGACGAATTACGTTCGTTATTTGGTGTTAAAACGACGGCAAAGAATATTGTGGAATTGCTTCTGGCAAAGATGCTCGGAGTCACCGGAAAAATCAGTTCGACCGAGGAATTCCAAAAAGCAGGAATCGTGCCGAAGACGGTTAGGCTTATGCCAAACGGACGGTCGAAAGAAAGCATGTCTTTCCCAACGTTCAACTTTATTGAGCTTGCAGAAGAAACATGGGAAGAATCCGAGTTATATCAGACTCTGTCCTCAACAAAATTCATGTTCGTTGTTTTCCAAAGCGAGTATACAGATAATCCCGAAGAAATGATACAGAGTTTTAGTGTAGCCGGCGGGAAAAGACAACAAGTAGCTCCTTCAGGTGTAACAGGGTTTAAGTTCAAAGGAATCAAATTCTGGAATATGCCTGTTGAGGATCTGGATGAGGTTCGGAAGGTCTGGGAAAGGACCGTCGACACTATTCGTAGTGGAGTTGTATTAGTGCCGACAGAGAATGGCGTGACAAATAACCTTCCAAAGCAATCTGAAAGTCCGGTTGCTCATGTTCGTCCTCATGGCAGAAATGCATCTGATAAATTACCTTTGCCGGATGGCAGAATGATGACAAAACAATGCTTCTGGCTCAATAGCAACTATATCGAGAAGCAGATTGTGGGGGTATGAAATGTATAGAATAAGTGAACTCGAAGAGGCCCTTAAATGCACATATCCTAATTCTGTTTCTCCTGAGACGCAGAATCGTCGAATGAGGAATATAAATGCACTTCAAAGCCTCATTAGTGCTGCTATCGTTGAACGCGGTCTCGAATATGGATTATTAGAGGAACGGCTACATCTTTTCACCACTAAAGCGGGTGAGAAAGTTTATATTCAATACCCCGGAAAAGAAAGTGCGGCTGAAGGTGCTAACCAGAGGAGGTTTGATTTCCGTCCACGTATTATGACTGCCGATGGGACAATGGTTCGTGATTTGGTATTTGCGGATATGTGGTCACTAATCGAAAACCTTAATTATCAAATTCACTCACTGCTCAAATCAATGTCTTGTCTGTTTTTCCGCATGGGGCGCATGACCATTCATCAATTGGACGAGACAGATTATCCATATGAAATAATTGATGCTGACGGAAATGTGTGTGATAGCGGTTCCCGTACGATAAGTTGGTACGCTCTTCGTTTGGAACAAGACATTATCGATACTTTTGACTACCTAGCACCCACTCTTCACGTAAATAATGCTCCTTACATTTCTCTTGAAGCGTTCGTCTATTTCTTTGAAATGATTCTTCATAATGAAGACAGCAAATATTACGACAAAAAAGGAAACTTATCGTCGGGGCGTATACCAACAAGTGACTCTATGCTCCTATTGTCATCAAATCTCATAGGAAAGACAAGTTTGTCGGAATTACTTCAAAGGTTCGTTTCCGGGTTTGGTGTTGCAAAATGTCTTGTTGGTGAAATAGGAGAAGCGACAGAAGGCCTAGTAAAAATAGTTGATCGCAAAAATGAACTCAGCAGCTTTCTTTCTGAAAAAGGAATCGCCTATAGGGAAAGTAGCAGTATTACTGTAAGAGGGACAAGCTACGGCGTGGCGATAAAGACAACCGCGCCCAGGGTTGCTCTTTTACGACAAAATGATTCGGCAGCTAAAGAAGCATTAGAAAGCGCAAGATGGACTGTGTATTCCTTGGAAGACTTGCTTTCAGATGAAGCATTTGATAACTTTTGCGCTATATTTACAACGCCATGAAACATCCGAAATCTTATGACTCAACGCCAGAAACTCGCAAGAGGATGTCTCGCGTCCATTTGAAAAAAGGAAAAGCAGAAACGATGCTGGCAAAGGCATTATGGCATCGAGGTGTTCGCTATCGTCTAAATTATAAGGCTTTACCCGGTTCTCCTGACATTGCCATAACGAAATTTAGAATTGCAGTATTTGTAGACGGCGAGTTTTGGCATGGATTTGATTGGGATAACCGCAAAGCCAAACTCAAGTCAAACCGTGATTATTGGATAGCAAAAATTGAAGAGAACATAGATAGAGATTATAGGAACAACGCTTTATTAGAAGATATGGGTTGGATTGTGTTGCATTTTTGGGAGAAGGACGTATTAAAGAATCTGGAAAACTGCATCGAAAAGATTCTCGTCGAAATCGAAATCAGGAGTGCTGTTAATGAGTAGAAGACGATTAGATATGCAGGCAGAATCAGAATTGGCCAGATTCCTTGATGTATGTTTCTACTCAAGGCTCATCGATAGTGGTGAGTTGTCATCAGCACAGCGTATTACAGATATAGAAATGCAACGAGAAGGCATTGATGTCATAGCAAAAAAGAACGGTTGGCAAGCGCTTATTGATGAGAAAGCCCAGTTATATTACATAAATAATGGGCTCCCAACATTTGCATTTGAGCTAGGTTTTCTGTTAGATGGTCACGAAACAATAGGCTGGTTTTTAAATGATGAATTACATACAGACCGATATTTTCTTCTTTGGCCAAACGCTACGACATCAGATTTAGAACACCTTACAGCTAAGGATTTTACTTTGGTGTATGGATTGATGATCAAGAAAAAAAGTATTCAACAATACCTGCAAAACCTTGGACTAAGCAAAGAGCATCTCTTGAAGAGATTGCATCAGCTACGCGCGGATGGAGATATAGGCAAACATCCATCAGGAAATAGCGGTGTGTATTTTTATGTATCCGACCCCAGTCAATACTCTGAAAGCCCAATCAATCTAGTTATAAGCAAAAAAATCTTGAAGAGCATTGCAAGCGCGGCGTATAACATAAAACCGGACGCTTTAGAAAGATTGATTTGAATTATTTGACTGATGAAAGGAGGTCGCTGAATGAAGCGCATATGCCTTGGTACTATGATAACGCTCATATATCAGAGCCGTATCCGTACTGCGGATACGATTAAAGCCATATGTGACGGGATTTTTGCGGCCTACGGACTTGCGGTTGATGACTATAACAAAGAACTGCCCAGCCATTTGAAAAGCGGACATGATCCCGCTCCCGGAGGCCTTATTGATGCTGCAAGGGATCTGACGATGGATCAAATCGATAAGGGTTTTGAGCTGTATGTCCTGCCGTTGATTCACAATGATAAGCACGAAGCGCTCTTTCGGGCAATTAAGGATATTCTTCGGGATGATACTACGATTCTGGGAACTACCCTCGTTGGAAGGACAGCGGGATTTGAAAAGGACAGTATCTTAAACAGCGATACGTTCGATGAGTCCGCACTGCTTGCCAATGTCGTTACATATGCCATCACAAGCACTGAAAACGACAAACTGAGTGCGAACATCAGGGAACTTGGCAAGGGGTATGTTGATGGATTTGTCGGCTCCGGTGAGGAAATCCATTTCTTAACCCCCGTAGTCGACCAGGATCAGTATTCCCCGCTGAAGCGGACACTGAAGGATCCAATGTTTGACAGGATATTCAAGAAGGCTACGGATATCACCATTGCCGGCATGAGCAATCCGGCGAGAGCGTGTGTCTTTTATATCGACCCAAGCAACTGTCAGTTCAGATTCCGCGATTTGAAGGACTTTATAATCAACAACATCGGCAGCTACGTTTTCTCGCGGGCGCAAACGAAGCGCATCCTCGATACGACAAAAAATCCGACCGCCATCGGTTCGCGGGCGATGCTGAAGTTTGTACAGAAATATGGCTCGAATGCGGAGACGGTACTCGGAGAGATTCTTCTGTATGTCTTTATGGAGCAGGAACTCGACGCTCCTAAGATTATGAGCCGTATTGAGCTTGACGAGTATAACCGGAACACGGTAAGCAAGAGCGACGGTGTCCATCTCCTGTCTGTTGATCGTTCCGGGCAGCCGTTCCATCAGCTTGTGTTTGGAGCATCTGATATTATCGGAGATCTGACCGCAGCCGTGGATCGCGCATTTGATAAAATTGTAAAAATCAAGAATAACAGCGAAGATGAACTGAGCATGGTGGAAAGCACCACACAGTGGACCATCTACGACCCGGAAGCAACCAAATATATGGTTGATCTTATGACGCCGAAACGCGGCGGTTCTGGGAAACCCGATATGGCTTTCGGTGCGTTCCTCGGGTATACCATTAAGCTCGACAAGCCCGAAACGGACAGTCAAAAATACAGGACTGCGGTAAAGGATCAGCTGATCAGAGACATCTCGGCGGTTCAGCCTCATATAATCGAACTTATTCGGCAGTATAATTTGAGCGGGTACAGTTTCTATTTATATGTAATGCCCTTCAACGACGCTCCGAACGAAAAAGTCAGTATCATCCGGGATCTTTTAAACGGAGGTGGCGTGTAACGTGATACAAGCACCGAGAAATGCCACCCTCGCCGAGGCTCTCTATCGTAATATCGACAAGAACGATTATCTCAACGAAATATACGGAAACCTGCTTTACAACTATTCAATCAGGCTGTTCGGTTCGGACAGGAAACCCAGAGATGTAGTTATAAAGGACGCTCTGCGATTTTCTGATCTCCTTTCAAAATCCTCTTATCCGCCGACTGCGGACAGAGACAGGCTGTGGGGACAGGAAATCGCGATCCTGCTGCGTCTGCTATACCCGGAAGATGAGTCTGTAAGATATTATCTCGGCTCATCTCTTTCCGCCGTGGGTAATTTCCGAGGGCTTCGCTCAAAAGCGGTCGGTGATTTTGACAGTATCGACCTGCTCGATCAGATTTTTTACGAGTACGATAAAGAGGAACACCGTATTCCTGGCAAAGAGGAAGAATATTTTTTCCATGACCAGATGATTGTTTATCGCGGCATGGACAAGAAGTTCTTCAGCTATTCGGGTCCCACCTCTATGGGAAAATCGTTTGTGGTTCAGACCTATATCCAGGAACAAATCAAAAACGGTTCCAAGGAGAATTTCGCTATTCTTGTTCCGACCAAGGCTCTGATAAACGAGGTCAGAAGCAGCCTTATAGGAGCGTTGCAGCTTGAACTGAAAGAACGCAATTACCGTATCGTTACCGCCGCCGGCGACCTGGTGTTGCAACAGGATCATCATTTTGTGTTTGTCATGACCCCGGAGCGTCTCCTCCACATGATGATCGAGCGTGAGAATATCCGCATCGACTTCCTGTTCATAGACGAGGCACACAAGATTTCTGCACGCGGCGGCAGAAGCACCTATTACTTTAAGGTAATGACACAGATTCGGAAGATGCAGCAGCTTCCGACTGTGGTTCTCGCTTCTCCAAACATTCCCAACCCGGAAGTTTATCTGAAAATCATACCCGGCGGTGATTCAGAGAATATGAACCGGCTTGCCTCGCGCTTTGCTCCCGTGTGTCAGTTCAAGTATTATCTGGATATTCCGTCCCGCAAGGGATACTTCTTCAACGATTACACAAAAGTACGTGAGCGTTGCTATACGATTCCGGAAGGAAGCAAACTCAGCGATATTGTTCGGATTGTCGGAAAAGACGGTCAGAATCTTGTGTATTGCAGTTCAAGAAGATCTGTTCTTGAAAACGCTGTCAGATACGCGCAGAATATCCATCCCAAGAATGATCCCAAGCTCCAGGCTTTGGCTGCCGAAATAAGGAAAGAGGTTCATAACGACTGCTATCTTGCGAATCTGATCGTTCGGGGTGTCGCATATCATGTCGGTTATCTTCCCGCCAATATCCGTCTGCGTATAGAACGCAGCTTCGAGGATGGCGAGTTGAGAACCATCTTCTGTACAAGCACCCTTGTGGAAGGTGTCAATCTTCCTGCTGATAATCTGTTTATTACGAGCTACCGCAACGGTCCGAGCAATATGGACGAGGTGGAGTTCAGAAACCTTATAGGTCGCGTCGGCAGAATCAAATTCAACCTGTACGGCAACGTTGTCCTTGTGCGTGAGGATAACAAACTGAAGGAAGACAAATATACAGAACTGCTTAAAACAGATGTTCCGCCACAGGAGCTGTCAATCGATATCCCGTCCAACGCCAAATACATAGGCGCACTTGTGAATGATCTCGCCGACGGCGATATAGAAATGACTTCATGCCATGATGCGGCTACAGAGACAGACTTTGAGGCGTTGCGGAAATTCGGTTTGATATACACCCGCGATCTGGCGACCGGGGATGATACTCCGGTAACCCGCACCTTTGAACAGTATGTGGACGACCGGCAGAAGCGGCGGATCATGGACAATTTCCCGTCGGACAGGACAAGCGATGATATTACGCTTTCGTATGACCAGGCGGAAAGCCTCCGAGATGCTATTGCAGGCGGCTTATGCTATCCGCAACTGGCCGGCGAAGATGACGATGTTGATTTTGAAGCATTAGTTGAGTTTATGATGAAACTCCGAAAAATCTTCAAGTGGGACATCTATGAAAAACAGACCATCGGCAGACCCGGAACATACCAGCTTGATTCGGTTATCCGGTGGTACTCTACAATTCTTCTGCGGTGGATACGCGGCAATGGACTGAGTACCCTTGTACATAGCGCCGTAAATTATAAGGAAAGGCACCCTGAAACGGGCGTGTGGTCTGGACAATACAAAGTCGCCGATTACTATAACAAGGACTCAAAGTACCACATAAACCTCGTGATTGCCGAGTCGTTGAGTGTCATCGAAAATGTGCTGCTGTTCAGCATATCAAATTATTTCCGCAAGTTTTCGCTTGAGTACAAGGCGTTTCATCATGTCGAGTATTTTGATAACGACTGGTATGAATATGTCGAGTATGGCACTACGAATCCCGACACCATCTTCCTGCAGCAGAACGGGTTCTCAAGAGAAGCGTCCATCTTTATTCAGACCCCGTCCAATTACAGCAAGTACGTCACAGAGGTCGATGGTGAAAAGAAGATCCGCCGGAGCATCCTTCAGTGTGGTAATATCGGTGTGGAAACCGAAGCGCAAGACATACAATTTAATATCCCGGAATTGTTCGTAGACTGACATCCGATTCTCAAAACAGGCCTCCTGCCATGCGCAGGAGGTCTTATTTTTTTTGCCATTTTCAAGAAAAATCATTTTCCCAACGCTCTCCCAAACCCGCCCCGATCCGCTCCCAACCGGGGCCATTTAGTTAGGAAAGCCCTTTGATTACAATGATTACAGACCTTCCGGGTCAGACAAAAATCTCTCATTTGGAGGCAAAACCATGACCAAACAAGACTGGCGAATCAACATAGAAAACCTCGCTGCGTCCGTTTCGGCGGAGTACGGCAGCGAGGTCGCGGAGTCGGTATTCAGGAGATATGATGCTACGTGCTTCGGGGATCTCAGCCCTATCTACTACAACGAGGTCTTCGGCGACCTGATACTCATCGATTCGGATAATTAGCGCTCACGGAGCTTTCCAAGGTAGCTGTCCACCACGGTGCGGTAAGCATCATCATCGACGCCGTTTGCCTCGTGAATCTCAAAGATCTGGATGAACTTACGCAGGAAATCGTTTAGCGGCATCATCCTCGATCCGTTGCCGAGCTGCTGCGCTTCACTGAGAAGAGCCATAGCTTCCTCATCAGAGTTGTCTTCCGGGAACGGCACCTTCCAGTAATCCGGGAAATAAATCGCAGGATATGACACCTTCTTTGTGACCTGCTCCGTTTTGAGTTCCGGCCCGTTGAAAACGTTATAAACCGTTTTCACATCGAACACTTCCTCCTCGACCTCGATAGTGGTGTACCGCGCATCGTGGCTTTCGAGAACGCCGGTAAGGAAACGTGCAACGGCGCGGGGACCCGTTTCAAGAGATTTCGGAGCGGTATTGCCGACAAGCTGGTCGATGGATACACCGAAGTGATCAGCTATCCCGACGACCTGGTCCAGGGTGAAGCATTTCTTGTCTCTGAGACTTAAAGCTTTGCTGACATTGGGCTGCGACATGCCGAGAATATCCGCGAGTTTCTCCTGGGTTATGCCATTATCCTTCATCAGCTGGGTGATATTCCGAATGAGTATATCAGTATTGCAAAACGACATATAAGAAATTCCTTTCTCGAATAGATATTCCGAAATAAGATGTTTATTCAATATTTGAATATATCATAGCACGGAATGTACAATTTTACAAGAGGAAAGGTCAAATTCTGAGTTGAGAGCAGATGAAGCTCCGCTTTCACCTGAGTGTTTGACACTCAAAAATACATCTCATAGTCCGAGATGGCCATTAGGACGATGGGACGCATAGCGAACTTAGAACACCGCGATAAAGGCGGCGTTTGAAGTGAGGATGCACCCACCGTTAGTTTCCTGCGCCCATTTTCGGATTGCCGGAGCCTGTGGTCATCTTCACCGCAGTCTCTCTTTGTGTCCCACCGTACCTTGCCCCGGACGGAAAGGACACATTATGAAACTGAAAATCCGTTATGACGAAGCCTACCAGGTACTTGACCTGGACGAGCAGGCGACCGAGCAACTGTGGGTCTCCCTTGACCTGGATGGCGGAGAGACGCTTTCAAAGGAGGAGCGCGAGAAGCGTATCCAGGAAGCCTTCGATGCGAAGTACAACAGGCCGGAGTATAACTCCTGGCGCAAGCTGAACCGCCACAGGGGCGAATCGAAGGCGAAACCCGGCAAGGACGAGACCGAGGACGATATCGATACCTCCGAACCGCTTATGAGCGAGGTGGCGGATGACCGTATTTTCCGGCAGGACGAGCTTGCCCGCGAGGAGCGGGAACAGTATGAAGCCATCTGCGAATGGGTCCGCAGTGTTCTGGCGGACAAGCCGCAGTGGTCGGCGGCGTTCATCGCGGTACATATGGACGGCGAACAGACGAAAGATTACGCGGCTTCCATCGGCGTCGACCCCACCACGGTCACGCACTGGCTGCGCCGCGCAGAAAAAAAGTTGAGAGAAAATTATAAAAACCGTCAGTTTTGACCTCCCGCCGAGGCTACCCGTTAGAGGCGTGGCCTCGGCAAATCTTTACAAGGAGGTCGTTTGAATGAGAAACGATACAAATGAAAAGCCGTTCCGTCCGCTCGTCTACATCTGCTCCCCGTTTTCCGGGGACGTCGAGGGCAACATGGAACGCACCAGGCAGTTCTGCCGTTTCGCTCTGGAACACGGGCAGATCCCGCTTGCGCCGCACTTGATGTTTCCGCAGTTCGTGAACGACGAAGACCCGGAGGAAAGGGATCTCGCTCTGTTCATGGACATCGTGCTGCAGGGCAAGTGCCAGGAGCTGTGGGTTCTCGGCGAAGTGATCTCCGAAGGCATGAGCGTGGAAATCGAAACGGCAAAGCGCCGCAGACAGCCGGTACGGTATTTCAATGCTGATTTCGAGGAGGTGGATGCGCTGTGAACGGACTGAAAGCAATCGAGACCGAATACAAGGGCTACCGCTTCCGCTCCCGACTTGAGGCGCGGTGGGCTGTGTTCTTCGATGCCTGCGGGGTCAAGTGGGAATATGAACCGGAAGGATACGACCTCGGCGACGGAACGTATTATCTGCCGGACTTCCTGCTCCACGGCGTGACCGTGAATCACGCCACCTACGCTGAAAACTGCGATATCTACGTCGAGGTCAAGGGTCAGATGAACGACACCGACGCGGAAAAGATCAAGCGGTTCGCAGAAGCCGGTATGCCGGAGGACGGCATGTGCGGCCTTTCCAAAACTCCTGTGCTTGTGGTCGGCAATATTCCCTGGGGCGAGACCTTCTACGGTCTGCTTGACGATATCCAGAGCGAAGCCTACAACGATCATCACGGGTGGCCGAACTACTACAACTTTGAAACCATCGACGGCGACTACTTCGCGGCGTATCCAGGCATCGACCGGAACGGCGGCTTTCAGCTGTTCGGGGATGACTCCGGCTACTTCGGATATATGAACAAAAACGCGACGCTGAAGGCATTCTCGGCGGCAAGGCAGGCACGCTTTGAACACGGCGAGACACCGAGAGTCAGGAGGTTCAGATGATGAGAGACCTTGCCATATCCTACGGAAACAGCCGGCAGGCGAAGAAATGGGTCAACAAGACGATATCCTTCGATGCTCTGAAGGAGCGGCTGAAGACCACCATCCGCACAACGGAGTCGGCGGAGGAATACGCGAAGATGTCCAAGGCGCAGAGGGACGCGGCAAAGGATCACGGCGGTTTTGTGGGCGGTACACTGAAAGGCGGCCGCCGCAAGATCGACACCGTTGAGCTGCGTTCCATGATCGCCCTGGACGGCGACCGCATCGACAAAGCCTTTCTCGAAAACTATGAAACCGTCGCACCGTATACCTCCGTGTTGTACACCACCCACAGCAGCACGGAGGATTCTCCGCGTGTCCGCATCATTTTCCCCATGACACGCGACGTCTCCTCCGAGGAGTTCGTGGCGGTGTCCCGTTATGTGGCGCAGGCGCTCGGCATCGACTTTTTCGACGAATGCAGCTATCAGCCGAATCAGCTGATGTACTGGCCGTCCACGCCGCAGAACGGAGTGTTTGTATTTAAGGAAACGGATAAAGGATGGCTCGACCCGGACGCGATACTGTCGGCGCACCCGGAATGGACGGACCCCACACGGCTTCCGACGTCCTCCCGCGAGAGCAAGGCGAACACGGTCACGCAGCAGAAGGTGCAGGATCCCTTGACGAAGGACGGCGTGGTCGGTCTTTTCAACAGGGTCTTCTTCCCCGTAACGAAGGCATTGGAGGCGTTCCTTTCTGACGTCTATGAGCCGACCGACAATCCGAACCGCTGGCATCTGATCGAATCCCGCAGCATTGCCGGCGTGGAGATCAAGGACGAAAAGTTCGTCTACAGTCACCACGCCAAGGACCCCGCATACCTCAAGCTCTGCAACGCCTTTGACATCGTCCGCATCCACAGGTTCGGCGACGATGACGACAAGGCTTCCTTCCGCGCCATGTGCGACTTAGCCATGCAGCAGGAGGACGTGAAGCTGCTTGCCGCAAACGAGCGCCTTGCCGAAGCGGAGGCGGACTTCGCAGATGCCGGGGACGATGACTGGAAGAAGCGGCTCAAATATCAGCCGCGGACGAGCCTGCTCGAAAACAGCGTGTACAACCTCAATCTGATCCTCGCCAATGACCCGGACTTCCGCAATTTCGCCTTCAACGATATGGCGAACCGCATACAGGTCACGGGGCCTTTGCCGTGGGAACGGCCGAAGGGCAACCAGTTCTGGCGCGATGCTGACACGGCGCAGCTCAAGTCCATCATCGACATCCGCTATCTGCCGTTCTCAAGCCGGAACCATGACGTCGCTTTCACGAAGATCGCCGATGACCGGCACTTCCACCCCGTGAGGGACTATCTCGACAGCCTTCCCGCCTGGGACGGCGTAAAGCGCGTGGAGACCCTTTTCATCAAATATCTGAAAGCCGATGATACCGAATACGTCCGCGCCGTGACCAGAAAGACCTTCGCGGCGGCGGTGGCGCGTATTTACGTCCCCGGCATCAAGTTTGACTGCGTTCCCGTTCTCGACGGCGACCAGGGCATCGGCAAAAGCACCATCGTCAAAGACCTCGTCACGTCCGAATACTATTCCGAAACGCTGTCGCTGACCGATATGGATGACAAGTCCGGTGCGGAAAAGCTGCAGGGGTTCTGGGTGATCGAGATCGGTGAGCTTGCCGGCATGAAAAAGGCGGATATCGAGAAGGTCAAAGCGTTTCTCTCGACCTCCGACGACAAGTACCGTCCCTCCTACGGCAAAGTGGTCGAAAGCCATCCCCGTCAGTGCGTAATCATCGCCACGGTCAACGGCGAGAGAGGGTATCTGCGCGACATCACCGGCAACCGCCGCTTCTGGATCATCAAGGTTCATCAGAAACGGCAGAAAAAAGCCTGGGACTTCGACGAGGATTTCCGGGCGCAGTTCTGGGCGGAAGCAAAAGAGATCTGGAAATCCGGCGAGAAGCTCTACCTTGAGGGCGACGATCTGGACGAAGCCGAGAAGGCGCAGCGCGGCGCGATGGAGGCGGACGAACGCGTCGGCATGATCGAGGAATACCTCAACACGCCTCTGCCAGACGGTTGGGACGATATGGATCTGTATGCCCGCCGCAATTATCTCACAGGTACGGAGTTCGGCACTCCGGCACATACGGGAAAAACGCTCCGCACTGAGGTCAGCAACGCGGAGATATGGTGTGAGTGCTTCGGCAAAAGCCTGCAGGAACTCAAGCCGTCCGACAGCTACGGCATCGCGGCAATGATGTCGCAGATCCCCGGATGGGAGCGAACCGAACGGATCAGGCGTCAGCCCCTTTACGGTAGGCAGCGTCTGTACGCACTGACTTACGGAGGGTAAAGGGACACAAGACGGCGACACAACACAACTTTTCCCCTTATATTAGTTTCGGCTTTTACAAAAGGGAAAGCAAAACCTGTGAGCGCCCGTACGCGCAAAGAAATATATAGGGAAAAGTTGTGACTTTGTGTTCCTGTGTCAGACTGGAGGCAGACATTGAATGAAAAGACTATCGAGAGAAAACTCGTAAAAACGGCGAAAAACATGGGAGGTATCGCGCTGAAGTTCGTTTCTCCCGGCTTTGACGGAGTGCCGGACCGTATCGTTCTCTTCCCCGGAGGCTGTGCCGGGTTTGTGGAACTGAAAAGCCCCGGCAAAACAATGCGTCCCCTGCAGGTCAGACGGAAGCGGCAGTTGGAGAGCCTCGGCTTCAAGGTCTTCTGCGTGGACGGGACGGAACAGATCGAGGAGGTACTCAATGCGATACGAACCCCATGAATATCAGACATACGCGACGCGGTTCATCCTGTCGCATCCCATAGCGGCGGTACTGCTTGAAATGGGTCTCGGAAAAAGCGTGATCACGCTGACGGCGCTTTTCGACCTGTGTCTCGACAGCTTCCTTATACGGAAAGTGCTTGTGATCGCACCGCTGCGTGTGGCGAGGGACACCTGGCCTTCGGAAATACGGAAATGGGATCACCTGGACGGGCTGACGTATTCCGTCGCCGTCGGTACGGAGACTGAACGGAAAGCGGCGCTCATGCAGAAGGCGTCCGTGTACATCATCAACCGGGAAAATGTGGACTGGCTCGTAAACAAAAGCGGTCTGCCGTTCGATTATGACATGATCGTCATTGACGAGCTTTCATCCTTCAAGTCCTGGCAGGCAAAGCGGTTCAAAAGCCTTCTGAAAGTCAGACCTCATGTAAAGCGCATCGTGGGTCTGACGGGAACGCCGTCCTCCAACGGCCTTATGGATCTGTGGGCGCAGTTCCGTCTGCTCGATCTCGGAAAACGGCTCGGACGGTACATAACGCATTACCTGAACGCCTACTTCACCCCGGACAAGCGGAACGGCGAAGTCGTGTTCAGCTACAAGCCTCTCCCCGGCGCGGAGGAACGAATATACGCGCAGATATCGGATATAACGATCTCCATGAAATCCTGCGACTACCTCAAACTGCCGGGATGCGTTATAAACGCCGTTCCCGTGTATATGAACGAGCAGGAACAGGCCGTCTACGACACTTTCAAGGAGGATATGGTCGCAAAGATAAAGGGTAAGGAGATCGATGCGGCAAATGCGGCGGTGCTTTCCGGCAAGCTGCTCCAGATGGCGAACGGCGCGGTCTATGATGAGGATAAAAACAGCCACTACATCCACGACCGCAAACTGGACGCCCTGGAAGACCTTATCGAAGGGGCGAACGGCAAGCCCGTGCTGATCGCCTACTGGTATCAGCATGACGCGGAGCGGATAAAGGCGAGATTCCCCGTAAGGGAGATAAAGACCTCGAAGGATATCGATGACTGGAATGCGGGAAAGATTTCTGCGGCAATCATCCATCCTGCCTCCGCAGGTCACGGGCTGAATCTCCAGTCCGGAGGTTCCACGCTCATATGGTTCGGCCTTACATGGAGCCTTGAACTGTATCAGCAGACGAACGCCCGCCTTCACCGCCAGGGGCAGAAGGAAACGGTCGTCATCCACCACATCATCACCGCCGGCACCATTGATGAAGACGTCATGAAGGCTCTCCGCAAAAAGGAGCGGACGCAGAACGCGCTCATCGATGCAGTCAAGGCGAATCTGGGGGCATCCGTATGACCGACCCCTGGGAAAACCTCGCAAACGCGATCATCCTGCAGGCTGTGAAGGATTACCGCGAGGCGAGGAAAAAACACAAAAAACGGCCGAAGAACGAAGACGCGAAGCTCATGATAGCGGATTGTGAGGCATTCTTCCGTTCCGACTGGTTCGCGGCGCTCACAAATATCGACGGTGAGGCGCTGTTACGGAAATTACAGGAGGAAGAAATATGACATCGAAAGAATACCTCAGACAGGCATACCGCCTCGACCACAGGATCAATTCCGACATCGAGGAAATGGAGCGTCTTCGCGATATGGCGGGGAGCGTCTCCTCCCCAAGCCTGGAGGAACGGCATAATCCGAACCGCCCCACGGAAGCTCCGTTTGTGCGGTGCATTATGCGGGTCATGGAGCTGGAGGAGAAAATAAACGCGGAAATCGACCGGCTCGTTGCCCTGAAGGAGCAGATGCGCGGCGTCATCGATACCGTCAGAGACAAGGATGAGCAGATGGTTCTCCGATACCGCTATATCCACAACATGACCTGGGAGCAGATCGGGGACGAACTGCACGCCGACAAATCCACGGTCAGACGGTGGCACGGCTCCGCCCTGCAGCACGTCATTATGCCGGAAAAACCCATTGTTATCTGAAACATGCAACGGTTTAAGCACCTTTGAGCAGAGATAAGCATCCGCCGTTTATGTTATGATATAATCAGCGAAAAGCAGAATGAACCGAGCCTCATGGGGGTCTTCCCCGTGGGGCTTTTCTTATGCGCGGAAACGGAGGAAAGCTATGGGCTACAGACAGGTGGGCTGGCTTGAACAGTGCTGGTACATCATCAGATACAAGCTCCGTGAACTGTTCCGCAGACGGAGGTGACGCCATGCCGAGGAAACCACGCAGACCGTGCGGTCACCCCGGCTGTCCGAGGCTTGCCGTCGAGGGCGGACAGTACTGTGAGGAGCATACGAAGACGGAGCGTGACCGTTACAACAAATACGAACGCGCCCCGGACCTCAACAAGAAATACGGCAGAGCCTGGAAACGTATCCGTGACCGCTACGCGGCGGCGCATCCCCTCTGCGAGATGTGCCTCAAGGAAGGACGGCTGACCCCTGTGGAGGAAGTCCATCATATTCTTCCCATTTCACAGGGCGGCGACCACAGGCAGAGCAATCTGATGAGCCTCTGCCAGTCCTGCCACACAAAACTGCACCGCGAACTGGGAGACCGGTAGGGGCAGTCATATCTCCAGGACTAAAAAATGCGGGCAGCGGCCTGGGGTCACGTGCGCGAAAAAGGCGAAATCAAAAGGGTAATTAAGGGAGGTGAACTCGGATGCCCACAAAATCGAATAACACAGGCGGGCGCGGTGGTGCAAGACCCGGTGCGGGAAGG
>ENA-ORMS01000414-ORMS01000414.1-human-gut-metagenome-genome-assembly--contig:-NODE-414-length-43824-cov-4.558203_pt1 | contig 43824 bp, 41 predicted proteins | sample MGYA00242104_ERZ508997 | MGnify/ENA primary metagenome ERZ508997 (study PRJEB26280, sample SAMEA2338704) | human gut metagenome | biome: human gut; feature: human-associated habitat; material: faeces...
AGACTCGGAGACATAATCGAATACATAAAAACAGACTACGCGGGAATATCGGGCGATGAGTGTGATATGCTCGAAAATTACCTTATAAAATGGAAGCTCCAGGGAAAGAAATTCACGTCGGACGAGACGTGGACGGCACCCCTGCGGGGCTATGATGACAGGATACGCGATGGCGATGAAGAAGCGCTTGAAACGCTGAACGCTTTGAGAGAGACCGTTCGCAAGCCGCTTCTTGCCTTTGCGGGACTCATCGGAAACTGCACAACGGTCAAGGATCACGCAACGGCGCTTTACGATTTTCTGATGAGCATGGAAATCCCTTCAAAGCTGAAGGGTGACGCCGCTCTTGCGGCAAAGGTCGGCGACGCGAAGGGCGCGGAGGAATTCGCCCAGCTCTGGCGCGCGCTGATGGACGCTCTTGACCAGACCGTCGGCAGTGCGGGAGAAAAAAATACGGACGCGGAAGGCTTTCTGAGACTTCTGAAACTCGCGTTTTCGGAAACGGACATAGGCTCGATACCCACCTCTGTCGACGAGGTTGTCATTGGCGGGGCGGCAAACACGCACCCGAAAGTGAAAATCGTTTATATTCTCGGCGCGACGGACGGCGTCTTTCCGAAAAGAATATCGGAGGAGGGAATTATCTCCGAGTTTGAGAAGAATCTTCTCCGCAAGCGCGGAATTGAGTTCTCATCAACACTTGAAAAGAGCATTTCTGACGAAAATTATTATTTTTATCAGGCGGTGTGCGCCCCTTCCGAAATTCTTTTCATAACATATGCTCCCGTCGGAAAGACGGACGGCTCCGCCGCTCTGCGACAGGTGAAAAAGCTGTTGCCGAAGGCGTCGAAACTGAAATTTGACGATATTCCGAAAACCGATAGGATATACAGTGCCGAGGCGGCGCTCGAATATGTGTTGACAGAGCGCGACGGCGCGTCCCGCGCAATGGCGAAATATCTTTCGTCAAAGCCGGAATATTCGGAGCGACTTGCATATGCAAAGGAGTCAGTGTCGGCGGGAGAGTGCAGAATTTCCGGCGACGCGGCGGAAGAGCTTTTCGGGGAAAAGACGAAAACGAGCTATTCAAGGCTCGAAAACTATATAAAATGTCATTTCAAATATTTCTGCGATTACGAGCTCAGAATTTCGGATGAAGGCAGCGCGGATTTTTCTGCCGTCAACATCGGCAATTTCATGCATGCCGCGCTTGAAGCCGCGGCACGTTACGCCTGCGATCCGGATTGTCCGGAGGAGAAAATCGAAAAATCGGTAAGGCTTGCCGCGGAGAGCTATATCCGCTCCGTGACGGGAAGACCGCTCGGAGAGCTTTCGCCGCGTCTCCGTCACATAACGGATCACCTCTGCGAAAAGGCAAAGCTATTTGCGCAGAGGATACGCCGCGAATTTTCGGAAAGTAAGTTCAGACCGGTAAGGTTTGAATTTCCGATCGGTGAGGGGTGCGACGTCGGGGCGCTCAGAATAGACGACGGGAAAAGCGCCGTCAGCCTTTTCGGCAGGGTGGACAGAATCGATACATACGATAATCCCGACGACGGAAACCTTTATCTGCGCGTAATCGACTATAAAACGGGCTCAAAAGTTTTTGATTTCGGTAAGGTTTCAAAGGGACTTGACATGCAGATGCTTTTATATCTTTTCTCTCTTTGCGAAAACGGGGAGAAGTGCTTTGGGAAGAAGCCCGTTCCCGCGGGCGTGCTTTATGTCAACCTTGATACGGATTCGGAAAAAATAAAGCTCGACGCTGAGCGGGAAAAGAAAAAATCGGTTTCCGGATTCGTTACGGCTATGGGAGATGACAGGCTTGATCTTGCCCGCGCGATGGAGCCGGATCTGAAAGGGGAATTCCTTCCGTTCGGGACGACGTCAAGAAAGTACGCTGAAAAGCCAATGGGGCTTGACGCGATTGAGGAGCTGAAGGAGAGCGTGGTTCAGACGGTGCTCGACTGCGCCGCGGAGATGAAAAACGGCGCGGCACAGGCAGCCCCCGTTGACTGCAAGGGCGTCGACCCATGCAAATACTGCCGCATGAAGCCTATATGCAGAATAATAAAAACGAAAGGTAACGAGGAAGAGGAAGATGAAAATTCCTGAGAGTATACTTAAAAAAGTTCAGAAGCCCGCGCGGTATACGGGCGGCGAATGGGGACAGATCGTAAAGAAAAAGGAAGGACTTGACGCAAGAATTGTTTTTTGCTTCCCCGATATATACGAGATCGGAATGTCGAATCTCGGCATGAGAATACTTTACGATATTTACAATAAGCACGAAAACATCGCCTGCGAAAGGTGCTTTGCGCCATGGGAGGACATGGAGGAGCAGCTCCGTGAGCATGATATTCCTCTCTGCTCGCTTGAATCGTCCGATCCGCTCTGCGAATTCGATATGGTCGCATTTTCGATACAGTATGAGCTTTGCTATACGACTCTTGTAAATATGCTTGAGCTCGGCAAGGTCAAGCTCCTCGCAAGCGAAAGAGGAGACGGCGACCCGCTCGTCATCTGCGGAGGTCCCTGCGCCTATAACGGCGAGCCCCTTGCGGACTTTGTCGATCTTTTCATAATCGGCGAGGGGGAAGAAGTCAATATCGAGCTTACCGAGCTTTATATCGAGCATAAAAAAGCCGGTTATTCAAAGGAAAAATTCCTAAGGGAAGCCTCTCATATAAAGGGGATTTACGTTCCGTCGCTTTACGACGTCGATTACAACGCCGACGGCACGATAAGCCGCTTTGAGCCGAAATATCCGGACGTACCGGAAAAGGTTCAGAAGCGCATTGTCGAGGATATGGACAAAGCCCCGTACCCCGAAAAATTCATCGTGCCGTTCATTCAGACGGTTCAGGACAGAATAACTCTTGAGGTTTACAGGGGCTGTATAAGAGGGTGCCGGTTCTGTCAGGCGGGGGCTGTGTTCCGCCCTGTCAGGGAAAAGTCGCCGGAGGTGCTTTGCGAGCAGGCGAAAAAGCTGGCGGACAACACCGGCTACGGAGAGATGACGCTTTCCTCGCTTTCCATAAGCGACTATTCCTGCATCTCTCAGCTGACCGATATGCTTCTTGAATGGACGAATGACAGAAAAATTTCCCTTTCGCTCCCGTCGCTCCGTGTGGACAGCTTTACGAAGGAGCTTATGGAGAAAATATCAACCGTCCGCACGGGCACTCTGACCTTCGCTCCCGAGGCGGGAACACAGCGCCTGCGCGACGTCATAAACAAAAACGTAATGGAAAAAGACCTTTTCCGTGCGTGCAGGGTTGCGTTTGAGGGTGGAAAGTCACAGGTCAAGCTGTATTTTATGCAGGGCTTGCCGACCGAAACCGACGCCGACCTTGATGGTATCGCAAAGCTGGCAAAGGATGTTATCGAAGAATATTACGCAACCCCCGGCAGACCCCGCAAGGCTCCGCAGGTGACGATTTCGGCGGCTTGCTTTATTCCTAAGCCCTTCACGGCGTTCCAGTGGGAGCCGCAATGTGCATTTGACGAGCTTCTCCGCAAGCAGCAGTATCTTAAAGAGCAGATAACGGACAGAAAAATCAGATATAATTATCACGACGCCTCCGTCAGCCGTATCGAGGCGGTATTTGCAAGAGGAGACAGGCGTCTCGGCAAGGCGATTTCGGAAGCGCACAGGCGTGGCATGAAGCTGGACAGCTGGGAGGAATATTTCAGCTATGACAAGTGGATTTCCGTTTTTGAGGCGTGCGGAATCGACCCCGATTTCTATGCAAACAGAGAACGCGCGGAGGACGAAATCCTCCCCTGGGACGTTATCGACATAGGAATGACAAAGGAATTTTTCCTGCGCGAAAGACACAAGGCGTTTGAAGAAAAGACAACGCCGAATTGCAGGCAGGCATGCTCCGGTTGCGGAGCGAATAAGCTCGGAGGTGAAAGGTCATGTTGCCCGAAGTCAAAAAAATAAGAGTTGAATTTTCAAAAACGGGTGCGCTGAAATATATATCGCACCTCGACCTGAACCGCACGATGCAGAACGTGTTTCTTCGTTCAAAACTGCCGATAGTATATTCGCAGGGCTTCAATCCTCATCCGAAAACGGTGTTTTCTCCGCCGCTTTCCGTCGGCGTTTCGAGCGAATGCGAATTCATCGATTTCAAGATGACGGAGGACGTTCCGTATGACGTCATCTGCCGAAGACTCAATGAGTCGTTTCCGGAGGGGCTGCGTGCGCTTTCCGCATATGAGCCGGAGAGCAAGTTTTCCGATATCGGCTGGGCGGATTATGAAATTGCCTTTGAAACGCCCGCGGCGACCGACCTTGAAGGTGAGGTCGTAGAGGCTCTTTCAGGCGAGATAATAGTTGAAAAAACGGGCAAAGCCGGCACGTATGAATTCAACATCTCGCAGAATATGCGTCTGCTTTCGTGCAGGGCGGAAAATGGAATGCTGACCCTGAGAGCAAAGCTCTCCTGCAAGGAGCTGACGTTTGTCGGACCGAATCTTCTGATAAAATATATAACGGAAAAGATACCCGCGCTTGCGGATAGCGAGGTTTTCATCTGTCGCAAGGCGGTGTATTTCGGCGACGGCGAGACACTTTTCAGATAAGAGGGGAGAAAAATGGAGGACAGCTATTCAATACTTGCGCGGCATTATGACAGCCTTATGGCTGATATTGATTACGCTTCGTATGCCGGTTTTTATGAAAAAATAATTGAAAAATATGCGCCGTCTCTGCCGAAAAGACTGATTGACCTCGGTTGCGGAACGGGGAGCATTTCCGTGCTTCTGGCGGAAAAGGGCTATGAAGTGACGGGGGTTGACATAAGCTGCGAAATGCTTTCCGCCGCGCTGAAAAAGGCGTCGGACAGGCATATAAGGGTGCTTCTTTTAGAGCAGGACATGGCAAAGCTCGACTGCGGCGAAAACTACGGAGCGGCTATATGCAGTTTTGACGGCATAAACTATCTGACGAAGAGAGAGGAGCTTTCCTCATGCTTTGAGAGAGTTTCCGCAAGCCTTTGCGAGGGCGGAGTGTTTATCTTTGACGTCAACAGTAAATATAAATATGAAAACATCATCGCCGACAACACCTTTATCTATGAAACGGACGGGCTTTTCCTTTCGTGGCAGAATTATTATCAAAAGGAAAATGGCATATGCGATTTTTATCTGACCTTTTTTGAAAAGCACGGCGAAAAGTGGCAGCGGACGGACGAATATCAGAGGCAGAGAATGTATGGCGAAAGGACGCTGAAAAATGCCCTTGAAAAAGCGGGGCTTGAGCTTTGCGAGACGGTCTCCGATGTTTCGGGCGCTCCCGTCACCGGAGCGAGCGAAAGAATTTTTTATGTTTGCAGAAAGAAGTGAAATAATATGGAATACAATATTATCCGCGCGATGACAAGAGACGGCTCGGCGAGAGCCGTCATAATCATATCGACGGACATCGTAAACGAAGCCGTTAAAATGAAGCATACCTCTCCGACGGCAACGGCGGCTCTCGGCAGAGTTATGACGGCGGCGTCTCTTATGGGAACGATGCTCAAAGAGAAAAATGACAGGCTGACGCTCACTTTTTCGGGTGACGGTCCTGCGGGAAAGATAATTGCCGTTTCGGACTATGAGGGCAACGTCAAGGGATATATTCAGAATCCGGACGTCGATCTGCCGCTGAAATCAAACGGAAAACTGGATGTCGGCGGCGCGGTCGGCGCGGGGATACTCTCCGTTGTCAGAGATCTTGGCTCCGGCGAAATGCAGACAGGCTCCGTTGAAATAACAACGGGCGAAATCGGCGATGATATATGCGAGTTTTTTGCAAAAAGCGAGCAGATACCGACGGTCTGTTCTCTCGGAGTTCTCGTCGATACCGACCTTTCCTGCAAGGCGGCAGGCGGCGTGCTTATTCAGCTTTTGCCTTATGCTTCTGAGGAGACTGTTGACAAGATTGAAAAAAATCTCCCGCTTATAACGAACGTTTCTCATCTCATTGCCGACGGCGTGACAAAGGAGCAGCTCCTTGACCGTGCCTTTGCGGGAATCGAATACGACGTCTTTGACGAAATTCCCGCCGTTTACCGTTGCGACTGCGACAGGGGCAGAATTTTATCCGCGCTTCGCGGCTTTTCCGAAAAGGATATCGGCGACCTCTTCTCCGATACGGACGAGATCGAGGTCTGCTGCCGCTTCTGCGATAAAAAATATAAATTCAGGAAAGAAGATATAAAGAAATGAGCAAAAAATCCCGCGCGAGCGGGATTTTTTGCTTAAATCGGCGAGGAAAATGAGGAAAACCGTGGTTTTGAGGGGAGCAAAACATATTGAAAAACGCCAGGTCTTGGTATATAATTAAAATGTAAAGATATTTCGGGGAGGTGGAAAAGCTATGAAGCGCAGAAAACGCAATCGATGGCAGATGCGTGAAGGGAATTCATATGTCGATCCGATGGGAGACGCATATTCTGCGGCGAGGGAAGCTATGCGATCAGCAAATGCGGAAAGGATGTATCTGTGCCGTCCCTGGAAAGCAATATTTGCCGAAACGCTTTTATGGCTTTTACGATTTTTCCCGCTTGCGCTTATGTCGTTCCATCTTTTTATCATACCGCTTGTGCCCGCCTGGATAATGATGGTTTATAAATATTTTTATGTATTTCTGAACAAGCTGGGCAGGTTCGGAATATCAAAAGTAAAATACGGGATTTTCAGCGCAACTGTTATAGCGGGAGAAATCGTTGCGTCTCATTTCATAAGGCAGCTGCTGCTTTACGCATACAAAGCTATATTTTACTAACGGGGGAGCTACTATGCTGAATATGATACATACCGAAAACGAAGAACAAGCGTATCTTTCCGATAATGCCTTAAAGGACCTCAATATGTCATTTTTTGCGGATGCAGAGTTTTCAAAAAAGATCCCGACCCTTATTTCCCGCGAGAAAGACACGATAATCATGCGACAAAGAGAATTTGCTGATATAATCAGCAATCCGGAGATAAGCATTTTTCTTGATGCGCTTTGCAAAAAGCTCGCAGAGCTTTCCGAAATTGAAAAATCAAAGGTTGATGCCGACGCATATTCGGAAAACGAATCTCTTCTTTATTCCTTCAGAGAGCTTCTGACTTTTTCCGAATGTATAGATCTCATTTCCGAAGCTGCCGGAAAATTCGGAGACAAGGCGGGCTCGGAAGGATTTTTATCGCTGTTTTCATATGCGGAAAAGATAAAAGGGGAGAGCTGGTATCGCAATGTCCTGAAATTTATATCCGATACCGATGAAAGCCTGCGGGATATAAAGAGCATAACCCTCGGAATAAATCTGGACGCAAAGCTCCACCCGATCGAGGCGGGGATAGTCTCTCTCAATACAAAACCGTTTACGGCGAACGGTATAATGGATAAGTTGTTTGCCGAAAAGGCGGAATCAAAGGAGTATGTCTGCCTTTCCGTGCTCTGCAAAAACGAGTTCGGAGTTTCTTCAAGTCTGCTGAATACGTTGTCCGGGCAGGTTTATCATTGCCTGAACGAGATGTTCCGTCGGTCACTTCTCAAAATGAAGGGCATAATTAAAAAAGCGGAGCGGGAAAACAATTTTCTTGACCTTGTTTATGACGAAATAAAATTTCTGAAAACAGGCGCGGATTTTGTTTTGAGAATGAAATCGGCGGGGTTGCCTGTCTGTATTCCAAAAATAACGGATGACGGCGACGAAATAACCGACCTGTATGACCCGAATCTCACCGATTTCACAAGATCGGCAGACATCGTCAGAAACGATATTTCGTTTGATGAAAACGGTAAAATATACGTCCTCACAGGTCATAACAGCGGAGGAAAAAGTGTGTTTATGCGTGCTTGCGGCATATGCTATGTCCTGTTTCAGCTCGGAATGCCCGTGCCGGCAAGGAAAGCAAAAATGCACATCGCCGATGGGATATATACTCATTTTATAGGAAAGGCGCAGATGAAGGTCGGCGGGCGGCTCGAAAACGAGTGTAAATCTATTTCCGAAATGTTCAGAGCTATGACGAAGGATAGTATTATATTTATGGATGAGTCGTTTTCAAGCACGAGCGCATATGACGGAACACTGATTGCAACGGAGGTCATAAAGCATTTGAGAGAGAAGGGGTGTCGCTGTATTTATGCAACCCATATGCACGACATCGCAAATAAGGCGGAGGAGATAAATGAAATGCCCGGGGAGAGCAAGGTTGATTTGCTTTCCGTCAATTCGGGAGAAAATCCGTACAGAGTTGAAAGAAAACGCGGGCAGGGAAAGCTTTGCAATGGAGATATTCAAAAAATACGGTCTTGACCTCAAATAGCAAAAAATCCCGCGCGAGCGGGATTTTTTGTGTGTGGGAAGGAAATGTGCTGTATTTTTTAAAATATGTTTACAAATCTGAGAATTTATGATATAATCTATTTGCGACGTAATCGAATAAAGCAACCGTTTTCCTTGGCTAAGTATACATTTTTATTTTACGATAAAAATGTATGCTCCCTTTTTGTATACTTTACACAAGTGTAATGGTTGTATGAAATGATTGCGTCGCGGCTTGGAGCTTGCGTTTTTTGTGCGTGGCTTTGAGCCGAGCACTTTTTTATTTTATCATTTATATTTTTAAGGAGGTCTTTATGGACAAGAAAGACATTGAAAAATCATACAATCTCCGTGCATTTGAAAAAAGCGACGCATCATTGGACTTCATCAAAACGGTTTTGGGAGTTATAACAATATTGGCGTCCGGTGTTGCTGTGGTTCTTGGCTTTGTATTTATAGCTTCCGGCGGAGGTGTCTTCGGATGGCTTTTACTTTTCGGAGGGCCGGCGCTTTTCATCTTTTTGTATTTTGTATCAATGTTCACTTTGTGGACGATATATGATATAAAGATGATAAGAAACGCTCTGTATGATGCAGAACCGAGCGCTTCGCTCAAAAATTTTGAAAACAAATGAAATACAAGACGTATAACACAAAAATCAGGAGCCGCCGGCTCCTGATTTTTTGCTGTAAAATTTGTATACCCGATAACCGAAGTTTCTTTTGCCTTTTTGCAAAAACCCTGTCTGTGCAGAAACTTAAAAATCTGTATATCGTCCCCGATAATTAAAGTTTCTTTTGCCTACTTTTCTTTTCAAAGAAAAGTAGGTCAGTCTTTTTTATATGTGTATGCAAGGCCGCCTTCGGAGGTTTCGCGATAGCGGGCATTCATATCCTTGCCTGTGCGATACATAGTTTTTACGACGTTATCAAAAGAGATCTTGCTTGAACTTGCAAGGAAGGTCGCAAGGCTGAGAGCGTTTATAGCGCGCATGGACGAAACTGCTCCGCGCTCAATGCATGGTATCTGAACAAGTCCGCAAATGGGGTCGCACGTCAGCCCCAACTGATGCTCCATTGCAACCTCGGCGGCGTATTCTATCTGGCTGAGTTTCATTTTTGAAAGCTCGCAGAGGGCGGCGGCAGTCATTGAGCATGCCGTGCCCATTTCCGCCTGACATCCGCATTCCGCTCCGCTTATAGATGCGTTTGTCTTTACGACGTTTCCGACTATCCCGCCGACGGCGAGCGCATTTATAATTTCGTCATCGGAATAGTCATGTGTTTCCTGCATATATTTAAGAGCCGCGGGGAGTACGCTGCACGCTCCGCACGTCGGCGCCGTGACAACGGTTCCGCCTGCCGCATTTTGTTCGCCGACGGCGAACGCATAGGCGCAGACAATGCGGTTTTCCCTGTTTGCGTCGGTTTCGTTTTTCGGGTGCTGACCGAAAAGTACCGCCGCCTTTCTTTCGACATTCAGTCCGCCTTCGAGGATACCTCTTTCGGAAAGTCCGTCGGTAATGGCTTTTTTCATAGTTTGCCAGACTGTCGCAAGATAATCCTTTATGCTCTCGCCCTCGTATTTATAAACGTAGTCCGAAAGGCGTAGATTATATTTTTTGCAGTGCGCGGCAATTTCCTCAAAGCTGTTTTCCGGATAGACCTCGGGGGGCGTTACGGACGGCAAACCGTCAACCGAAATGTCCCCTCCGCCGACGCTGAGCGCGCGCATATATCCGAGCTCTTCGCCGCCGGAATATGCGAAAAAGTCCATTGTGTTTTCGTGTGGAAGGCCGACTGTTTCTGTGTCGAAAACTATTTCCGTCCGCTCCGCGCCGAGAACGCTGTTTATTGCAAGATCGGTGTGATGTCCTTTTCCGGTTTTCGCAAGGGAACCGTAGAGGATGACCTTATAGCTTTCGGCATTTTTATATTTTTCAAGAAAGACTTTTGCCGCCTTTTCGGGACCCATGGTATGCGAGCTTGACGGTCCTCTGCCGATCTTATATATTTCTCTTATGGATTGCATTTCCGCTATCCTCCGCCGACAATATTTTTCTTTATTATATCACATTTTTCGATTTTGTAAAGCACGCTGCTGCTTTTTATTTTTTTGCTTGACTTTAATAAAATAAAGTGTTATACTGTTAAAGCAAACAAATCTACGGAGGATTTTTTATGGATAAGCTGCGCTCTCCCGCAACGGACGCCCTCTTTGAAGCGATACTTTCGCTTGAAACGGTTGACGAATGTTATAAATTTTTCGAGGACGCCTGCACGATAAAGGAAATTCTTGATATTTCCCAGCGATATGAGGTCGCAAGGCTACTTTCGGAAAAGAAAAATTACCAGGAAATATCTAAGGAAACAGGCGCGAGCACGGCAACTATCAGCCGCGTTGCCAAGTGCCTTTCATACGGAAGTGACGGATATGCGCTCGTGCTTGAAAGGCTGAAAGAAAATAAAAAGTAAAAACAAACCTCACGGCGGTTGCCGTGAGGTTTTTGCTTATTTTTTGATCGAGACCTGACCGAATGTTGCGGACGCTGTTATTTTCAGCTTTTTTTCTCCGCCGCCGGAGGGAGGGTCGATCTGTCCGAGAAAGACGTTTCCGTCAATTTCTGCGTCAATATCGTCCGGAAGAAGGACGTTCAGCTCGCCGAATTTAGCCGATACGGAAAGCTGTGCATTTTCGGCGATCACTGCCATGCGCAGGTCAAGCGTGAGCGAGCCGAAGGCGACTGAATAGTTGCCTTTTTCAAATTCGTTGCCGTTCCAGCTGATTGTCTCCTCGCCGAAGGAAACGTTCACGCAGTCATCGGAGGAGACGGTATGCGTTACGGTTTTATGGTTTTTTTTAGAGCCGAACGCCGTGTGGATAATAATGCTTATTCCGGCAATTACAATCAAAAGGGCAAGGGCTATGAGCCATGAGCTTGTCTCTTTGGGAATGAGCACGCCCTGCTCTTTGAGAAGCATAACTCCGCCGAATATCAGGAAATAAACGTTTACTATATTCGGCTTGTCCGTGCAGACGGAAAACAGCGCCAAAGCCATGATGAGCACCGCCCACCAGCCGTCAAAAAAGATACTCACGTCCCATAGCTTCGCGGCGTTGCCGAAGAGCACGACGCCAAGCGCAAGAATGAGAATTCCCCATATGATACGGGAAGCCTTTTTCATTTCAATATCTCCTTTCAGCTTGCTGAATATTTATCGAAATAGTATTTTCTTCTGCGTTTTATCACAAAGCGCGTGACGAATATCGCAACAAGAATGACGACTATCACCGCGCAGATGATATATATCGCCGCGCCTATGTTGCTTTCGATTTTGAGATCCTCCCAGAGGGAATTCATAAGCGATCTCGTGTCATCGGGAAGGTCATAGAAGAACTCCATATTCGACATATCGAAATCATAAAGGATTGATATTGCATCGGGATGGACTTCCTCTGTCATATAAGCGATATAGTCTTCATTGTCTTTTACAAGGGTGTTGGGCCAGGCATAGCAGACATATTCCGCATTTGCAACGGCGATTTCCTCCGTCAGCATGAAGTTTATATATTCCTTTGCAAGATCAAAATTCTTTGTGCTTGAGGGAATACACATAACGTCAACAAATACGTTTGTCCCTTCTTCGGGATGATAGAAGGCGAGATCCTCGTTGTCGCTATACATTGTGAAATAGTCGCCGGCGTAATACGGAGCGATCGCAGCACTTCCGCCCTTCATCTTGTTGAAGACCTCATCCATGACGTAGCCCTGAACGATACTCTTCTGTTTGACAAGAAGGTCGAGCGCGGCACGCCAGTCGTCCGGATTTTCGGAGTTTATGCTTGTTTTATTATAAAACTGCGCCGTTGCGAAGGCGTCGCGGGGGTTGTTGAACTGAAGGATGTTGCCCTTGTAGTCCTCGTCCCACATAAGCGCCCAGCTGCCGATATTTTCGTCATCTTCGGGGACGTACTTCGTGTTATATATCACGCCGACGGTGCCGAAGGTGTAAGGAACGGAAAACTTTTCATCGGGGTCATAATAAAGCCCCTTGAAGCGATCGTCGATATATTTATAATTTTCTATGCTTTCCTTGGGATCAAAGTCCATTATGAGATTTTCTGCCGCAAGTCTTGCCGCCATATAGTCCGAGGGGATTATGACGTCATAGCTGACGGCGCCGCTTGAGAGCTTTGCATAGAGGTCTTCGTTTGAAGAATACGTCGAATAGTTGACCTTTACGTTCTTTTTGAGAACCTTGCGGCAGTATTCCTCGAACGCGCGGTTTACGTCAAGCGAGTCGTCCGAGCCGTCCGAAATGTATTCGCCCCAGTTATAGACATAGAGAGTTGTCGTCTCATCTGAGACTGTTTCTTCTCCTTCATCTGCCTTCCCGCACGACGTCATAAGAAAGGGCGTCGCAAGGAGCAGAACCGTAAATAAAACGGAAATAATTCTTTTCATCATTTTGCACCTCCTGCCGTTTTCGGCTTCTTCTTCCCGACAGAGCCTGCAAAGTTGACCAGGAACAGCAGGATAAGTATCGCAAAGACCATAAGCGAGCAGAGCGCATACATACTGTATTTGACCTCGTGCGCCGTCTGGTTATAGATATAGAGCGGGAGAGTCTGAAAGTCCGGAGAGGAGACGAAATGGCTGATTACGAAGTCGTCAAGCGAGAGCGTAAAGCCGAGCATAAGTCCCGAAATTATTCCGGGGAGCACCATCGGAAGCTCTATTCTGAAAAACGTGCGTGCGGGTGTGCAACCGAGGTCGAGCGCCGCGTCGCATATCGAGCGGTCTATCTGCTTGAAACGGGGAAGCACGGAAAGGATGACATAGGGCAGAGAGAAGGTTGTGTGCGCGATGAGCATCGTCGCTCTGCCGAATTTGATCGGTATAAACGGAACGGACATTGCCGCAACGAAGAGCAGCATCATCGAAACGCCCGTAACTATATCGGGGTTCATCATCGGAACGTTCGTCACAGACATGACAGCCGTTTTTATATGGCGGTTTCTCATTCTGCTTATGCCGAAGGCGGCAAATGTGCCTATAACGGTTGCGATAAGAGATGAGGCGACCGCGAGATAAAGCGAGTTTTTGAGCGCAGTGAGTGCGGTTGCGTCACTGAAAAGCTCTTTATACCAATGAAGCGAGAAGGCGTCGAAATGGTTGAGTGAGCCTGCGCTGTTGAACGAGAAGATTATGACAACAAGGATCGGCGCATAGAGCAGGAGAAATATAAGAGGTATATATATTCTTGACAGTGTTTTCATACAATAATACCTCCTTCGCCTTCATTTTCGTCCGTAAAGCGGTTCATAACCGCAACGGAGATAAGGATGAGTATCATCATTACGAGCGAAACCGCCGCGCCGATGTTATATGTGCTCTTGTTCTGGAAATGACGTTCGATAGTATCGCCGATGAGGTCAAAGCTGCCTCCGCCGAGCTTCTGGGAAATATAGAATGTGCTTATCGAAGGGACAAAAACCATTGTTATTCCCGAAATAACGCCGGGGAGGGAGAGCGGGAAAGCAACCTTGAAAAGCGTTTTCGTCCCGCTGCAACCGAGGTCTGCCGCCGCTTCAAAATATCTCTTGTCGAGCTTTGAAAGCGTTGTGTATATCGGCAGAACCATATAAGGAAGAAAGTCATAAACCATGCCGAGGATAACCGCGCCGGACGTGCCGACTATCTTCACCTTCGCAAGCCCTATCTGTTCGAGCAGGGAATTGAGAAGTCCGCCGTTATCGAGAATTGCCATAAGCGAATATGTTCTTATGAGAAGGCTTATCCACATAGGCAACATAAGCAATATGACAAGCACCTTCTGTGTTTTCGGGTTGAGCTGAGAGATGAAGAATGCGAGCGGGTATCCGATGAGGATACAGATCGCGGTTGCTATCAGTGCAAAGCAGACGGAAAGCAGGAAGATGTGCGCATAGCTTGAAAGCATTGTGATGTTGTCAAAGGTGAAGTTGCCGTAAGTATCGGTGAACGCAAAGTAAGCGACGAATATCAGCGGAGCAACGACGAAGAGCAATATCCAGACGATGTGCGGTACGGCGGCGAATTTTTCAAGAAACGATGTTTTTCTCATTCCTCTTCCGCCTCCGTTTCGTCATCTTCCTCATCTGTGCTTGCGTCGGAGAGCTCGTCGAATTCCTCGCTGTAAGATGAGTAGTCGCCGTACATATCCGAATATTCGGATTTTTCCATTATATGAATTGCGTCGGGCTCTATAAAAAGTCCTATTTCAGCGTTCGGAGCGCAATAGTCCGTTGTCTGTATCATCCATTTGAAACCGCCGATGTCGACGATTATCTCCCAGTGTACGCCCTTGAAGGTGACCGACGTGACCGTTCCTCTGAGCATACCCTTTTCGATGGGAACGATATCGACGTCCTCCGGACGAACGACAACGTCGACGGGGACGTTTTTGCCGAAGCCCTTATCGACACATTCAAAAACGTGACCGGAAAATTTGACCTTGAGGTCATCGAGCATTGTGCCGTCCAGAATGTTCGACTCGCCGATGAAGTCCGCAACGAAGGCGTTTTTCGGCTCGTTGTATATATCCGTGGAGGTGCCTATCTGCTGAATTTCTCCGTCCGCCATGACGACGATTGTATCGGACATTGAGAGGGCTTCTTCCTGGTCATGCGTGACGTAGATAAACGTTATCCCCGTCTGCTGCTGGATATTTTTCAGCTCCTTCTGCATATCCTTTCTGAGCTTTAAGTCAAGCGCGGCGAGGGGCTCGTCCAGAAGGAGGACCTTCGGATTGTTGACGAGAGCGCGCGCGATTGCAACTCTCTGCTGCTGACCGCCGGAGAGAGTCGTCACGTTTCTTTTTTCAAAGCCTTTGAGGTTTACGAGAGCTATCATTTTTTCAACTCTCTCAACGATTTCCCTTTCGGGTGTGCGATGGACGCGAAGCCCGAAGGCGATGTTTTCAAATACGTTCAGATGAGGAAACAGAGCGTATCTCTGAAAAACGGTGTTTACGTTGCGTTTATAAGGCGGCAGGTCGTTTATTCTTGCGCCCATAAAGCATACGTCCCCCTCGTCGGGTTCAACAAAGCCGCCGATTATACGAAGCGTAGTCGTTTTGCCGCAGCCCGAGGGACCCAGCAGTGTGATGAATTCCTTGTCATGGATGTCAAGGGAAAGATTTTTGAGTACGGTTTCGCCGTCAAAGCTTTTTGAAACATTTCTCAGCTCGATGATTTTAGTATTACGGTCCATTTCTGCTCCCACTTTTAATTATAAATTTTTGCTTTCGCAAATCTAAAAAATGCACGAAAAACCGAGATTTTCCGTGCATTAAAAAGTGCCGTGAACAATATCAAAAAATTTATTTTCGACCGGACGGGAACCCCATCCGAAATTCACAAGAGCATTATAGCAGATATATATATAAAATGCAATATTTTTTTGAAAAAAACTTAAAAAAATCGAAATTAGGCGAAAATAACGGAATTTAAGCCGATTTTTCCTCTGTTTTTCTCCGAAAAGCTCGTTTTTGGACGGTTATCCTCCGATTTGGACGGAAAAATCATCGCCGAAAGGCGAAAACTCACCCGTCACGGAAGGGACTTTGTCCATTGCGTTTTTCGCGGGAGCTTCAATGCGCAGAAGCTCGACGGTCATGTCGTCCGAGCGCTTGTTTTCCTTCTTTGCCCGAAGCATGATTTTCTCCGCTGTCAGAGCCAGGTCGTCAGTCATTTCCTTTGCCAGATAATCGCATAGCCATGTGCTGTCAAGCTCCGGATCTCCGCAGATGCCGTCGCTGACCATAACAATGACATCGCCCTTTTCAAGCCCGAACTCCGTCACCTCTGCGGAAATATCCGATAAAATACCGACGGGAAGTGTGCCCGAGGCAATGCGGAAAAGGTTTCCGCCGCGGACGATATACGAAGGCGCCGCCCCGCTCTTTATAAATGAAGCGGTTCCCGTGTGCATATCGATTTCAAGCAGGTCTATAGTTGCAAAACATTCCGCGCCGCGGTTTTTGAGGAACATATTCAGCATTTCAAGGGTCGTTGTCTTGTCGTTGCCGCAGGCGAGCATCTTTTCAAGGAACACACGGCACACCCGTGACGTAAGCGCGGCGGTCTCACCGCTGCCCATGCCGTCGCAGATGAAACAGTAAAAACAGCCGTCGGCAGACTCTGTCACCGATACGCTGTCGCCGCAGACGCGTTCGCCGTCCTTTTCGGATTGCTTGCCCGCATATGAAACGTCGATACTCTTTGCGCCTTCAAGCGTCATGGCGGCGCACCCGCCCTGAACCGTATATTCCGGCGGAAGCAGGCGCACCCTGCAGACTTCCTCGCACAGTTTGCGTATCTCGTCCGCGCCCATAGTGCCGGAAAGAAGGGAGGTGCCGGTCGCCACTATGTATTTTTTTCTGTCGCCGCAGACAACGACGTTCTCTGCGGAAATTCCCGCGCGGAGGAGCGCCTTTGCGAGCCTGTCCGAAAGGACGCGGTCGACGGGATATCCCGCGCCGCTCTGGGAAACAGCGTCCGACATAAGCTGGGACATCGTTCCGTAATCGAAGGCGAAAACGCTTGTCTTATCGAATTTTATCGCATATTCAATCATTTTTGACGCGCGATGGTTTATCTCCTCGATTATCTCCTCGCTTTTCGGGCATTTGCACCTTGTCAGCTCCGCAAGACGTGACGGAGGAATCTTTCCCGCCGTCATCAGCTTTGAAACAAACCTTTCAAGGCGTGTGTCCGTGCCGACGGAGGACATATTCTTGCAGGGGCAGTCCATCGGGCAACCGACGCATTTTTCCGCCCACACCTGCCTGCACATTCCCGCAAGGGACGTTTCATCCGGCTTGCGCATACGGTCGGAAATGTTTTTTATCACCTGTGAAAGCGACGCAAGCGCGCCGGACAGGAGCTTCAGCTTCATAATTCTTTCCTCCTCGCGTTTTTTGTCCGTGATGTCACGGCAGAGCATTTCGGCAGAGCTTTCCTCAATCGGCACATATCGCGGCATTATTTTCAGTATTGACATTACGGTTATGACCGACGTGCCTATCAGTGCCTCCGGAAGAAATAAAAGCACCTTTTCAATCCCGCCGGATATTGCACCGCAGGCCACGAGCGCTATAAGCGCGGCGGAAGAGGAGGCGACGCAATTGACGGGGAAAAACAGTCCGCCGAAAAGTCCGAAAAGGGCAAGCTCCGCAATTCCGCCGCCACCGCAGGCGAGCGAAAGCATGAGTCCCGCGGCACAGCCTCTTGCCCATCCGCCGCAATATCCGCACCATAGCGTCATGCCGAAGGCGAAGATGAGCGCCGGCGAAAGCGAGTGGAACGAGATTTCCGAGAGCGCCACGGTCACTCCGACCATAAGCAGCAGTCCTCCCGCCTCATATGCGGCGGGAAAGAAATATCGCCTGTCGAAAAGGGAGACGAAGAGAAACGTCATTGCGCCTGCGGCACACGCGGAAAAAATCCCGCCGATGAGCCTGTATGTGTCAAAGCCGACGGAAAACACCGTCACAAGCGCGCCTCCGACCGACGCTATACACGCCGAAAGTACCCTTGTTGTGACGTCATCGGTCAGTCTGCCTGTTTTTGCAAGCTCTTTTTTACCGATGAAAAGCAGGCAGAAAAGCCAGCGCGCCGCCGCAATCATCACAGCCGCCGCGGAATATGTAAACGCGGGAACGGTCATCCCCGCACCCCCGAAAATAAACCGCAAAACTATCCCGAGCGCCGCAAAGCCCGTCCCGGATGAAAGGGAAGCCGTCAGCGCAATGACAAACGGATATGTATCGAGAGGGCCCTTTGCCGATGAAAGAAGCAGTCCCAGAAGAACGGCTCCCGAAGCCCGCAGAACACGTATCAGCACTTTGCGCAGGTTGCTTTTTCCGTATTCTTCAATAGGCGGCGCGGCTGTCTTTCCGAATTTTCTGTTTTGCAAATAAATCACGTCCTTTGCTTTATTATACAATTATATAATAAAACAAAAACGCCCGAAATGCGTGTCGATATGCGGGTGGCGAAAAGCGTTTTATCTTTTTTCCTTTTGCCGCAAAGGCGCATTATGGGCGCTTTTATTCGGATTTATATATTATTTTGCCTGATTTTGACCTATGATTTTTATGCCGCAATGTCAAGGAAGGTTACTGTCTGTCCTGCGCTCAGCATGTTTTCTATCAGAATTCCGTATCCGGAGGTGGGGTCGGAGACGAGAACATGAGTCACCGCGCCGATGAGCTTTCCGTCCTGAATTATGGGACTGCCGGACATACCCTGGATTATTCCGCCCGTTTTTTCAAGCAGGGCAGGATCTGTGACGGTGACTGTGAAATTTTTCTGGCTGCCGCCGGTGTCTATCTTTGAAATTGTTATCTCGTATTTCTTTCTGCCCTCACCGTCGACCGTGGTGAAAATATATGCCTGCCCTTCATGGACGTCGTCCTTCTTCCCGACGGGGTATATCTCGTTTTCAAGTCCTTCGGGGACGGAGGAAAATATCCCCGTTATACCCGAAAACGTGTTTGCCGTCAGTTTTCCGCTCTGTTTACCCGAGAAAAAGCCGTGAAGCTCGCCGGGGGAACCGCGCTTGCCCGCAGTTATTCCTGTCAGAATGACGTCCTGCGCCGTGCCTTCCGCCATCGGGAGGAGAGCGCCGCTTTCAGGGTCGCAAATGCCGTGGCCGAGCCCCGCAAAGGTGCCGTCCGAAGGGTCTATGAACGTCACAGTGCCTATTCCCGACGCACTTTCCCTTATCCAAAGACCGAGCATTCGCTCACCTTCGGAATCGGACATCGGGGAGACTGTTGCCGTCATTTCCCGTCCCGCGCGGAGATATTTTACGGTTACGTCTCCTTCTGAGCCTTTGACTGCGTTTTGCAGTGATTCTGCGCCGTCAATTTTTGTTTCGTTTATATGGGTTATGACGTCGCCCCTGCGGAGCCCCGCGTCAAGCGCGGGAGAACGCTCGGCTTCGCTTATCGGACGCACACCCGTTATGACAACGCCGTCTGTCCTGAAACGGATGCCGAGAGGTGTTCCCGCGGCAATGAGAGAGTCGCGGTTTGCGCCTGAGACGCTTATCGTCGAAAAAATCATTATAGCGGTCAAAAAAACAGTCAACCTCAGTGCCGCTTTGTTTTTTGTCATTTTTCCGCTTTCCGGCGGAATGTTTTTTCATAAACGCTCCGCCGATTCGTTTATGCGGTACTTTTTCGTACCGCTTTTAATTTGCGACGCACGGATTTTTTTATGCCTCCATTTTGTTTGAAAAGAAAAGTAAACATAATAAACTTTGTAAAAACGAAGCGAAAAGTCAGCACATGCGCAATTTTTTGATAAAAACTCCCTCCCTTCTTTTCTTCGGGAAGAAAAAAGGCACCGTACTTTTCTTTGAAAAGAAAAGTAGGCAAAAGAAACTTTTGTAATTGTTTTGTGCAGGTTTTGTATTTTTATCAAAAAGGGACAATTGTTTTCGGTCTTAAAAAGCTGTGCGTTTTCGAAAAGAAAAGCAGGCAAAAGAAACTTTTGTAATTGTTTTGTGCGAGATTTATATTCTCATCAAAAGGAGCAGTTTTCTGCTTCTTTTTGTTTTTGCGTTTTCGAGAAGAAAAGTAGGCAAAAGAAACTTAGGTAATTGTTTTGTGCAGGTTTTGTATTTTTATAAAAGGAAGAAAAATTTTTTCCTTATATTATTTGCGCGTGCGCGATAACGTGACAGTCAATCGTCGCGGGCAAAAAAATACGGACTGCATTTTGCAGTCCGTATTTTGAAAACGATATTAAAACTATCAGCCGCCGAGCTTAGCGGAGTTTACTTTCACGCCGGGTCCCATTGTGGAAGCAACAACACAGCTCTTGATGTACTGACCCTTTGCGGAAGCAGGTCTTGCTTTAACAACAGCGCCGACAAGAGCGTTGAAGTTGTCAAGAATCTTTTCCGCACCGAAGGAGGCCTTACCGATGGGGCAGTGGATGATGTTTGTCTTGTCGAGACGGTATTCGATTTTACCTGCCTTAGCTTCTGTAACAGCCTTGGCAACGTCCGGTGTAACCGTGCCTGCCTTGGGGTTCGGCATAAGTCCCTTAGGACCGAGAACCTTACCGAGACGGCCGATAACGCCCATCATATCGGGAGTTGCGATAACAACGTCGAATTCAAACCAGTTTTCTTTTGTTATCTTTTCAACATAATCCATACCGCCGACATAGTCTGCGCCTGCGGCTTTTGCAGCCTCATACTTGTCTTCCTTGCAGAAAACGAGTGTGCGTACTGTTTTACCTGTTCCGTGAGGAAGAACGATAGCGCCACGAACCTGCTGGTCTGCGTGACGGCTGTCGACGCCGAGACGGATGTGAAGCTCGATTGTTTCATCGAATTTAGCCTTTGAAGTCTGAACAACGAGAGCGACAGCGTCGTTTGCGTCGTAGAGCTTTGTTTTGTCGATCAGCTTTGCGCTGTCCTGGTATTTTTTACCCTTAAACATTTTAAGTCACTCTCCTTTCTCAGTCCTCGACAACAACGCCCATAGAGCGCGCTGTGCCGGCTATCATACTCATTGCAGCTTCAAGAGATGCAGCCGTAAGGTCGGGCATCTTTGTTTCTGCGATCTTCTTTACCTGTTCTTTTGTTATCTTTGCGACCTTGTCCTTGTTGGGGCGGGCGGAAGCTGTTTCGATTCCGCAAGCCTTCTTTATAAGGACTGCAGCGGGCGGAGTCTTCGTGATGAAGGAGAAGGATCTGTCCGCATAGATTGTGATAACAACGGGGATGATAAGTCCCATATCGTTCTTTGTGCGTTCATTGAATTCCTTTGTGAACGCAGCGATGTTGACGCCGTGCTGACCGAGAGCCGGACCGACAGGCGGCTGGGGAGTTGCTTTGCCTGCGGGCAACTGCAACTTTACAAATGCCATAATCTTTTTTGCCATAATTCTTTTACACCTCCGAATGTGGTTTCAATCGGGAGAACACAAAAATTTTTCTCCCTCCCACCATGCGTTCTGACGTGGCAACGTCAAAACGGAAAAACATAGATTATTTTCAGATTTTTTCAATGCTCTGAGCATCGAGTTCGACAGGGGTCTCACGTCCGAAAACGGAAGCAAGCACCGTGACGGTTTTGCAATCCGCAGATACAGCGGATATGGTACCCTCGAAGTTTGCCATGGGACCGCTCTTGATTTTGACGCTGTCTCCGACGGCAAAGCTCGTTCTGACGGTTTTTGTATCGACGCCGAGTGCCTCAACTTCTGCGTCTGAAAGCGGAACCGGACGCGATCCCGGCCCGACAAAGCCCGTGGCTCCCGTAATATTTCTTACGATGTGCCATGTTTCGTCCGTCATCATCATTTTTACAAGAACGTAGCTGGGGAAGAGTTTTTCTTCCTTTGTCTTTGCCTCGCCGGATGCGGTCGTTGTTTCAACCGTAGCCGTGGGGACTATGACGTCGCTTATCATATCCTGTATTCCGCGATTTTCGATGAGCTTTTCGAGAGTGGTTTTGACCTTGTTTTCATAGCCCGAATAGGTATGAAGAATATACCATTTCAGTTCTGTGGAATGTTCATCCAGCATTTTAAGACTCCTTACTTACGATCAACCTACAGGTTTGATGAGGTTTGCAAGGTTCTTGAGCGCGTCGATACCTTTGCTGAGACCGAAGTCAAGAAGCATAAAGGCTGCGGCGAAAACGATCATCGTTACGAGAACGACAGCCGAATTTCTGACGAGCTGCTGCTTTGTGGGCCAAACGAGTTTTTTGAACTCGGCGTTGTAATCCTTCCAGAATTTCGAGGTTTTTTCTCTGAAGGAAGGAACGAAAAGACGAAGGGCAAAGTAAACAACAACGAGGAGGACGATTATACCGATTGCGACGAGGAAGCTGATGTGCTCTGCAGCCCATGATTTCTTCGTTGTGTCGGTTGAGTTGTCGCCGGATGTTGTTCCGCCGGTCGTTGTGGTTGTACTTCCGTCGCCGGAGGTGGTGGTACCGTCGGCTTTCGTGCCGGACGTTGTTCCGTCTTCACCTGCGGTTGTTGTCTCTCCTGCTGCCTCGGTTGTCGTGGCAGGGTCGGAGCCCGTTCCTTCATCCTCTGCGAAAACGCAAAGACTGAAAACGGAAACCATCATGACGAGCGCGATGAGCAGTGCCCAAATCTTTTTGAAATTGATTTTGCTTGTCATTTCAGTTCTCCTTACTTTGTTTCTCTGTGAAGCGTGTGTTTACGGCAGAACTTGCAATACTTGTTCATTTCAAGTCTGTCCGGATCGTTTTTCTTGTTTTTCATTGTGTCATAATTTCTTTGCTTGCATTCCGTGCAGGCGAGAGTAATTCTTACGCGCATATCGGCACCTCCTGATTATACTTGAAGCTATTAAAAAAAGCCTCTGTTTTGTGAAAACAGAAGCGCACGAAAACCAAAGCGATTGAGGCGCAATCGCTTTCGGGGAAATCTTATGATTTTTATATCGTAGCGGCACTGTTTTCGTACCTCCCTCTGTATGCGGTGATGACGCGAAACAAGAACCGCGAGCATATCCGCAGAGGTAAAACCATTCTATCACAGAAAAAACGGCTTGTCAATAGAAAGGGGATAATTTTGTTATATATTATATATAAAAAAATCGCCCCCGCAAAATGCGAGGGCATGTGTTTACCCGTTATATAACCGTTATCAGAAGCACGCAGCTCTGGACGGGGACTCCGCGGGTCTCGATGTCATAGCGGAGAAGCATCTCCCCGCCGGACGTTGAAATGCTGTTTTTCACCTCATGCCCGACGCAGACAAGATCCATAGACGCAAAGCCGAGGTCATACGAAAAGCGATATCTCGTCTTTTCTTCTATCACGCAATTCATCGTGATATCGCCCTTGCGGGAGAGAAATACCGTGCCGGGCTTTGTCTTATCAAAGACGAGAGACGTGGAGCACACGTCGCCGTCATCGGAGACAATCTCGTCATATCCGAGAGAGATTCTCTCATCCGATACGGAAAGCACGGCGTCCGTAAGCAGCTCTGTTATCTCGCTTTCCTCTTCTTCAACGCCCGTGTTCTGAACGGATTTCACCTTCAGCTTTACGGCTTTTTCCGTCATTTTGCTTCGATGAGGCTTTCGTTCCACATTTCGGGAGCGTCATAGCCGAGAAGGTTTACGGTCGTCGCCGCGACGTTCGCAAGCCCGAATTTCGCCTGCGGCTTTACGGTGTATTTATCTGCATAGAAATTGTCATATATGATGCAGGGAACGGGGTTGAGAGTGTGACTCGTTTTTGCCTTGGGGGTGCCGTCCGGATTGGTTTTGACACAGCCCTTTTTCTTGTCATATTCGTACATTTCGTCCGCGTTGCCGTGGTCGGCGGTGATGATTGCAACGCCCTTTGCCTTGTCGACAGCGGCGATTATTCTCGCAAGCTGAAGGTCAAGCGCCTCCACCGCAACGATTGTCGCCTCGTAATTTCCCGTGTGACCGACCATATCCCCGTTCGGGAAGTTGCAGCGGATATATCTGTATTTTCCGCTTTCGATTGCGGCAATAACCGCGTCGGCAATCAGCGCGCACTGCATCCACGGGCGCTGCTCAAAGGGGATGACATCGGAGGGAATTTCCTCGTATGTCTCTGTCTTTTCATCGAACTTTCCGCTTCTGTTGCCGTTCCAGAAATACGTAACGTGACCGTATTTCTGCGTTTCGGAGATTGCAAACTGCGTAACTCCCGTCTCGGCGAGATACTGTCCCATTGTGTTCTTTATTTCCGGCGGGTTGACAAGATATCTGTGCGGAATGTGAAGGTCGCCGTCGTATTCGAGCATGCCGGCGTAAATGACCTTCGGAACTCTGACGCGGTCAAACTTGTCAAATTCGGCGCCGCCGTCGAAGGCTCTTGAAATCTCAATGGCTCTGTCGCCTCTGAAATTGAAGAAAACAACGCTGTCGCCGTCTTCAATCGTGCCGACGGGCTTTCCGTTTTCGGCAATGACGAATGCGGGCAGATCCTGATCTATCGCGCCTGTCTCTTTTCTGTATGTGACGATTGCCTCCTCTGCCGAAGAGAACTGTCTGCCCTCGCCGAGAACGTGCGTATGCCAGCCGTCCTCAACCATTTTCCAGTTGGCTTCGTAACGGTCCATAGTTATCTTCATTCTGCCGCCGCCGGAAGCGATTTTTGCGTCGAAGGTGCTGTCGTTCAGCGAAGCAAGGAATTCCTCAAAGGGCAGGACGTAATCGAGCGCGGACGTCTCGCCGACGTCTCTTCCGTCGAGGAGAATATGGATACGGACGCGCTTTACGCCGTCAGCCTTCGCATGGGATATCATCGCTTTTAGATGATCGATGTGAGAATGAACGTTGCCGTCCGAGAAGAGACCGATGAAGTGCAGTGTGCCGCTGTCCTTACAGCCTGCGACAAGGTCCTTCCACGTCTGTCCCGCAAACATTTTGCCGGACGAGATGGACTCGGAAACGAGCTTTGCGCCCTGCGAAAAAACCTGTCCCGAGCCGAGCGCATTGTGACCGACCTCGGAATTGCCCATATCGTCGTCGGAGGGAAGTCCGACAGCCGTTCCGTGGGCGGCGAGCTTTCTCATAGGGTATTTTTTCATAAGCATGTCGAGGGTGGGGGTATATGCGTTTGCAACGGCGTCTCCCTCTTTGCCGTTGCCTATGCCGACGCCGTCCATGACGATAGTCAGAACGGGACCTTCAACACCGATGGGGTGCGCGGATTTTTTGAGTATGTGTTCCATAACGGTTTCCTCTTTTCATAATTTTACAGGCTAATTATATACAATCCCTTGTCCGATGTCAATATTTTTGCAATTTATCTTTACAAAATCCTCGGAATATGTTAACATGTATGAGTAAAATAATAAATGCGGGGTGAGGAGTTGGACGGCTCATATATCATAATTCTGATATTGTTTGTTATCGCGGTCTGGCTGCCGATGATAAACCTTCGCCGAAGAATCAGAAGAACACTTAAAAAACGCAGAAGAGCGGGAGGAAAACTTATGAACGAGCTTATACAGAATTTCGTCGGCAAGGAATGCACTGTTGCCTGCGCCGGACTTTATTCGTACACGGGAACAATCGAAGAGGCAAAGGAAAACTGGATAACCCTCAGGGAAAAGAACGGCACCGCGCACCTCATCAACCTTGACTATGTTTACGACGTCAAAGAAGTGAAGAAAAAACAGAAATAAATTTTTTCCGGAGAGTCAGATAATGAAAATAAAGAAAATAACCGTCCTTCTGATGGCGACCCTGCTTTGTGCCGCGGCTTTTTCGGTCACTGCGCTTGCTGCCGAAGGGACGACCGTGACCGCCGCAACGGAAACAACCTCTGCAACGCAGGCGGAGCCGACGGGCGAGGCAAAATGGGAGATAGGCAACAAAAGATATTACGGTACGTTTGACCAGGCAATAAACGCGCTTTCAAAGACCGGCGGTTCGATAACCCTGCTGACAGACGCGCACCTGACGGAAAGACTCATGCTCAACGCAGACATTTCCGTAAACGGCGATCACACGCTTTATATCGAAAATTACGTTTATATTTTTGAGACTATAAACGTCACCCTCAATTGCAGCGTTGACCTCAGCGGCGAAGTCGAGAACGCGGGCAATATCTACATAAAATGCGTCGCGTCAAAGCACAGTAACGGAAAATACAAGGGCAATGAACCGCTTGAACTGCACCATTGGAATTCGGGCAGTATCGACAAGGAGCCCACATATGACGAGGAAGGCGCGATACGTTATGTCTGTTTTGACTGCTTCACGGTCAAATTCGATTCTCTTCCGAAGCTCGTCAGAAAAAACACAAGGGACGTTATAACCCTTGTTCTCTCGCTTTCGCTTCTCGGAATAGTCATAATCTGCGCCGCGGGAATAACCGTCACGCAGTTTTGGAACAAAAAACACAAAGCGGCAGAAGCCGGCGGGGAGGATGCGGCAACAAGAGAATAACTGCCATAAAAAACAGAATACAAATCCCCCGATGCGGACGCGTCGGGGGATTTTTTGTGTAACGGAAGGGAAGCGTGCGCCATAAAATAGTATCAGACCTTAACGGAGGTGAAAACATACATGGACAATACAGAAAATGTCGGCGTGCTGACGGTGAGAACGGAGTCTGCCTTCGGGGCTTTTCCCGTAAAGGACGCAACGGTTTCCTTCCGTCGGCAAATGCCCGACGGCGCAAAGCTTTTTGCGGTGCTTGTGACGGGAGAGGACGGGGAAACCGACCCGCTTGAAATTCCTGCGCCGCCCGCTTCAAATTCGCTCTCTCCCGGAGGAGAAACGCCGTATTCGCTTGTAAACGTCGAAATCTATGCGGACGGTTACTATTCCGTAATGCTTATGGGTGTTCCGATATATTCCGGTATATCGAGCACGCAGACCGTCAACATGATACCCCTGCCGGAGAGCGTGCAGTATGATAAATATCCGAGCGGAAACTATATCATAACGGAAAGCGAGGTGCCGAAGCTTTGAATGCACGCTATCCCGTTGTGCCGGAGTATATAACGGTGCACCTCGGCGCGCCCGACAACAAAAGCGCGGAAAACGTGAGCGTCGGCTTTGCGGATTACATAAAAAACGTTGCGTCGAGCGAGATTTATCCGACATGGCCGGAGGCTGCTCTGCGGGCAAATATCTATGCGCAGATTTCCTTTGCGCTGAACAGGATATATACGGAGCATTACCGATCGCGCGGGTACGATTTCGATATAACGAATTCCACGGCATACGACCAGGCATTTGTGCGCGACAGAGACATTTTTGATAACATAAGCATAATCGTTGACGAAATTTTCAATGACTATATAGTCCGCGAGGGTTATATAGAGCCGCTTTTTGCCGTTTATTGCAACGGCACGACCGTCACCTGCGACGGTCTTTCCCAATGGGGAAGCGTGTCGCTTGCAAACGACGGGCTCGGCGCCTATGACATCCTCACAAGGTATTACGGGGAGAACATAGGGCTTGTCGAAAATGCGCCCGTGCAGGCGCTCGAGCCATCTCCGCCGAATATTCTTCTTTCCGAGGGAAGCGCCGGAAATGACGTGAAATTCATTCAGGTGCGGCTGAACAGAATATCGACAAATTATCCGTCTATACCGAAAATACCGAAGGTTGACGGCGTGTTCGGGGTTGAAACGGGAAACGCCGTCCGCGAGTTTCAGAGAATATTCACTCTCAACCGGACCGGTACCGTCGACAAGTCGACATGGTACAGCATACAGCGTGTTTACGACGCCGTAAAACGCCTGAGCGAGCTTGACAGCGAGGGCATCCGTGACGATGAAATTTCAAATCAGTTCAAGGATCTTCTGAGCGAGGGCGACAGCGGAGAGGACATAAAAACGGTGCAATATTATCTGCGTTTTATTTCGGAATTCAATCCCGCCGTGCCGACGGTTGCCGTCGACGGTTATTTCGGAGAGAGCACCACGGCTGCCGTCCGCGCGTTTCAGCAGGCATATGACCTTCCCGTCACGGGCGTTGTCGACGGGAGGACGTGGAATAAGATGTTTGACGTGTATTACGGAATAATTTCCTCTATGGAGTACGAATTGCCCGACGGCGCGGTGCCGTTCCCCGGCGTATTTCTGAAATACGGGTCGGAGGGGAAAAACGTTGAAATTTTACAGCGGTATATAAATGCCGCGCACGAAATTTATCCGCAGATACCGCAGGTGACTGTCGACGGAGTGTTCGGAACGGACACGAGAAACGCAGTCTATGCCGCGCAGGCAGTTTTCGGACTGATGATAACGGGAGTTGTCGGACCGGTGCTGTGGACGGAGCTTGCGGAAGCATATGAGCAGGTTGCGGGCAACGCAAGACGCGAGTATCAGTATGCGGGAGAGGTATTGTCGGAAGGAGACGGCGATGACGGACAGCAGTAAAAAAACACAGGTGACGGAGCTTCAGAAAATGCTCCGCGCGGTATCATATATACACACAGACGTGCCGAGGATAAATCCGGACGGCGTATTCGGCAAGGAAACGACGGATGCGCTCCGCATTTTTCAGCGACAGATGGGGCTTGCACCGACGGGAACGGCAGATTTTGCAACGTGGAACGCATTGAGAGCGGAGTCGGCACTGGCACAGAATTACGCATCGGGAGGGAATTCCGTAAGCATTTTTCCGAGCGCGGACTACGTGGCAAAGCCGGGCGAAAAAAGCCCGCTTGTGTATGTGATACAGATTATGCTCGGCGACATTTCGCACGCCTATGACGGACTTGAAAACGTTGAAGTGACGGGTGTATACGACGAAGCCACCTGCGATGGGGTAAAGCTTTTTCAGTATTACCACCGCATAGAGGAAACGGGCAATGTCGACCGCAAAACGTGGGACGCTCTTGCCGCCAGCTATAACGTATTTGCAAACAACGAAAATTACATTTCATAAAAAACAGCCGTCGTGCGATGAGCACGACGGCTGTTTTGCCGATTGGATTATCAGATACCGTTTTTAAGTCTGTTGAGTCTTTCGATATCCGTGAAGTTGTGAGTTGAAACGTGACCAGGGAGGGGAAGGAGTCTGTCGTTTACGGCATCGACGATCGTGTCTGCCTGCGGGAAGAACCAGGGGTCAAGCTCCTTTGAAGGAGTTATCCAGTTTCTTGAACCGACGACTGTCGGCGGTGCGTCGAGATAGTCAAATGCAAGCTCGGCAATGTTGGAAGCCATATCTCTCATTACGGAGTTGCGGTCGCAGGCGTCGCCCGTGATGATTATTCTGCCCGTCTTCTTTACGGATTCGAGAACCTTTTCGTAATCGAAGGGAACTATGCTGCGCGCGTCGATGACCTCGGCTTCAACGCCGTATTTGTCGTGGAGTATTTTTGCGGCGTCCATAGCGCGATAAAGCGTCGCGCCGATGGAGAGGATTGTGACGTCCTTGCCTTCGCGCTTGATGTCGGGGTCGCCGATTCTGATTTCATAAGGAGTTTCGGGAACGCCGCCCTTGTGGAACTGCTCGCCGATATCGTAAATTCTCTGGCTTTCAAAGAAGATGACGGGGTCTGTGCCGTTGAGGGCTTCTGTCATAAGTCCTTTTGCGTCATAAGGCGTTGCGGGGAATACGACTTTGAGCCCCGGAATGTGAGCACAGAGAGCCGTCCAGTCCTGGCTGTGCTGCGCGCCGTACTTGTTACCGACGGAAACGCGGAGAATAACGGGCATTTTGAGAATTCCTGCACTCATCGACTGCCACTTGGAGAGCTGATTGAATATTTCGTCGCCGGCGCAGCCGATAAAGTCGGCATACATAAGCTCGACTATCGCGCGTCCGCCCGCCATTGCGTAACCGACGGCAGAGCCGACGATTGCAGACTCGGAAATAGGTGCATTGAAGAAGCGGTGATAGGGAATAGCTTCGGTCAGACCTCTGTAAACGGCGAACGCGCCGCCCCAGTCACGGTTGTCTTCGCCATAGGCAATGAGAGTCGGATCCTCATAGAATTTGTCGAGAATCGGCTCAAAGAGACCGTCGCGGAGACCGTAGATCTTCATCTTCGGAAGAGCCTTGCCGTCAGCGTCAAACGCCCAGCGGGATTTGACCTTGAGCGATTTGAGTCTCGGATTTTCTTCCTTCGGGATTAGAACCTCGGCTTCTCTCGTCGGATCCATGCTCGGAACCTTCTTGTTTGAGAGCATAATGGAGGAGATAGCATCCGGCTCTTTATCGAGATCCATTCTCGGCGAGAGTGTTTCATCAACGGCGAGACGGCAGATCTTTGTCATACGGCGGACGATCGTATCGTGGATGGCGTCAAGCTCGGCTTCCGTTGCAACGCCGCCGAGGATGAGCTTTGTTCTGTACGCCTTGATCGGGTCTGCATTCTTCCATGCTTCGATTTCCTCCTGTGTTCTGTATGTGGAGGAGTCGGAGGGGGAGTGACCGGTTGTTCTGTATGTGATGACCTCCAGCATTGCGGGACCTTCGCCGCGGAGAAGGAGATCCTTCTGTCTCGTTGTTGCGTCGATGACTGCGAGCGGGTCATAACCGTTGACGGTTTCCGCGTGCATCTGATCGGGATTTACGCCCGCGCCGACTCTCGCCGCCTGACCCCAAGCCATCGTTTCGCCCTTCGTCTGACCGCCCATTCCGTAGAAGTTGTTGAAAACGTTGAAGAGTATCGGAAGTCCGCCGCCCTCGCCCCAGAGCTGTCTGATCTGGTCCATGGAAGACATATTGAGCGCTTCGAGAACGGGACCTCTGCCGAGTGCGCCGTCGCCGGAGTTTGCTATGACGATGCCTTTTTTGTGATTGGATCTCTTATAGAGCGCCGCGCCCATTGCGATTGCCGCCGAGCCGCCGACGATAGCGTTGTTCGGGAATATACCGAAGGGAATGAAGAATGCGTGCATCGATCCGCCGAGACCGCGGTTGAATCCTGTTCTTCTTGCAAAAATTTCGGCAAGCGCACCGTAGAGAAGGAAGTCGATTGCGAGATCCTTCACGTCGCCCTTGATTTCCTCTCTGCCTTCGACAACGGAAAGGATCGAACCGCCGAGGAAGGTTTTCATTATGTCGTAAAGCTCGGTATTGTCAAGTTTCTTTATAGAGGAAAGTCCCTTTGCGATGATTTCGCCGTGGCTTCTGTGAGAGCCGAAGGTGAAGTCGCTGTTGTCAAGGCAGTAAGCCTGACCGACGGCGGACGCCTCCTGACCGAGCGAAAGGTGAGCGGGACCGGGGTTGTTGTATTCAACGCCGTTATAAACGCTCTTTGTTTTGATTTCGTTGAGCATGGTTTCAAACTCGCGGATGATAGCCATGTCGCGATAAATATTGATGAGATCCTGCTTTGAATAGATTTTCTTCTCATCTTCAATTGTAAGGCTGTATTGGCAAACGGGAATATCATGGAATTTGATAAAACCGCTGTCAAACGCTCTGTTGGGGTCTACATATTGGCTCTTAGGCATAATTTCAATCTCTCTTTCCCGGTGGACTTGTTTTTCGCAATATCCCGCCACCGCAAGGATTATCGCAATATTATACTTTTGTATATTATATCATAAACATCGCTTCGCGAATGACCTCGCAAACCGTCGGGTGAGGAAATACGAACTTTTTGACATCGTCAACCCGCATTTCCTTTTCAACCATCATAGCGGCTCCGTAAATTATTTCGGAAGCATAATTTCCTATCATATGAACTCCGATCAGGCGGTTGTGTTCTTTATCGACTATGAGCTTGACGATGCCGTCTCCGCCTTCGTTTTCGGCAACGTATCTGCCACTGTATTTCAGCGTTACGGATGCGGTCTTTGCGTCTATGCCCTTGGCTTTCACGCTCTCGCTCGTCTCGCCGACGGAGGCAACCTCCGGATTTGTGTATATGACGGAGGGGATTGAAAGGTAGTTTACGCGTTCCTTTCCGCCGAGCATGTTCGCAACAGCAACCTCGCCCTCGCGATATGCGGTGTGCGCCAGCATTGACTTTCCGTTCACGTCGCCCGCGGCCCAGATTCCCGGAACGCTTGTGCGGCAGTATTCGTCCGTCACGATTGCGCCTCTTTCCGTCAGAACGCCGACGTTTTCAAGTCCGATGCCCTGCGTGTGCGCGCGTCTGCCGATGGATACGAGCACCTTGTCCGCGTCCACGCTTTCGGCTTTGCCGTCCTTTTCGTAAACCACTTTTCCTTCGCCGACCTTTGTCACCTTTGCGCCGAGAATGAAGTTTACGCCCTTTTTCTGATAGTTTTTGAGAAGTATTTTGGAAATTTCGCCGTCTGTCGGCCCTGCGATGTGATCCAGCATTTCAACAACGGTCACCTTTGAGCCTGCCGAGCAGAAATACGAAGCCATTTCAAGCCCGATGACGCCGCCGCCGATGACTGTCAGCCTTTCGGGGACGGTCTCCATATCGAGAATTTCGCGATTTGTCATTGCAAAGCCGCCTGCGACGGACTCGCGAAGTCCCTCGATCGGGGGAACGAGGGCGTCCGAGCCTGTGCATATGAGAAGTCTTGCGCCTTTGTATTCCTTGCCCGCCGCTTCGACCGTAAAGCCCTCCGCGTCTCTTCCTCTTATAATACCGAATTCGGATACGACGTCGGCTCCCGCGCTTTTGAGCTGCATTGCTATGCCGCCCGTCAGCTGTTTTACGACCTTGTTTTTTCTTCCGACGACGAATGCGTGGTCAAGGGAGGAGCCCTCGCACTTTACGCCGTATGCGTCGCCGTGCTTTGTGTAATCGAATATTTTTGCACTGTAAAGAAGGGTTTTTGTCGGCACGCAGCCTTCGTTTAAGCATACGCCTCCGAGCGCTCTTCCTTCGAGCACAAGGGTTTTCAGTCCCTTATGGGCGGCACGCTCGGCAGCGTTATAGCCCGCGGGACCTCCGCCCAGAACGATAAGGTCATACATGTGTTTGTCCTTTCATCGGCGGATTTTTATTTTGTGCTTTTTCCTGCCGCCGTCAGGGAAAAGCATTGTTTTATACTACTGTGTAACTCTCTTGACAAATATTTTATACTGCTGTATAAAATATCAGATTGTCAGCAGCAGATTGAAGTTTTCAAGATTGCGGACAAGCTCCGAAAGGAATTTTGCCGCAGGTGCGCCGTCAACCGCTCTGTGGTCGATTGTCAGAGAAAGGGGAATGCAGGGATAGAATACGGGTGCGCCGTCCTTTTCCTTTACTCTCTTTGTCAGCGAGCAAACGCCGAGGATTGCCGTCTGCGGCGGATTGATCACCGGCGTGAAGCTCTCGATACCCGTCGGCCCGATATTGCTTATCGTAAACGATGCGCCGCGGAGAACGTCCGGATTGGCTTTGCCGCTCTGGCAGTCGACGGCGAGCGTCTTTGCCTGCTTTGCAAGCTCGGAGAGGGTCAACCTCTGCGCGTCAAATACCGTCGGAACCATAAGACCTCTTTCCGTATCGACCGCTATTCCGAGGTGAACGCCTTCGAAATATCTCATTGTGTCGCCGCCGATGAGGTTTGCGTTGAGGGCTTTGTATTTGCCTGTCGCAAGCGTTTTCGCAACGGCGAAAAGTATCATATCGTTATATGTTATGTTGCCGATGCCCATAGCCTCGCCGCCCGCTTTGAGGCTTGCTCTGAGCGCAACGAGCGCCGACGCGTCAAATGACGTTGTGAGCGTGAGCTGAGCAAGCTCGGTGAGGGAGGTGTGCATTGATTTTGAAATAACCTTGCGTATCTGGGACATTTTTTCGTCCGTATAGCCGGTTTTTGCTTCGGGAGCGGCTGCCGGAACGTGGAATTCCTCTGCCTTCGGCTCCGCAAAGACGACTTTTTCGCCGCGGAGGAGCTTTTCTGCTGTCTCCGTGCTTACGGTAAGTCCTGCGTCAAGCACCTTCTGAATGTCGCGCTCGATAATTCTGCCGTCGGGTCCCGTCGGGACTGCCTTTGATACGTCGGCGTCCGTTTTGGCGACGAGATTTCTCGCCCTCGGCGATATTTTCAGTCTGCCGCCGACACTTGCGGTACCCGTCGCGACAGCCTCCGCCACTGCGGGCGCTTCTTCTTTCTTTTCTTCCTTTGTTGTTTCTGCGGTCGCGGTCGGCCCTTCGTCATTCTTCGGAACGAGAGCGGAAATATCCTCGCCCTCCGCGCCGATTATGCAGACAGTTTCAAGGCAAGGAACGTCATCGCCTTCTTCGGCAAAAACCTTGAGAAGTGTGCCCTCGACTGTTGCCGCCTCGTCAAAGGCGGATTTGTCCGTTTCATAGGAGAAGAGCACGTCGCCGACGTTTATCTTATCGCCGACTTTCTTTTTCCATTCGGTGATAATGCAGCTTTCGACGCTCTGTCCCTGTCTCGGCATGATTACAACTGTTGCCATGTTTTTCTCCATTTCCGACGGATTTTTTGATTTTTACACCGACGGGCTTATCCGTCACAGCCCTCGGCTTTTTGTCATTCCGCAACTATTATGCGGACGCCCGAACCTGAAAATTTTTCTTTTACGGCGGGGGGAAGCTCTCTGTCGGTTATGATGGCATAAAGTCCCGCCTCCGTGCTGAACGTATAGGGAAGGTTTCGGTCGATTTTGTCGCCGTCCATGAGCATTATCACGCGGCGCGCCTTGCCTATGACGTATTTTTTCAGCTCACATTCCGCGTAATTTCCGCAGGAAAAGCCACATTCAAGGGAATAGCCGGACGGCACGACAAACGCCGTGTCGATATTTATTCCGTCTATGAATTTCATTGCCTGCATGCCCGAAACGGAAAGATTTTCGTGATTTATCATTCCGCCGACGAGGTTTACTATCGGCTTTTGCTTTTTCGCAAGCTCGATCGCAACGTGCGGACCCGTCGTCGTGACGGTGAAGCGTTCGTCCGCGACCATAGAAGCCAGCCGCAGGGCAGTCGTTCCGGAGTCAATGAAAATCGACCTTCCGGTTTCGACAAACTCCGTTGCACATTCGGCAATGCGGGTCTTTTCCTCCGTCGCTTCATAGAGACGCTTTCCGAAATCGTCCTCTGCCGACGTCGTCAGAAACTTCATCGACCTTGCGCCGCCCCTGACCTTGATAAGCTCGCCCTTCGCTTCAAGGCGGTCAATATCGCGGCGGAGCGTCATGCTTGTGACTTCCGGAAACATTTTTTCAAGCTCGCCAAGCGATACAAACGGTCTTGCGGAAAGCAGATCGCGAATGATTTCAAGCCGCTCTTTCTGGGTCATATACGTCCTCCTTTCACTGTTTGAAATCAAATGCGCGTTTATATCAGCATTCTACAATGTTAATTATATCATTATATATGTGAATTGTCAACATAATATATGTAAATAAAGTGAATTTGTCACATGGCGTTTCCGGAGGCAAAATCGGGCGGAAACGGAGCCGCTTCGGACTTCAGAATGACCTTTCCGAGGAGGGAAAACGGCTGAAATGCGATGTGGACAATGTGGAAAAACAATGTGTAAAAGTCGCATATACAAATGTATAAAAACAAAAAAGAGCCGTTTTTTCGCGGTTATCCACAAAAAAACGGTTCTTTTGAGGTTATTCGGCTTTCTGTTTTGCGAGCTTTTCCGCTTCGCGTTTTATCTTGCGCTGATGACACATTTTCTTTATTGCGCCGATGGAAACCGTCAGAATAACAGCTCCCGCAGCCGCCATAATCATGTCAATGAGGGAAAAACGAAGCCGTAGCTCGATGTTATTTTCCGTCATTGCGTCCCAGCAGGATGCCGCCGAGCGTTCAACGTCTCTGATAGCCGATTTTGTCATCTTTATATCAGCCATATCCACTTGGGTTTTCTGCCTTTCGGTTTTTGCCGGAGTAAAAAAATCCGCCGGCAAAAATATTCTTTGCAGACGGATGATTTTTTATGTTACTTTTTCGTGCGAGCTTTTTTCATCAAAACGAAAATTCTGCCAAGCGTGAAAACCGCGGCGGCACATATCAAAGTTACTATCGTAATTACAAAAAATTTCGATTTTATAATGTTTTTTATGTTTTCGCCGAGGGCAAGGGAAGCACTGCGCTCGGCGTCGAGCTTTGTTATCAACGGCGAGCTCCCGATGACCTTTCCGTCAAGCGAAAGGGTTATTTCGCCGACCTCCGTTCCGCGCCTGACGGGCGCTTTCAGCGATTCTTCGTAATATGTGATAGAGCGGGATATTTTTGTTACGTCCGTGTCCTTCGGCAAAAATGCAAAAACGTCGTTTTTCGCGGCGACTGTTACGTAATTGCGCTGTTTGGAAAGTGTGACGGGCAGCTCGCCGACGATGTCCGTCGTGCCCGATATTTTCACAAGCGCGAAATTTCCGAGCGCCCATTCGAGAAGATTTTTCGCATCGGTATAGACGGGCATTCTGCCGTCCGAACTGTCTGTGCCGCCCATAAGCACGCAGACAAATGAAAACGCCTTTTCCGAAGCGGACGTTATAACGCATCTGCCGGCGTCGTCCGTAAAGCCGACAGCCATCCCCTCCGCCTTTGAATAAAGGTATTTATCCGACGAATAGTTTGCGAGAAGCGCATTTTTCGTGTAAACGGTTCTCGCCTTAAATGTTTCGCTTTCGGGAATTTTATATGATTTTGCGTTTGCCGCCTGCATATATTGCTGATTTTTTCTTGCGTAGCAGGCGATGATTGCGGTGTCTCTTGCCGTTGTGTACGCGCCGCGGGAGTCAAGCCCCGTCGGATTTGCGTATGCGGTCGACGTTGCGCCGAGCTCGCGGGCTTTTTTGTTCATCATCGCGGTAAATGCCGTGACGCTGCCCGCTATGTCGATTGCGATTGCGTTTGCCGCGTCGCTTGCGCCGCCGACGACCATTGCATATATAAGATCGATTGCGCGGAGCGTGTCACCCGCTTTGAGATTTATTACAACGCTGCCGTATATATTTTCAAGCGCGGCAGGCGTTATTGTCACGGGCTTTTCCTCGTTTCCCGCATAATGCTCGAAGGCGAGCACGGCGGCAAGAATCTTCGCCGAAGGGCCCGGCGCAATTCTTTCGTCTGCATTTTTGCAGAACACCGCCTCGCCGTATTCGACGTTCATGACGCAGATGTTATTTGCGCGGGCGGTGCCGTCATAATCCTTTGCCTGCGGGAATGTCATAAACGGGACGATAAGCAAAAATGCAGACAGTGCAAGAATTATCGCATGTTTTATACTTTTGTGTAATTTCATTGATTACTCCTCATCGGAAAGTAGCCGCACGGCTCTTTCCTCATCCGCCAGAATTGCGGATTTCAGCTCGTCCACCGACGAAAACTTCTTTTCGTCGCGAAGGAAGCGGCAGAGGCGGACGGGAACGGTTTTTCCGTAAAGGTCGCCCGAAAAGCCGATGATATGGGTTTCGCAGTTTACGTTCTCGGCGTGACTGATAACCGTCGGGCGGACGCCGATGTTTGCAATTGCCTTGTATTCTTTGCCGTCGGCCGTGCATTTTGCGGCGTAGACTCCGTGGCGGGGAATGACGAGGTGCGGCGGGAACACTTGATTTACCGTCGGCAAGCCGAGCGTTCTTCCGAGCCTTTGCCCCTCGCTTACGGGCAGTGAAATGCAGAATTCTCTGCCGAGAAAGTCGTTTGCCCTTTCAATATCGCCTTCTTCGAGAAACCGACGTATCGCCGAGGAGCTTATAACGGCGCCGTCGGCGCTTTTCACCGCGTCGACGGTGATTTCCTCCGCTCCGAGGGCTTTCAGCTCTTCGGAGAGCGCTGTGGGCGTTCCCGAGGCGTTTTTGCCGTAACGGAAGTTGTACCCGCAGACGGCGCGGCGTACGTGACATTCATTATATAATATACGCAGCGCGAAATCCTCGGGCGAGACGTCCTTCACGTCCGGAAAGTCGCAGAGGACGGCAAGATCGATTCCGGCACCTGCGAAGAGGGACAGCCTCTGCTCTGTCGTTGTCAGCGCGGAAAAGCTCTCATCTCCCGAGCAGAGACGGGGGTGACGGCGGAACGTCCAGACGGCGCTGTGCGTGCACGTCCCCTTTTCCGTCGCCTTTTTCAGCAGAGCCGTGTGTCCTCTGTGGACGCCGTCAAAATTGCCGAGCGCGCAGGAGAGGGTCATACCGTCCGTTATTTTTATTTCGTTTCCGTTTTTCAGATTTATTACGGTCATAATTCTTGCCTTTTGAAATATTGTTACATATATGATATACGATTTTCGGGCAAAAATCAATAGGCGGGGGACAATCGGAAAAATATAAAAATTTTTTTGAAAAAGGGGTTGACATTTCAAAAAATTCTGTTATACTGATAACAGTAATGATTATCGTTTTCAAAAATCAAGGAGGGAAAATGGCAACCATTCAAAAGCATTCGGATAAGCGCGACGCGATTCTGGAAGACCTGCGCTCCCGAACGGATCACCCGACGGCTGACATGGTATATACAAGCATAAGGGCGGAATATCCGCAGATAAGCCTTGCGACGGTTTACAGAAACCTCGCCTCCCTTTGCGAAAACGGCGATATAATCGCTCTCGGTGCGAAGGGCAGGGAAAGATATGACGGCAACGTCTCGCCTCATAATCATTTCTTTTGCACGGTCTGCGGCGAGGTTACGGACATAATGTCCCCTGTGGAAATAACGGGACTCTGCGCCGCACAGAAGGAGACCGGCGGCAAAATTACATCGGCAAGCATAGCTTTCCGCGGAATCTGCGGAAAATGTCTTGAAAATATATCGAAAAAGAACTGAAAAATCAAAATTCAAGGAGGAATAAATCATGGCAAAATGGGTATGCAAAGTATGCGGTTACGTTCACGAGGGAGATACTCCCCCCGAAAAATGTCCTCAGTGCGGTGCACCGGCTGACAAATTCGAAAAGATGGAAGAAAACAAAAAAACCTGGGCAACGGAGCACGTTGTCGGTATCACGGAAGGCGTTTCCGAGGACATCATAAGCGATCTGCGCGCAAACTTCGCGGGCGAATGCTCCGAGGTCGGCATGTATCTTGCGATGGCGAGAGTCGCTTTCAGAGAGGGATATCCGGAAATCGGTCTTTACTGGGAAAAAGCCGCTTATGAAGAGGCTGAACACGCAGCGAAGTTCGCGGAAATCCTCGGCGAGGTTGTAACGCCTTCGACAAAGAAGAACCTCGAAATGAGAGTTGCTGCTGAGAACGGCGCAACGGCAGGCAAATATGACCTTGCGAGAAGAGCGAAAGCCGCAAATCTCGACGCCATTCATGACACTGTTCACGAAATGGCAAAGGACGAAGCCCGTCACGGCAGAGCCTTTGAAGGTCTTCTTAACAGATATTTCGGAAAATAATTCAAAAAGACCCGCTTCGGCGGGTCTTTTTTGTTGACAGAGGGCGATATTCGCAGTCTCTCTTATCGCCTGTGTGAAAGAAAAATGATGAGAAAAAATCCCCCTCCGACCCTTGCGGGACAGAGCGGGGATTTCTTTATGCCTTTTTTCTGTTGTTATAGATATACATTGCAATGCCCGCGCCGCAGATGAGAACATAACCGATAACGCTGAAAGCGTCCGGCACGTCTCCGAAGACGAAAAAGCCGAGAATTGCGGCGAAAATTACCTGCGTATAATCATAGACCGAAATTTCCTTTGCCGGCGCACAGATATATGCCTTTGTTATTCCGATTTGCCCGATACATGCGAAAACTCCCGCCAAAATGAGATAAAGAAGCTGTTTTGCCGTCATGGGGGTGTAACCAAAAATGAGAAACGGGAGGAAAACGAGGCAGGAAAACGCGGAGAAATAAAAAATTATTCTGTTACTGTTTTCCCGGAATTCTCCGAGCTTGCGGACAAAAGTATATGCCGCGCCGGCGCCCATCCCGCCGACAAGCCCCGCGACAGCCGCGAGCAGGCTCGGATTGTCAAATCCCGGCTTTATTATCAGCAGACTGCCGATAAACGCCGCCGTGACCCCCGCCAGCTGAACAATATTCGGCTTTTCTTTCAAAAGGAAAACAGAGAAGAGTATCGCGAAGAACGGCGATAATTTATTTAGCATGTTCGCGTCCGAAAGGTTCAGCGAGCCGAGCGCATAAAAATTGCATAGCAAGCCGACCGTTCCGAAAAAGCTCCTTCCGAGCAGAAACGGTATGCTCTTTTTTGCGGGGACGAACTTCGTTTTTTCTTTGAGCATTATTATTAAAATGAATATCAGCGCGACGAAATTTCTGAAAAACGCCTTCTGAAAAGCGGGCAGCTCACCCGATAGTTTCACAAAAAGCGACATCATTGAAAAGCCGAATGCGGCTGTGATTATATATAAAATGCCCTTTGCTTTTGAATTCATAAACCGCTTTTCCCCCTTCCGAAGCGCCTGCAATACTATTATATACAATATGAAACGCTTGTCAATTGCAAAAAACGACAAAATAAAAGCCCTGCCGCGGCAGGGTCTTTATCATATTTTTAATCTTCGGGGCAACATTCAATTTTTATGGTTGAAATTGTATCCGATATGCCGTCGTTGCAACGCGAACAAATGCCTATTCGTCTTTCTTCTTCCACACATCTCGGATTTTTTTCATAGACCTTGTGTGTGGTGACTGTGACGCACGAATATTTATAATTATGACCGAATACCGTGCAGAGGAGGTTCTGCGGAGCTACGGCATAGGGGTTGTGCTCGTCCGCAATCATTCTGACGATTTGCGCGCGTTCCTCTGCCGTAAGGGTCGTATCTTCATCGAATCTGACGGTTATGTTCTCGCCAATGTTGTATTCAAAGGCGCCCTCGTCTGCCGCATATGCAACCGTTCCGAAGGTGAAGAGCATTGCGGCGGAAACAATAATTGAAATGATTTTTCTCATGTCTGATCTCCTGTTAGTCAAGCTGTTATCCGACCTCTTCAAGACCTCCGAGAACCGTCATGAGCGTTGCTCTGTCCTTGCAGTTGATTGTGTATTCAAGCCCGTCATAATGGGCGTATGCCTGATAGCTGTCGGTTGTATCCCAGATATTGAAGGTGATATCGCCGACCGTTAAATTCTCTTTTCCGGGGAAAGCGCTGCTGTCTGCATAACTGAAATTTTCGCTTGCCGTGAATTTATATATATCTTTGTTGTATGTCAACGTAACAGATCGTTTTCCGAGGCTTTTGTTGTATGAAACGAAAGAAAGACTTACTCCTTCGGGGAGCTCTGATGGATAGAGAAAGCTGATATCTTCATCTTTGAGGAGGGATTTTAAGTTCTTATATGACTTATATACGCTGCCTTCGGGCTGGGGAGTGACGGTGACATTATCTCTGTGCTCAAACAGGGAGGAAATCTTCTCCGCAAGGTCGGGGCGGGAAATGCTTGCAATAGCCGTAAACGACATTGTCACGGCGATGACAGCCGCAATAATCGCGACGGCGGTTCTTGCTTTTCTACCTTTCGGTGCGGGGGCGGCGTTTTCCGTTTTCAGTTTTTCCGCGGCAAACCTGTTCGCTCTGTCCTTAACACGGGCGAGTTTTTCGGAAAGCACCTCATCACTCGGGGCTTGGAACACCGCATTGCGCCTGACCTCGTCCGAAAGAGCCCGGATGGCATTTTCATCTATGTCCTCTTCGGGCTTTTTACATTCGCGGTTCAGCCGCATGGCGGCATTGCGCAACAGCCGACCGTTTTCTTCGGTCTGCTCGCGCAGTTTTTCGTCTTTCATTCATTAACCTCCTTTTTTCCGGAATTTTAAGCAACATTTTGACGGTTTGAGGAGTCCTTTTGAGACCGGCTCATATATATAGTGTAAGCAAAATCCAAAAAAGGTGCACATTTTCAAAAATTTTTTCAATTTTTTTCAAAAAAATTTTGAATTTTCTTTTTCAGGCGCCTCCAGCGCGATTTTACGGTGTTGAAATTCTCTCCCGAAAGGCGTGCAAATGAGGCGAGAGAGGTATCGTCTTCGAGGACGCAATTCAGCAGGAGCTCTTCCTGCGGGGTGAGCGTTTCCTTGAATTTTGCAAGTCTGCCGTCCGTTTTTGCACCTCTGAAATACCGGTCGCGCACGGCGCCTCCCGTCAGGGCGGTGTCGACTTTATATTTTTCCATGGCTTTTCTGCGTGCCTTTTCGGAGCGGAAAAAATTTGTCGAGTTGTATTCAAGCGCCCTGACAAGCCATGCAAGAAGGGTACGCTCGCTGTGACTGTTCATCTCGTTCCATCTTGCATAAAGTCCGGAGAAGGTGTCGTCTGTCAGCTCTTCCGCGTCGTATCTGTCGCGTATGCCGAGTGAGGCGCAGTCGTTCAGAAGCAGGAAATAATACTTTTTATAAAGATCGTCGAACGATATTTCATCGTCGAGCGATATTTCATTCGTTTCATTTTCCAATGGCGCTCTCCCTCCCTTCGCAAAAAATGCAATTTTCAAGTCAAGACTGACAATATATTAGCAGAAAATACCCTTTGGGTTCAATACTTTTTGTGAAAAATGAGGAAAAAATTTTTCTTTTCGGGACATATTTTAAATATTTTTTTCGCTCTTTTAGGAAAAAAGTCGAATTTTGTCGGATAATTTTCGGAAGTGACGGCGGAGCCATGCGGGCTTTGCCATGCAAAAAGCGACCGCCCGGTTCGGGGCGGTCGCTTGTGATTACTGCGGGGAATTATTTATCCGCGGACTTATTTGAGCTTTTCTTTTTGCGGATGATGACGTATGCCGTCACGCCTCCGCCGGTAACGATTATCACAATGAGTATCCGGAGCCATGCGAGCGATTTTGCAGACGCCGTCTTTTCAACGGAGAATTCGGCTGTCGCCTCGCCCCATTCGGAACGGATTGTGATTGTGTGTGCGCCTTCGGAAAGCGTTCCGAGGTATTCGGGCAGAAGCTCGATCTTTATTCCGTCGTCAAACTTCGCATAGCTTTCGGAGGAGAGCTTTTCTCCGTCGACAAGCACTTCCGTGAAGTCCTCAAATGCGGCGTCGGAACGGAAGGCGAGCGGTTTTTCGCTGCTTTCGACCCATCTGTTGCCGTCGCCCTCTGTGATCTTCGGCGGGAGCTTGCCGATTATCAGGTTTTCCGCCGTGACTTCGGTCTTGCCGTCGCCGTCCGAGAAGAGCTTTCCGCAACCGGAGCACTTATAATGCTCTTTTGTGCCGAACGTTGCGGCTGTCGCGTTTTTTCCGTTGACCTTGATGATTTCCGCATGGTTTGCGGGGTCAAAATTGCCGTATTCCTTTCCGCATTCGTCGCAGACGGCTTTTTTCGAGCAGGTTGCCTTGCCTCCGTGATGAGCGGACGTGTCAACCTCGCCGTAAGGCGCGTGACAGATATCGCACTCGGCTTTTTCATGGCAGTTTGCCTTGCCGCCTGTGTGTTCCGCTTGATCAAGTTTTTCTCCGCAAACGGTGCATACGTGCCAATGAGACGAGCCGTCGGATTTGTATTCCTCGGACGGGGTATGTTCTGCAATGTCTATAAATCCTTTGCAAACGCTACATTTTACAGCGTCCTTGCAGGAAGCTCTCTGATTGCTTCTCGAATGGTCGCAGACCTTCCATTTTGCCGTCAGAGTGATGTTTTCCGCGGGCATTGTTTCCGGATACGGTCTGTCCCAGCCGTCGAATATGAAGCCGGGCTTATAAAGCGTTCCGGGGTTATGAATCTTCGAGCCGTAGTCGGCGGTTATGGGGAAAATGTATGTGCCGCCGTCGGTATTGAATCTGATTGTGTACTTGTTTATCGCCCACTTTGCCGTGATAGTCATATTCTCGGCAGGCATGGTTGCGGGAATTTCCTTGTCCCAGCCGATGAAGGTATAGCCTTCTCTCGTCGGGTTGGAAGGGACGGTAATTGCCGTGCCGTAGTCCTGTGTAATGGGCGCGACGGTACTGCCGCCTGCGGTATCAAAGGTAATTGTATATTTATTCGTGTTCCAAACGGGATAGAGCGTCAGCGCCGCGTTTTGAGCATAAATATCTCCAAAACCATACACCTTTTCGCCGCCGTCAACGGTCGCCCAGCCGGTCTGGGTATAGCCTGTGCGAGTGAACAAAGCGCCTCGCAGGGTAAGAATATTGTTGTGGGGTTTCATATCCGTCACCGCACTGCCGGTGC
>ENA-ORMS01000415-ORMS01000415.1-human-gut-metagenome-genome-assembly--contig:-NODE-415-length-43804-cov-12.972297_pt1 | contig 43804 bp, 42 predicted proteins | sample MGYA00242104_ERZ508997 | MGnify/ENA primary metagenome ERZ508997 (study PRJEB26280, sample SAMEA2338704) | human gut metagenome | biome: human gut; feature: human-associated habitat; material: faeces...
AAGAAGGGCCGCGCCAAAGGCGCAGGATAGAGTGCCCCGCAGGGGCACAGTTCACCGCAGCGGTTAGCAGAGCACATGCGTTGACCGTTCTTCCGTCCATCTCATATCACTCGCTGGCCGTTCTGCCGTATTCTGCCTCTTCGAGGCAGTTTATCCCGGCCTTTGGCCGCCCCCTTCTTCAAGGGGGGGCACATACTACGCTATTCTCCATTCTTCGCGGCGCTTCCATATTTTTATGCGCCGCACCACCACTCCTCACTCCTAACTCCTCACTCCTAACTGGCGAGTAGAGCTTTTACACGCAATCAAAGGGCAGCACTCCCCACGGGCTACCCTGAACCCTGAACCCTTGACCCCTTATGCCTTCTTCCCATTTCCCCAATATGTTAAAATAAATGAAAGTGATAGCCCATTCTATTTCCACGGAGGAACCAATCATGAAAAAAGTCATTTTCGATATAGACGGCGTCCTTTTGAGCGAAGAACGCTATTTCGATGTATCTGCTCTGACCGTATGGGAGATACTCTACAGCCCTGCGTACATGGGACTTCCCAGCGAACGCGACGATTTTAATGCGGATCGTATCACCGAAGGGCAGATCGCCGGCTGCCGCAGCGTGGTGTGGGGAAATGACACCCTGCTATCTTGGCTGAAAGCACGCGGCATCAATTCGAACTGGGATATGGTACACGCCGATCTCATCACCATCCTCTGGCTGATGGCAGAAACCTATAAAAAACGCTCCGGCGGAGAAAAAATGTCCTTTACCTTCCACCAGCCACAAGACTTGAAGCGCGCCGGACAGGAGCTCATGGGACTATCCATGCCGAAAGCAGAAGACGTACTCGATCGCTGGGAGAGTGCCGTCCCCGAAGGCCTTCAGGGCGAAGACGTTTTCCGTGCAATCAAGAGTGCCATGGCGGAGACGATCGATGGCGATCTCTCTTGGGCCGACCTTCGCTCCGATTTCTGGAAGATCCATACCGAAGCCTTTCAGGCCTGGTACCTCGGAGACGACACCTTCATTTCCCTCCTGCATCACATGCCCTACAGCGCGGGAAAACCCGGCTTCCTCTCCCGTGAAGTTCCGCTTGCGCCCGCCGCTCACATCCTTTCCCTCTTCCGCACGCTGAAAGAGCGCGGCTATGACATCGCCATCGCGACCGGCCGTGCCAGAGAGGAGATGGAGATCCCCTTCAAGCTGTTCCACTGGTATGAGGAATTCGATCCCTACACCATGGCGACTGCCTCCGATGCGGAAGAATCCGCCGGAAGGCTCGGCGGCCCCGTCCTCGACAAGCCGAATGCCTTCATCTTTTCCTGTGCCATCTTTGGAAGAGATCCGGAGAACTACAAGGCCTACTCCGAAGAAACCATGCAACCCGCCAAGGACGATGAGATCTACGTCTGCGGCGACTCCTACTCCGACGTCATCGGCAGGCAGCCGCCGCGCCGGCGCGAAATGCATCGGCATCCTGACCGGCCTCGAAGGCAAGGACGCGATCCCGATGTTTGAGAAAGAAGGCGTCCCCTATGTGGACCGCGTGACGGATGTGCTCGAAATCATTCGATAAATCACTGCTTCATTGCCATGTGATTTTTTCAAGGCTTTTTTGGGAGAATAAAAATGGCTTATTTGACGATTGATCAGCTGATGCAGCATCTTTCTTCTCATGGAATTGCGATTTCCGGCGATGTGCAGAAAAGACAGCTTACAAACATGGGATATTTTCATGGTTACAAAGGATATCGTTTCTTTCAAACCCAGAAAAAGCGATTGCCTTTTACCTCGTTTCATGAGATCTACGAATTATTGCAGTATGACGCTGCATTGAAAGCATTGATGTACAGCCAGGTTATGTTTATTGAAAGTGCAGTAAAGAATGTCTCTATCAACTGCATTCTGGAAGCAACAAATTCAGAAAGCATACAAACTATGATGGACAATGTTGTACTTTCTTTCCGCAATGCGCCGATTTCCTCCACTTTGGATCAGAGAAAAAGATTCCAGCAAAATAAGCTGAATTTACAGAAATCGATTCAAACGGATCTGGCAAGAGCTTATAGAATGAACAACCCCAAAATTACTCATTTTTATAATCATATGGGCTATTCCGGTGTACCAGTTTGGGCACTTTTTGAAATCATCATGATGGGAGATCTGGGATTTCTTTTATCGTGCTTGACCAGAGAAGTGCGGGAAAGTATTTCCAGAGCTATTGGCTTTAATTTGGCTAGCGATACCAATCGGGAATTGGTCTATAAGTATATCTATACATTGAAGGACTTACGAAATGCAATAGCGCACAATTCAGTCGTTTTTGATGCGCGCTTTCGAAACATAGATCCCTCATCGGCCATGAAACAGTGCCTTATGCAAGATGTCAAATTACCCTATATCAACTTTAAAACGATTGGGGATTATGTGATTTTGATCTGTTATTATCTTGTTGGTTTAGCCATAGAAAAAGAAGAGGTCTTATCTTTTATAGACAATTTCATCGATGCAACAATTCGCTTTCAGTCTTCTGTCAGCGTGAGTGTATCATCAATGGTTGTACATCCTGATTTAATGATGCGAATGTCTATCTTGAAGAATTTTGTTGAAAAGGCGTATGAAAGGCCTTGAAAAAGAGCTGTGAAGATGATACAATCTGAACATGAATTGGGGTATATGTTTGCGGACATATACTTGGAGAGCCAAAGAAATTTGGCTCTCTTTTATTTTGTCTGAATACGCAGATGTATGTTAAAAATTGAAAACCCCCGCCGTATAGCAGGGGTTTGAGGTAGCAAAAAACATCCGGGGAACGCTTTCTGCCTTTACCCAAATGCAGGCGGGACACGGAATCGGCGCCGGTGTGGTTAAATGTACCAAAGTACGAACGTCCTGGCTGTCGTCGGTGCTCGGCCTCGCAGGGGGCAGGGAAGCGTGGAAAGCATGGATTTCCCGGATATTTTTTTGTTTGTCTTACATGTTCAGCCTTAGACAGGTGGGGGAAAAAGACTGACATTTCCGTGCCCTGTCCGATGAGCCGGAGAGCAAAGCAAGATCTTCCTTCCGTAAGGCTGCTCTCTGTCGTATTTCTTAGCGCTAATGAATTCTGGAAATCAAAGAACAGCCGCGAAAAGGTGCACACACGATGCCCTTGGCTTCATGTCTGTATTGTATACCTTCTTTATGAAAATTGCAAGTCCATGTCTTACGAGTGACTCACAAGAAATGGTGGATCACTAAAATTTATCAAGCAATGATCGCATATATATAGAATCATCTGCCATTCACGAGCTCCTTTATTCACATGGCGGATTATGTCGTGAGAAGGAGATGCTGGAAGATCAGTCCGTGAGAGGGCATTGCTTATTTTTGCTGAGAAAATGAGATGATCGGGGAACCCATTGCGGATAGCCGTCCTTTTACGGGGAATACACCTTATCATATGAAAATTAGAAACAAGAGATACAAGGTTAACGAAAATAAAATTAGATTAAAAAATATTGGACAAAATAAGTAATTTATGATAGTCTCTTAGAAGGCTATCACTGATAAGGGAATAGGTGATGAGTATTTTCATCTTTGCCGTGGAAACTCGGACACACTGGCTCTTGATGGAGAACGTTTTCTTCCCGCTCATTTTGGAAAGAGGAGAATGTTTATGAGAAAAGGAATGTATAAGATGTTGGCTGCTGCCCTCATGCTCACAATTTCGGGGGGGTAGTAGGTAGTGCTGCCGATACTGTACTAGATACAGTGTATGTGTATGGGGATAAAGATAAAGTTGTGGAAACGATTCCCGGCGATTACCAGAATGAAAGTGGTGTCGTCGGTATTTTGGGTGTCAAAGATGTAATGGAGACACCGTTCCAGCAGACCAATCTGGCGCAAAAGACCATTACTACATTTGCAGCTACACCTAGCGAACAGTCTGTCAATGTTTTAATTAATGTTCCATCTATTAGAAACTCTGGAAGTACGCTTTACAACGATTTTTCTATTCGTGGTATTGCTTCTAATGCTTACCAGTTCCGTATCAATGGAATTCCAGGACTTCTTTCGCAGACAAATATTCCGATCAATATGATGGAAAGCGCCAATGTTATTTCTGGTCCGGGAATCGGTGTGACGGGGGTTCAGGCGAAGGAATCCGCTGGAGGTGTCATCAACTGGCAGACAAAGCGCGCTGGAAAGAAAGACATTACTGACTGGGCTACATCTTTCTCCGGCCGAAGCACTTGGGGAAATGCGATTGACGTATCTCGCCGTCTAGGAGAAGACAAAGCGTGGGGCATTCGTGTGAATGCGGCTTATAGCAATGGGGATACTGCGATTGTAAATGAAAAGGAAACCCAGAAAAATTTTTCCATCAATATTGATCATGAAGCTGAAAGAAGCAATACCAATATTTTCTTAGGATATAGAGATACGCATACCGATCAGTCTCAGAGATATTTTGACTTTTCGAACAGCAATCTGACAAGAATTCCTTCTGCTCCGAGTGGAAAAAACAACTACGCATTTGATGGACAGAAGCTTGGTATGCGTACTTGGATGGCTACTTTAAACCATGAACAGAAACTGGACGATAGTCTGACGGTCTTCCTTAATGCAGGTTATGCTTATAATGATGGTTATGATTATCTAGTCAATCAGTCTTCCCGTGTCGGTGTCCTTAATGATAATGGCGATTTTAGCCGTAAAATCGTTAATGAGCCATTTGCAATCAGAAATGGCTATGTACAGTTCGGTGCAAACAAAAAGTTCACCATCGGTGCTGTAAAGAATGAGATGGTTCTTTCTTATGACAAGGATTGGTATCAGGCTAGATGGGGTAGTACTCTTGATGGAACAGGAAATACAACAGGGAATATTTATACCGGTGTAAATAAACCAACTCATATTCCTGGCGTTGGGTTAAAAGCACTGTATGGTGGCGACTCTCAATTCTACGGATGGACTATTGCGGATACGCTTTCCTATAATAAATGGGATATCACTCTTGGCGCACATCACCATATTTCGCGTGTATATAGTACGAAAGACATTGTAAAGATTGCAAAGACGGATGCCACTTCTCCATTATTTGCTATTGTCTATAAGCCAAGCGATAAATGGACTGTATTTGCCAACCACAGTGAAAGTTTTGATGCTGGCTCTGTGATCGGAAAGGACTACTTTAATAAGGGACAGATTCTTGATCCAATCAAGACAAAGAGCAATGAAGTTGGATTCAAATATACCAATGGCAATATTGTGACAGCACTTTCCTATTTTGATACCAAACAGGACTCCAAAATGGAAGAATCTGTCGATGCTCACACTAAAAAACTGACGCTGAATGGGGAAACTTCATATAAAGGTATCGAATGGTCTGTATCTGGGAAAGTGGCTCCGAAATGGGTACTTTCTGGCGGTCTGATGTATCTTGATTCTTCTTATAACAAACATAGTAAAGCATATTATAATGGGAAGCAGGTCATGGGTGTTGCTAAATGGAGTGGCGTGCTGACGGCAGAATATCAGGCCAATGATGCATTTAATGCATGGGGCCGTATGGTATATACCGGTTCTACCCCGATTTACACTGGGGCTTACAAAGAGTTAAACTTTGACTCTTCTACTGTGGTGGATCTTGGTCTCCGCTACCGGTCTCATATCAGTCAGGTTCCAGTTGATTATGCATTTACTGTATTTAATGTCTTTGATAAAGATTACTGGCTCCCGAGACCGACTTACGCGTATGGCATCCTTGGCAATCCAAGAACCTTCTGTGTTTCCGCGACCATGCATTTCTAATTTCATGATAGAGTAAGGAAGTACAATGATGAACCGGTATTTACAAATTCTTGGTTTCATTGCCTGTATTTCATTAACTGCTACAGTGGCAGGATGTGGTGACTTTTCATCGCATCCTGTTTCTGTATCTAATGAAAAAGCAGGTAAAACTATCACGGTAACGGATAGCTTGGGCAGGAATGTAACCATCCCTAGCAAAGTGCAGCGTGCTGCCATTACCAATGCATATAATGCAGAGTTGATCACGGCTATAGGAGCGGCCGATCAAATCGTTGGTGTTGATTATTATATTTATCAAGACAAGGAAGGATTTAAGTATCGTTTTACGGAAGATAACTTGATCGGTACTGCACAAGGCGGTCTGAATTATGAGAAAATCGCCAATATGAGTCCGGATGTGCTTATTTTGTGCGAGAATGACCATTGGCAGAATGCAGAAGAAAAACTAAAGCCGTTTGGCATTCCTGTGGTTGTCTGCAATGCATACTATACGGGGCAGGTTTTCGATAATGTAAAGCTACTGGGAGATATATTCGATAAAAAGGAAAATGCAAAAGAATTTGTGGATTATTTTTCTGCCCAATTGAATTATATCGAGCAGCAATTGAAAGATGTTTCTCGAAAAAGTATATATTTTGAATATCGCACGCCTGGACGGACCACTATACCGGGTGACTATTTCTATGAAATGGTCAATAAAGCTCATGGAGAGAATATTTTTCGTGAGGCTAAGGGGACGCAGATCCAGATTGAAGATGTTGTCAATAAAAATCCCGAGTACATTGTCAAGGTTTCAGAAGCGAATGTATACTCTTCCTATATACCACCTACACTCGATGATATGAAGCGTATCAAGCAGGATATTGTAAGCAGACCTGGCTGGGATAGTACGGAAGCGGTGCAGAAGGATCGTATCCTTTTACTGTCGCACTATGTGCATGGCGGTGCATCCAAATTGGTCGGTAGTATGTATATTGCGAAATTTTTATATCCTGAGCAGTTACCTGACTTGCATCCGGAAGCCATTTTTTCTAAATGGGTCAAGGATTATGAAGGTCTGGAGTATCATGCAGGACATACCTATCCGGCATTCACTATGGAGAATTAACGATGGATGAAGTATGGAGAAGAGCACAGAAACGTAAAATGATAGTGATTTTGGCGCTTGCTGTTTTCGCGGTTCTGTCTGCATTATTATTTATGACAGCGTTTTCTGGGCTGAAGGTCGTTGATATTTCTGTGCTTCTTTTTAAGCTTTTTCAGGGAATGCATTTGTCGACGCAAGAAAAAATTGTGGCTTATATGAGAATGCCGGCGATAGCCATGGCTTTTACGGCTGGCATTTCGCTTTCCATGTCAGGAGCCGTCATGCAGTCCATGACACACAATGATTTGGTAAGTCCGTTTACACTTGGAGTGTCAGCAGCTGCTGCTTTTGGCGCTTCGCTTTGCATTGTTTCCGGTAATGTTGTCATGCACAGCTCTATTGGAATGATTGTCGGGGCTTTTCTTTTCTCTTGCCTTTGTGTTTTTCTGGTTTATGGAATTTCTTCCTACACCGGAGAAGGAGCGTCTGCTTTAGTCCTGACTGGAATTGCAATGAATTACTTTTTCAGTGCGCTGAGTGCCACTGTGCAGTTCTTTGCACAGGAATATAAGTTGGGGGAGATTATTCAATGGACTTTTGGTACGTTAGGCAAAGCGACGTGGAATACAGTCGGGATCACCTTAGGTGTTATGGTGCTTGCTTCCATCGTGTATTATTTTTTATCTCTTTCATTGGATGCTATGTCGATTAATGATGATGAAACAGTTCGAAGTTTAGGGATTTATCCACAGAGAATTCGTTTGATCGCTGGACTGGTATCTGTCCTTTTGACGGCAACGGTGATCAGTTTTACAGGAGTGATTGGGTTTATTGGTTTGATTGCGCCCCATATTGCCCGTCTTATTATCGGGAATGAACATAGGACGTATCTGCCGACTGCTGGTCTGATCGGTGCTTGCCTGCTGCTTTATTCAGATTTCCTTGGAAAGCATATTTTATATCCCGTCTCTATTCCAGTCGGTATTGTGATTTCCTTCGTCGGTGTACCGATCTTTATTCACCTGATTATAAAGATGAGAGGACGGGGATAGAAATGTTGGTCGATATAAAGCATCTAAATTTTTCATATTCTGGAACGCAAGAGATATTATCTGATATTAATTTATCCATAGAGGCAGGGTGTTTTTTAGGGATATTGGGACAAAACGGTGCGGGGAAAAGTACGCTCCTAAAATGCATCAATAAATTGCACGCAGCGACCAGTGGTGATGTATTTCTGGATGGAAAGAATATCAATGAAATGTCTCTTCGAGAAATTGCGCAGAAGGTGTCTTATGTTCCACAAAGTACGCTTTCCCAGTTTCCTACGACTGTTATGAATCTGGTGCTGTTGGGGAGACTTCCTTATAGCGGGTACTCTTTTACAAATAAAGATCGCAAACATGCTATGCATGCAATGCAGGAAATGGGACTTGAAAAGTATATGATGAGTGATATTTGTCATTTGTCTGGAGGCGAAAGACAAAGAGCTTTCATAGCGCGTGCGCTGGCCGGTAGTCCCCAAATCATACTTATGGATGAGCCGACAAGTAGTCTGGATGTTCATCATCAACTCGAAGTGCTGGCTCGGATTAGAGGCCTTGTTCGTAAATCGAATATTGCGGTTGTCATGGTTATCCACGATCTTAATATGGCTGCTATGTTTTGTGATCGACTCGTCTTGTTAAAAGATGCCAAAATCTATAAAGATGGAAGCCCAAATCAAGTGCTGACAGAAGAATCTATCAATGAAATATATCATGTCAGATCGTTTACTATGGACAGATTTGGAAAAAGGTATATTCAACTGTTGGATCCAGATTTGTATTGAGTGCTGATTGAAAAAATAGAAGCAACGAGCTGAAGGGTTCGTTGCTTCTTTTTTGTCATATGGATATAGGAAAGCAGAAAACGCCGGCTCGTGAAATCAAGCGAGCAAAGAAAATACGGGATGATTTTATGAATCGCAGCAGGAAGTGAGTTACATGGATGATTTCGATAGATATCTCAATGAACAGATGAAGGATCCTGATTTCAAAAAAGAATGGGATGAGAATGAAGCGCGTTATCAGCTGATGATGATGGTTCTTCGCGCACGGAATGAAGAACACTTGACGCCATCGGAGCTATCGGAGCGCACAGGGCTTCGTCAGTCAGATATCTGCCGCATTGAGAAAGGCCAGACAATGCCTTCTATGGATGCGCTTGCTAAGACCGCACATGGTTTAGGGAAGCGTCTGGAGATCCGCTTTATTTCATCCTATCAATAAATCAACATCAATAAAAACCCCCGTTTTGTCTATAAAAACAAAGCGGGGGTTTCATGTGAAGGAAAGTCTGCTGCAATAGGTTATCCAGGTTTAAAGGGGGGCTATCTTTGAGGGGCAACGTATCTTTTCAAAACTCCGCGGCGCTTCATTATTATGTTGCGCCGCACCTTATCTGTTGAACTTTTAGAACCTATAGAACCCGTTGAACCTTTTTATCTACCGTGATTTGTGAATATTCTTTCTCAAAATGGATCAGAATTTCACGCGCAGCAGTCTTACGGCATAGAGGATACAGAGGATGGTGACGCCGGTATCTGCAAAGACGGCGACCCACATATTGGCATAGCCTAAGAGGCCCATGATCATGACGGCGATCTTCACGATGAGGGCGAAGGCGACATTTTCCCAAGCGGTCTTGATGACTTTTCTGGCCACTCGGACGGCTTTGGAGATGGCGTCGACATTCGAATTCAGGAAGACGACGTCAGCGGCTTCGATGGCAGCATCTGCGCCGCTGCCCATAGCGGCGCCTACATCAGCACCGGCGAGGACAGGAGCGTCATTGATGCCGTCGCCGACGAAGAGGACGGAGCCGATCTCTTTTCTGACTTTCTGCATTTCCGAGAGCTTGTCTTCCGGGAGGAGACCGGCGTGGATGTTCTCGATGCCGACGAGACTGCCAATGGCTTTTGCGCTCTTTTCATTATCTCCGGTCAGCATGACAGGGGTGATGTCGAGGGCTTTCAGGTCTTGGATGCCTTCGATGGTGTCGGACTTGATGGCATCGGAAATGGTGATGCGGCCGAGGAGGGTCTTGCCTTTGGCGACGTAGACGTCGGTGCCGACTTCTTTGTTTTCCGGAAGGGATGGGACAGAGATGCCGGAAAGGGCGAGGAGCTTTTCATTTCCGATATAGATGTCTTCGCCGTTTTGTTTGGCTTTGACGCCGTGTCCGGCGATTTCCTGCATGGAGGTGAGCTTCGGAAGAGAGAGACCTTTTTCATTCGCGCAGGTCACGATGGACTGGGCGATGGGGTGGGTGGAGTAGATCTCACCGGCAGCTGCGAGGGCAAGGATCTCGTCTTCGCTCTTGCCAGCGGTCTTCACGATGCTTCTGACTTTGAATTTTCCTTCGGTCAGAGTGCCGGTCTTATCGAGGACAGCGGCTTTGGTATTCGAGAGGGCTTCCATGACGGTGCCGCCCTTGAAGAGGATGCCTTCTTTCGATGCGGCGCCGATGCCGGCAAAGAAGGAGAGCGGGACGGAGATGACGAGCGCGCAGGGGCAGCTGATGACGAGGAAGGTGAGAGCGGTGTAGATGCATTTATCCCAGTCGGCGCCGAAGAGGAGCGGCGGGAGGACTGCGACGGCGATCGCGACGAAGACGACGATCGGGGTGTACACACGGGAGAAGCGGGTGATGAAACGGTCGATCTTTGGCTTGCTGGCGACGGCATTCTCGACGGAGTCGAGGATACGGGTGACCATGGATTCTGCGAGGACTTTTTCGACCTGGATGCGGATGGTGCCGGTCATATTGACGCAGCCGGAGTCTACGGGGTCGCCGACGGATGCAAGGACAGGCTTCGGTTCACCGGTGACTGCGGAGGTGTCGATCTGGGTCTCGCCTTCGGAAATGATGCCGTCAAGCGGGATGCGGTCGCCGGGGCGGATGAGAAGGATATCGCCGACTTCGGCTTCTTCTGCCGGGATGGTCTCGGTGCCGCTTGCGGTCACGCGCTGGACGACTTCCGGACGCAGGTCGACGGCGTCCATGATCTGGTCGCGGCTGCGGTCGGCAGCGAGGTCCTGGAAATATTCACCGATGCGGTAGAAGAGCATGACGCCGACAGCTTCCGGGTATTCGTGGATCGCGAAGGCGCCGACGGTCGCAACGGTCATGAGGAAGGTCTCGTCGAAGAATTCCCCATGGGTGATGTTTTTGAGGGCGGTGTAGACGATGGGGCCGCCTAAGATGAGGTAGGAAACGAAGAAGAAATAGTCTCCGATGGAGGCAAGTCCTGCGAAGAGGCCGGCCGGCTGGTAGTGCATCAGCATGCCGATGACGAAGAGGAGGCCGCCGATGGTGAGCTGGCTTTTTTCGCTTTTCAGGCGTTCAAGGAAGGACGCTTCTTTTTTGGCCGCTGACTTTTTCTGCGCTTTGGTCGGGCGCTGTTTCTTTCGGATCTCGGTCGGACTTTCGACCTCATTGCATTTTCTGGTCAGCTCGGGGATGAGGCTGTCCGGGTCTTTGGCGGTGAGTTTCATCGTCTTGGTGGCGAAGGAGATCGAGGCAGAGAGGACGCCGGGCTGGCGGTTCACGAGCTTTTCGAGCTTAACGGCGCAGGCCGCACAGTCGAGGGTGGGGATCTCATAGATTTCCGTTTTGAAATCGCCCTTGTCAGATGGCGGTACAATGCCGATATTTTCATCGACGGTGCGGCAGACGGAGAGCAGCTGCGGGATGAGATTGTCCGGATTTTCTTTGGAAATGACGCGGAGCTCTTTCTTCGTGAAGGAAATCGAGGCGAAGAAGACGGATGGCATTTCGCGGATCTTCCCTTCCATTTTCGCGGCGCATTCCATGCAGTCGAGGTGCTCCATGTGATAGAGGCCGCGCTTGTATTCCTTTCCTAAGAAATCGCACTGGCAGGAGGCAAGGTCTTTGCCGCAGTAGTCGCAGTCTTCTTCGTCGATGCAGTCATGGCAGTGACAGTCGTTCTTGTGCCCGTCATGATGGTGGACGCCCTTGTCATGAAAATGACCGAAGGCGCGCCTTTCATCGATCGCAATGTCGGCATCGCTCTCCATGACATCGATCTTATTGTCCTTGTATTTTGCCATTTCAGGGTCATTCGAGTGGTCATGGCTCTCTTCCGGGATCTCTTCGCAGCAGCCACAGCCGCAGCCATCATGCTCATGGGAGTGGTTTTCGTGGTCATGGTCATGTCCGCAGCCGCATCCGTGCTCGTGGGAATGGCCTTCGTGGTCATGGTCATGCCCGCAGCTGCATCCGTGCTCGTGGGAGTGGCCTTCGTGGTCATGGTCATGTCCGCAGCCGCATTCATGCTCATGGGAGTGGCTTTCGTGGTCATGGTCATGCCCGCAGCCGCAGCTGTGATTTTCTTCCTCTTCTTCGTGGTGTGCATGCTCTTCGGTGTGATGGACGGATTCCTGTGCCTGATGGCAATGGCCGCATCCGCAGTGATGTACATGCTTTTCATCGTGCTTTTCCATGGTATATCTCCTTATCTGTAATGGAAGCGTTGCTTCCTGAGCGGTATGATTCTATGGTGCTATTTTAGCATTCTCCAGTTCCAACGTAAACGGAACATGAGAAACACTTTAATATTTCAAGTAGGGGAGAGGGAAACGATAGGTTTAGATAGGGCTAAAAAAGAATGAGTTCGAGAGGGGGGTAATAAAAATAAGAAAAGAAACGAGAAATGCGAAATGGCGGTGCGGCGCATAAAAAGCAGAAGTGCCGCGGAGTATAAATGAGACAATGTTTGAAAGTGAGTGGGGAGCGGGTTTCCCGTTTGGGAGTTCCAAACATCGTCAGCCTGACCGCGAATGACAAAGATTTCTCGCTTACGCTCGAAATGACGATACGGGGGAGTCTTAAGTCTCCTAGTCTCCAGCTGCTCGAGATCCCTAATCCCTAATCCCTAGATACTAGTCCCTCGCTATCAGTCACTAGTCACCAGTCACCTCTAATTGACCCGTAGCTTTTTTATTGACATACCTGTATATTTATGCTACTATCTTGAATAAATAAGAGGGGTGTGAGGACTATGTCAGATAAAAAAGTCATTTATGAAGTCAAACATTTGCAGAAATCGTTCGGCAAGGTCGAAGTACTGAGAGATATCAATATGAAGATCGAGAACGGAGAAGTGTGTACCATTATCGGTCCGTCCGGGAGCGGGAAGAGTACCTTCCTGCGTTGCCTGAATCTGCTGGAAACGCCGACCGGGGGCGAGCTGTGGTTCGAAGGGAAGAAGGTCAATGAAAAGACCGATGTGAAGATGCTGCGCCGCGATGTCGGCATGGTTTTCCAGTCGTTCAACCTCTTCCCGATGTTCTCCGCAGTAGAGAATGTCATGTATGCGCCTGTACATATCAAGAAGCTGCCGAAAGCGGAGGCGAAAGAGGAAGCGATGGAGCTTCTCTCCCGTGTAGGTCTTGCCGAGCGTGCGGATTATTATCCGGGCGAGCTTTCCGGCGGGCAGCAGCAGCGTGTCGCTATCGCCAGAGCGCTTGCGATGAAGCCGAAGATGCTGCTCTTCGATGAACCGACTTCTGCGCTTGATCCCGAGCTTGTCGGCGATGTACTGACCGTCATGAAGGAAGTCGCCTTAGCCGGCATGACCATGGCCGTCGTCACGCACGAGATGCAGTTTGCCAGAAGCGTTTCCAATCACGTCATTTTCATGGATAAGGGCTATATCGTGGAGGAAGGAAATCCCGAAGATATCTTCACCCATCCACAGGAAGAACGGACGCAGACATTCCTGAAGCGTCTGCTCCATGCTGATATTTAAGGAGATGATGCGATTATGGATATGGTATTAGATACAGCTGTCAAATATAATGACATTTTCATGTCAGGTGTGAAGATCACCATCATTATTTCTCTTCTGTCCTGCTTCTTTGGTCTCCTTCTCGGGATCATTCTGGCATTCATGAAGATCTCGGGCATCAAGGTCCTCCAGTGGATCTCGACGGCCTATGTAGAAGTCATCCGCGGTACGCCGGTCTTGGTACAGATCTCTCTCGTGTTTTTCGGGCTGCCGTTCCTCGGCATCCATTTCCCCAGCTTCCAGATCATGGGCGTCGACTTTGAGAGACTTTCCGCCGGTGTCCTTGCACTGATCCTGAATTCCGGTGCGTATGAGTGTGAGATCGTCCGCTCTGGTATCCAGTCCATCCCGAAGGGACAGCTCGAAGGCGCGATGTCGCTTGGCTTCTCGAAGTGGGAGTCCATGGTGCGCATCATCATCCCGCAGGCGATCCGCAACATCCTGCCCGTCATCGGGAATGAATTCGTCACCCTCATCAAAGAGTCCTCTCAGGTCTCTGTCATCGGTATGGCCGATCTGATGTATACGGCGACCACCATCCAGGGTATCAGCTTCCAGCCATTCCCGCCGCTCGTCATCGTAGCGATCTACTACTTCATCATGACCTTCTTCGTATCCATGTGCCTGCGCGTCCTCGAGCGCCGCATGAAGGTGAAGAGTGTGAGATAGCAGGAAATCGGAAAACGGTTCTTCGAAAGGAGAACCGTTTTTTGATTGGGGAGTGATGAGCGGCCCTCTCGCAGCTATACCATGGCATTTGGATGACAGAATCGTCATTTCGCTGTATAATAAAATAGAATTTTTATGTACAGATGGAAAGCGTGAGGCGTTTCGGGAGAGAGCGGGGAATACGGTATTCTCGTATCGCAGCCGGGCTCTTGCGCATTCCTTCTATTTCTCAAACGAGGTACTCCATGTTTATCGATAGAGCAAAGATTATTGTAGTCTCCGGTGCGGGCGGGGACGGGATGGTTTCCTTCCGCCGTGAGAAGTATGTACCGCGCGGCGGCCCGTCGGGCGGTGATGGCGGCAAGGGCGGCTCGGTCTTCATCAAAGCAAATAGCGACCTGAATACGCTGATCAATTTCCGCCGTCATAGAAAATTCGCAGCCAAAGCCGGTGCCAACGGCGGCGCCAAAGAGATGTTCGGCAAAAATGCAGAGGACGTCTTCGTCGAGGTGCCGCTCGGAACGATGGTCTATGACAATAAGACCGGCGAACTTCTGGCGGATATGACGCAGAATGGACAGGAAGCCCTCATCGTCAAAGGCGGGCATGGCGGCCGCGGAAATTCCCATTTCGCGACATCGGCTGTCCGTGCGCCTCTTTATGCGGAAAAAGGCGAGCCGGGTGAAGAAAAGGAGCTGCGCCTCGAGCTGAAGGTGCTGGCGGATGTCGGTCTTCTGGGATTCCCGAGCGTAGGGAAATCCTCTCTCATCCGCAAGGTATCCGGTGCGAAGCCGGAAGTGGCGGCGTACCATTTCACGACGCTGAATCCGATCCTCGGTGTGGTGAATCTGGACTATGAGAGAAGCTTCGTCATGGCAGATATCCCGGGCCTGATCGAAGGCGCAAGTCAGGGGACCGGTCTTGGGGACGAATTTCTTCGCCATGTAGAGCGTACGAAGGTCCTCATCCATGTGCTTGATGCGGCGGGCAGCGAAGGCCGCGATCCATTGAATGATTTCCATATCATTAACAATGAGCTCGAGCTGTACAGCCCGGAGCTTCGTCAGAAGAAGCAGATCGTCGCAGCGAATAAGACTGATCTCATCGATGACCCGAAGAAGCTGGAAGAGCTGAAGGAGGCCATCGAGAAGGAAGGCTATGACTTCTATCCCATCTGCACGCTTTCCGGAGAAGGCACTCGTCCGCTCATGGAAGCCGTATGGAAGCTTCTGCAGGAGATCCCCGATGTATCCTTCGAATCTCCGGAAAAGGCCATTGTATATGAAGCGAACAAGCAGGAATTCGAGATCGAGTGCAAGAATGATGTGTACTATATCAAGGGCAAGCGCGTGGAAAAGCTGGTCGGCATGACTGACTTTGAGGACTATGTCTCCATGCGCCGCTTTGACAGAGCTTGGAGATTCATGGGCCTTGACAAGCTTCTCCGCAAGGCAGGCTGCCAGGAAGGCGATACGGTGAATCTTTACGGCGTAGAATTCACTTGGTCGGAGAATCATAGTGAAGAGGAATAGCCGGTGACGGGGAGACTAGAAGACATCAGCCTCTCGTATCGTCATTTCGAGCGAAGCGAGAAATCTTTGTCATTCGCGGCCGAGTGGTTGATGTGTGGAAACCCCACACGGGAAGCCTGTCATCAAGAGACCTTCGGGCATCGCCTTTTTATAAAAATCGACGCAGCGCGGTGCTCGGGGACTGGCGTTATCCGCACAGAGGCGCAGATTTTTCCCTGTTTTCTCCTTTCTTTTGCAAACCAAAGCACCCTATCCGCCCCTTCGGGGCACCTTCCCCAAGGGGGAAGGCTAAAAAGGAAAGGCGCTTCGCGTCCATATATATTTACGTATATTTGCGGCGCAGTCGCCACCATAAGTTTGAAAGCAGGGATGAGTGGCTAGGGATTGGGGATTAGGAGTGACTGGGATTCTCCGGCATCGTCATCCCGAGCGTAGCCGAGGGATCTTTACTGCACCGCAGGAAATCAGCGTGCATGCGCCGAGGGAAAACGATGTCTTGGTGCTGTCTCACAGCAGGCAATGAGCGTTCTGCCATAGAGATTTCTCGGCCACGCTCGAAATGACGACGGCGCGAAGCGCTGTCAAAATTCCGCGGCGCTTCTGATTATGATGCGCCGCACCAATCCCTTTGAACCTCTTGGACCTATAGAACCCGCTGAACCTTTATCATTCCACTTCGATGAGTTCATACTGTGGATTTCCCATCTTGAGCTCTTTCATCGCCTGCAGCTGATGGAGACCGTGGCGAGACTCGATACGCTTGACGAGATCCTGATTCGAGGCGGTCTGATAGACGAGGTCGACCGAGGCCTGATCGATGGCGAGAAGGTCGGTCGAGGCGAGGATGCCGATATCCGGGATCGTCGGCTCGGCAGCGATGAGACCGACGCAGTCGCAGTCGACAGACATGCGGCGCAGGACATTCAGGTAGACGATGTGTTTGCCGAAGAGATCAATGGTGGCTTTGGCGGATTCCGCCATGTTCTCCATGAGGAGCTCCTTGCCTGGCCAGGTGTCCCAGTCTTCCGGCTGGTTGTTTACATCGACGCCATGGACCTGGCTCTTGCCGATGCGTCCATCCGCACAGCCGATGGCGAGATTCTTCATCGAGCCGCCGAAGCCGCCCATGGCATGTCCTTTGAAATGGGTGAGGACGATCATCGAGTCATAGTTCACGATGTGGCTGCCCATGGAGACTGTCTTGAAATGCTTGCCGCCACGGACCGGAAGTTCGATAGTCCCTTCTTCGTCCATGATATCGACGGGGCAGAAGGTCCAGCCATTCACCTGCAGGGTGTCGCGGTGCATGGCTGTCGTGTGGCGGTCTCCCTGGTAAAGCGTATTCGTTTCTACGATCGTGCTGTCCTTCACCTGCTTCTGAAAGGCGGCTACCATGTCACGCGGCAGGATATTCGGCCCATGCTTTTCACCGGTATGCAGTTTGATGGCTACTTTGCCATAGATGGCATCATTGATCCGTGTGTAGAGCGAGATCAGGTGCGCCGCATCGATCACGCGGGTGAAGTACACCTTTGCGCGGCTGCCTTCTGCGCTCTCATCCACACGGCGCGAGCCGATGACGGGAGCCTGTTTGTATGTTTTCATATCGTATCCTCCTTGATGGCTAGGGCTGCCTGTGGCAGCTCCGATCTACGTCATTAGTATAGTCTGTATGTTCTTCAATCACAAATGCTTTTGGCGAATGAGCATGGAAGTGGGAAAAGCATGGGAAAGCCCGGGCGGCGCTCTGCGAAGGAGAACCGATGGAATGGGGATCACAAAAAAACGCCCATGCATACACATGGGCGTTCATGTTCTGGAGCCGGCAACAGGATTTGAACCTGCGACCTACGCATTACGAATGCGCCGCTCTACCAGCTGAGCTATACCGGCATTGACATGAAATATTGTAACAAATGGAGTGGGGGTTGTCAAATAAATTTTGCTATTTCAGAGAAAGCTGCATGTTTTCCAAGAATCATGCCGAGCGTATGCGCCTGTAAGAAGGAAACGGGATATGCATCATGGTCTTTTAAAAATGTATTGACAAATCCGAATTTCCATGCTATACTTCTAAACATTGTCGGGGCATAGCGCAGTTTGGTAGCGCACTTGGTTCGGGACCAAGGGGTCGCAGGTTCAAATCCTGCTGCTCCGACCATTTATGCGGGTGTAGCTCAATGGTAGAGCGCCAGCCTTCCAAGCTGGTTACGAGGGTTCGATTCCCTTCACCCGCTCCAGAAACGATCCGCTCTTGGGGCGGGCTTTTTTATTGCCTGAAAGCTATTGACTATTGACTAGTGACTAAAAGACTAAGAGACAACAGACCCTTTCGCATTGTCATTTCGAGCGAAGCGAGATAGGGGTTGGCCGAGGGAGGAGAAAAGTCCCAAGCCAACCTCCGCCCCTTCGGGGCACCTCCTTCCAAAGGAAGGAGGGAAAAGCAGAGATTGAGTATCGCCTCATATATATTCACGGTGCTTCTGATTGTTAGGCGCCGCACCAATCCCTTTGAACCTTCTGAACCTCTTGAACCTATAGAACCCGCTGCACCTTTTAGCACGATTTCCAAACAACAAACAACGAACAACCATCCACAAATGTGATAAGATAGTAGCAATAGCAGTGGAGGTGGATCACGATGGCATACACAGAAGCAGAATTGATCGGTCAGCTGGAGAAGGATCTCGCGCGTCCGGGCGAGCTGTATGTAAAGGACTATATACAAGAGGGCGGGACGGCGAGTGATACAGGGCGCTCCTATGAGGACATCATCAGCACGTATCTCGTCTCTCACGCAGACGCACTGAAAATGACAGATACGAATTGGGGCATGGTGCATACTGCTATCGGCAAGACTTCTGAGCGAGGGAGCCGCATGGCGCAGAAGCTGCTTTCGGAGAAGGACTTTTTCCATGCCATTCCGCTGGACGGAGATGTGCGTCTGACAGATGGGACGATGACGGAGATCGGATACTTTGATTTTATGACGCTCGATAAAGAAGGAAAGAGCCTCACACTCTTTGAGATCCGGCCATATCCGGAAAAAGAAAAGCCGCTTTCGCGTCTCCTTCGCTGCTGGAGCCTCAAGACCTCACTGAACAAAGCGCTTCTTTTGCAGATGCTCGGCATGGAAAACCTGCCACGGATCTCCATCGTGACGCTCATCACCGGCGGAGGAAGTGATCACTTCACGCCTGCGGGGAGACAGCCGGTGCCTCTTCCTTTGAAGCAGCTGGGCGGGATGCTCGGCGTTTTTTGCCTTTATCTCTTCCACGGCCTGTACGGAGTCCCCGTGAGCGGAGCGCAGGCACCGGCGCAGATGACGCGTGCGGAGCTGATCTCGCTCCTGGAAAAAGATGCCAAGCATCCGGAGCTTCTGTATCAGAAGGACTATATCAATCGATTCGGCCTCACGGCGGATACGAAGGAGCCGTACGCGGCTGTCGCAGCCGGCTGGCTCACCGGGCATCGGGATCTGTGGATGGGGGTGGCGCATGGCCTTTACCGATTGGTCGAAGGGAATCGCGTCAGCATCATGATGAAGGATCCTGATCTCCAAAGGATCCGCAAGCAGCGCGTCTTTCCGCCTTTCGGCGAAGTGCTGCCTGTCGCGCTCGTGCTTTTGGGAAATCGGTCGCAGGAGCTCGGACGCCCCTCTGTGCTGCTCTATGATGGAAATCCGTCAGGGATGGGAAAGTACTCTCTCGTGAGAGCGCTTGAAAGGGTCGATCCGTCCGACAGCCTGCTTCGGAGCGTACTTCGCGCGTTTACGCATCTCGTGCTGGTCGATCGGAAGAAGCTGATGGCAGATCTTCGGCTGCCGGAGGAAACGACGCTGGAGGTACGTCTCGTCGTAGGAAAGGGGATGCAGTACGACCTCTTTTTGCGGGATCTCCCCTTCGTAGAGCCGCTCATGAAGGCTATGGGCATCGGACTCATCACGATGGGGGAAGGATATGAGGCGATGTATTGAGGGAAGTGACTAGTATGGCGATTTGTTAACTTCTGGACTTAGTGAGAAGTGAGAAGTGTTGGAAGGGGCACACCATTCATATTAGTGTTCCAACACCCTTCATTAAATAAAACAGTTTGTCCAATCATTTATATAAAACTCCGCGGCGCTTCCTCATTTTATGCGCCGTACCTTCACTCCTAATTCCTCACTCCTCACTCCTAACTTGATTCGGAAGTTGACTTACATGCCGGTTATTTAGAAAACGCAATACTGGCGACTAGACACTGGCTGCCGGTCATCAGTCACTGTTTTTAAAAACCTTGAACCTTCCCTTCGTTCCCTATATAATAAGAAGAAATAAAAATGTAAGGAGAGCAACCATCCATGGGATTTTTTGATAAAAAGCACGAATCCGACACCCCGATCGGAAACCTGAGAGCGCACATCGGTACCTACATGTACTTTGTCAAAGTGGGCAAGTCGAAGTTCAAGCACAAGGGACGCATTGGCGAGATCTTTGCGGATATGGACAACACCCAGTTCCTTTTCAATCAGGCGACAATGGGGACGATGTATGATTTCAAAAAGAAACTCGACTATGCCCTTTGGGATGCAGCCGTTCATAAATACACCGAAGACATGGAAGCCCTGAAGGCAGAGCTATTGAAGGTCGTCGATCAGGAAGAGGCAGCGCCGAAGGAAGAAGCACCGAAGGAAGAGGAAGAGGTGGAAGTCGCCCCAAAGGAAGAAGAGACAGGCGACTGGAAATCCTCCATCAAAGGACAGATGGCGGCTGCGGAAGAGAAGGCGAAGAAGGAAGCCGAGCGCAAGAAGCGTGAAGCTGAGGCGGAGGAAGGCTTTGAGGTCGATGCCAGCGAAGAAATGACCGAAGCCGACTGCCGCGAGCTCTGGCGCATCCTTCAGGGACTCGAAAGAGAATTCCAGGAAATGAAGAGCATTGCGGACGACTGGTTCACCGTACACGGTAAAGGCAATGGCTGCTTTGCAGCGCTCGCCATGATGGCTCTTATCCCTGTGGGCGCGATCTATGGGATCTGTCAGATGCTGTAAATGAGGAATGGATGTGCGGCACGCATACTAAGGAAGCGGCCGATCATGCGCTTTGCTCTCCTTGGGACCCGCAGAGCCTGCTGCCTCTTCACCATGACGGTAAAGGGAAAATGGACCGATGGGCCTGCCCGGTCCCCACTTCCTTATAATAACTTTTCTCGAGAGGGTGTACATTTACCCTCACCTATGGTATGATAATGCAAGAAATCTTGGTTTCAGGGAGGTGACATCATGTCCAAACACATCGTTACAATCAACAAGTCTTCTCTGCAGGACTCCATCAAATTCGAAGGCTGCAGTGAATGTCAGACTTCCTGCCAGTCCGCTTGCAAAACAAGCTGCACCATTGGCAACCTGATCTGCACAGAACAGGAAGAAGCAGAAGCAAAGAGAGCATAAGCTGATGCACGGCCAAGCCCCCGGCCTTGAGACCGGGGGCTTTTCTTGTGAGAGAATGGATGTGGGGGAAAGGAAATGGCGTTATTATTTTTTCGGCGCATTCCGATGAGATGCGGGGTACCGTCCCATGGAACCGTTCCAACCTGTTACAGATTGAAAGCAAGGATGAGTAGCTGGGGATTGGGAACCTTGAGTGACTGGTGACTAGTGACTAAATACCACCTTCGGACATCGCCCTATTTATACTTCGCGGCGCTTCTGATCTTTATGCGCCGCTCCTTCCCCTTTGAACCCATAGAACCTATAGAACCCGCCGAACCTCTTTCATTCGCAATCCAGGGGCAGTACGCCTCACGGACTAACCCTCAAACCATATAACCCAATAAAAGGAGAATAACATTTCATGGATTACAACGTTAAGCCAATGATCCACCGTTTCCAGCAGAACGGCATGAATATCGTCATGGATGTGAACAGCGGCATCGTACATGTCGTCGATGATGTGACGTACAAGGTCCTCGCGTATTACAATGGAACCAACCGGGGAATGGTTCTGGCGAATCTGGCCAAAGACTACGAAGAGGCCGAACTCAATGAAGTCATGGATGACCTTGATGAACTCATCGCCAAAGAAGTACTCTTTGCACCGATGGATAAGAATTACAAAATGGCGATCGAAGACCGTCCGATCATCAAAGCACTTTGCATCAATATCGCTCACGACTGCAATCTGCGCTGCCAGTACTGCTTCGCCGGACAGGGCGGCTATGGCCAGTGGCGCATGCTGATGAGCTTCGACGTTGCCAGAAGAGCTGTCGATTTCCTCATCGCACACAGCGGTCCGCGTGAACACTGCGAGCTTGATTTCTTCGGCGGTGAACCGCTCATGAACTGGCATGTCGTACAGCAGACCATCGACTATGTACACAAGCAGGAAAAGAAGCACGGCAAGAAGATCAAGATGTCCCTCACCACGAATGGCCTTCTGCTCGACAAGGAAAAGGTCAAATATCTGACAGACAATCACATCAGTCTCATCCTGTCGCTTGACGGCCGCAAGGAAATGCATGACCGTATGCGTCCGGGCGTCCATGGCGAAGGCACCTATGATGAGATCGTGAAGAATCTCCAGTACTGCGTGGCGAACCGCAAGGGCGAGGAATACTATGTCCGCGGCACGTTCACCCGCTACAACATGGACTTCACGACAGACGTCATCGACATGATCGACAAGGGCTTCCCGGCTGTATCCATGGAACCGGTAGTCGGCGAAGACACTGCCGACTACTCCATCAAGGAAGAGGATCTGCCGCGCGTCAAAGCGGAATATGACCGCCTCGCCAAGCTCTTCATCGCAAGAGAAGAAGAAGGCCGTCCATTCTTCTTCTTCCATTTCAATATGGACCTCTGGAAGGGCCCCTGCCTCCCGAAGCGTCTCCGCGGCTGCGGCGCCGGTCACGAGTATCTCGCCGTCGTACCGAATGGCGATATTTACCCCTGCCACCAGTTCGTCGGACGAGAAGGCTACGTCATTGGCAACGTCTATGAAGGGCTCAAGAACTTCAAGATGATGCGCGATTTCCGCATGAATCACGTCTTCAGCAAGCCGGAATGTGTCGACTGCTGGGCGAAATTCTTCTGCTCCGGCGGCTGCCATGCGAATAACGAAGCATTTGCCGGTGACATTCATAAGCCATTCCATATTACCTGTGAGATTCAGAAGAAACGCGTAGAATGCGCGATGATGATCCAGGCGTACAATGAAATGAAGAAACCAAAGGTCATGGCGCAGCCAGGCACCTATCAGGCAAAGAAAGAAGCCATGGAAGAGAAATAAAAAAGCCGCAGCGGACATATCCGCTACGGGGGGTTGTTATCCTAAACGGGTACGTCCTTGCTTGCCAGGGACGTACCCGTTTGCTATTCAGCTGGCAACGGATACCTGCAGTTTGAGCTGTAGTGCCTGCATCAGTTTGATGAGAGTATCGAGCTTGGGAGCTACACTGCAGGACTCGATGCGGGCGACAGAAGACTGTGGGATACCGCAGCGCTCAGCCAGTGCTCGTTGGCTGAGGCCAAGCTCCTGCCGACGCTTGATCAAGGAGGAGACGATATCAGCCGCCGCTTCAATTTCTTCCATATTTCTACGGTCGTCCTCACTGCATGCTTTGACGTGCTCTTTATAGTCATTCCAGTTCATGATTTTTCCTCCTTTTGTTTGATGTAATCATCGCGTTCTGCCTTGGCCTGGAGAAGCTCCTTCGCTGGCGTCTTTTGCGATTTTTTGCGAAAATGATGAAGAAGCACATATTGCTTGTTGTCATAATAGAAATAAAAAACGCGGTTATAACCCGGACGCAGCTCCCAGATATCTTCTTCTAAATGTTTCGTGATCTTAATGGGAAGATTGCTGCCGTTCTTTGCAAGCAAATCGATATAGAAAACAATCTGGTTGTATTGAATGCGTGCATCTTTGCTGGTTTTACTTTTTGTACGCAATGCTTCAAGGAAATTCAGAATCTCAGATTGGCCATTTCTGTTTGTATAAAACTCAATATTGTACATAGCAGACTCCTTCTTCCTATACTGATGATAGCATAAATGCTATTGGGAGACAAGGGGGTAAATCAACCTATCAATAAAAACTGTTGGTTTGTCAAACATATGTTACACCGTGCTTGATGAAATCATGGAGTGTATCTTTGGGAGATTTCCATCCAAGCGGTCGCATTGGGAAGCAGTTATAATCTCGATAATTATATCTTTTGAGTTGTCTTCTGAAATCTTCAAAAGAGAAGAAACAATGCGTGGCATAAAAGCGTTCGTTATCCTTGCGATGACTGCGTTCTACTTTCCCATTGTGTCTTGGGGTAAAGGGACGAATCTTTTTGTGCTTGATGCCTAATTCCTTTAATTTACGCTCAAAAAGAGTAAGGTCTGCGTCAAGCTTTGCTTTGGTGAATCGTTTAGTGAATTCGGTGCCGTTATCTGTCTGCACACATTCAATAGGCATCGGGAAAGCCTGAACGAGATGCACCAGAAATATCATGGAAGAGTAGGTGCTGTGCTCTTCAAAGGCTTCCACATAACGCCAGCGTGAGAACTCGTCAATGGCTGTATATTGATAGAAGCGTTTTCCTTTGGCTTCACCAGTCAGACATGCGGACGGCACAAACTTTACGTCAATCTGGATGCGCTGCCCTGGGTACAGCATCTGTTCATAGGGTTTGGGTACATATTTGGGGTTAGGTGGTTTCACCGGAGTCACCCCTATGCGTTTCAATGTACGGTAAAGTCCGGTAACTGAACGACTGTATCCACGCTGACGCAGCTTTACCCAGAAAACCACCAGACCGGCTTCTGGATTTCGACGCCTCATATCCTGAATGAGCTTTAATTCCGCAGCTGTATGTGCTTTGGGATGGTGTTTTGGCCTGCGGGATTTATTACGTAGGGACTCCAGTGAGCCGTCATAACGTCGAAGCCAGCGATATACGTATTGGCGATATGTATTGTATTTGATGGCGGTTTTAGTAACGCCATGCTTCAATGCATATTCGACCATAGATCTGCGATATTTCATAAGTTGTGTTATACTGTTCATGCGAGATACTCCTTTGATAAAAGTTTCTTTTGACGAATTAACTATATCACAAGGATATCTCGCTTTTCATGTTTTCAATGTGTAACACATGTATTGTAATCCTACACTAACCCCGAACCTTGAACCCTATTTCCTCTTTACTTCTTCCTGATTTGTGCTATACTATCCTTGTGAGAGATTTCACGAATAGCATACCTGCTCAACGGAAGGGCTTAGTCGTGTATCCTGAAGGGTACACGCTAAGCCCTTTTTCTATATCAAGTATGCATATTTCAAACCCAAAGATGCATTCGTGTGCGCCTCATGATACAATAAATCAAATGTATGCAGGAACCGAAAATGAGTGACTGGGGGATATTTGAGGCAGAGAGCGCTGCTTTAGCGAGCGGTGCTTGGTGAAATGGTGCGATGCGCCGATATTTCTCCACTCTCATTGAGGAAAGTTTTGCATCATGGGGTGTATAAATCGATCCATTCGATTTCACTTTGAAAAATGAAGGGAGTTCATTTCAATGAAACACTTAAAAGAAGACAAAGCGGTTTATGAAGCCATTCAGAAAGAGCTGAACCGTCAGAGAAACAAGCTGGAAATGATCGCATCTGAAAATATCGTCAGCTATGCTGTCATGGAAGCACAGGGTAGCGTCCTCACAAACAAATATGCAGAAGGCTACCCGGGCAAGAGATATTACGGCGGCTGTGAATATGTCGATGTCGTCGAACAGCTGGCGATCGATCGTGCGAAGGAGCTCTTCGGTGCGGAACATGTGAATGTACAGCCGCATTCCGGCTCGCAGGCGAACTTCGCTGTCTACTACGGTCTCTTAAAACCGGGCGACACCATGATGGGCATGAACCTCACGGATGGCGGTCATCTGTCTCACGGCAGCCCGGTCAATATTTCCGGCAATTATTTCAATGTCGTTCCTTACGGCGTCAGAAAAGAAGATGAACTTCTGGACTATGAAGCCATGGAAAAGACCGCGAAGGAAGTCCAGCCGAAGCTCATCATCGGCGGCACCAGTGCATACTCCCGCATCATCGACTTCGAACGCATTGCAGCGATCGCCCATGAAGTCGGCGCACTCTTCATGGTCGATATGGCACACTTCGCCGGTCTTGTCGCAGGCGGTGAATATCCGAGCCCGGTGCCGTGGGCAGATATCGTGACCACTACCACCCACAAGACGCTTCGCGGACCGCGCGGCGGCATCATCATGTGCAAGGAACAGTATGGCAAAGCCATCGATAAAGCGGTATTCCCGGGCATGCAGGGCGGTCCTCTCATGCATGTCATCGCAGCAAAGGCTGTCGCTTTCGGCGAAGATCTCTCCGATGATTTCAAGCAGTATGCAAAACAGATCAAAAAGAATGAAAAGGTCCTCTCTGATGAGCTGCAGAAGAATGGCATCCGCGTCGTTTCCGGCGGCACCGATACCCATGTCCTCCTCGCTGATATGAAAGCTATCGGCATCACAGGCAAGGTCGCACAGACGGTTCTCGACGAGATCGGCATCACCGCAAACAGAAACACCATTCCGTTCGAGACTCTCTCTCCATTCGTCACGAGCGGCATTCGTCTCGGCTCCCCGGCTCTGACCACCAGAGGATTCAAGGAAGATGACTTCAAGGAAGTCGCAGATATCATCTCGACGGTCGTCAAAAATCCGGAGGATGCAGCAGTCAAGGCGGACTGTGCAAAGCGTGTCCATGCTCTCTGCGTGAAGTATCCGCTCTACGAAGATCTGTAATGAATACATCAAATAAAAGCCAGTCCGCAAGGGCTGGCTTTTATTATGCTTGTACATGAATATTTTTTTCGTCTAAATAATTCTTGAGACTGCGTGACATCAGTTCATTCAGCGTGAGTCCATTTTCATGTGCATAGAAGTAGGCGGAACGATGCAGCTCGGGTGTGACACGGACATTGAAAGAGCCTTTGAATTCTTTACTGGGAGACTTTCCTGTCTCTTTGCAGACTTCCAGGTAATCATCCACAGCAGCGTGGAAATCAGACTCCAGTTCAGAGACGCTTTCTCCCTCATAAGAGATGGAGTCCTTGGTGCCGAGCACTTTCCCATAGAGGATGCGATCTTCACCGCAGTAGGAAATCGTACCACGGTAGCCTTTGTATTCCATATAGTTTTTCATTTGAGGAGTCCTTCTTTCTCTAAGAATGCTTTGATTTGCTCGATTTGGTACTTCTTCAGTGCATTTTCGGTAGCTCCATGTGGAGCATGAAGAAAAAGCCGATTTCCTACTGCATTGGGGCCGAAAGAAATGCGAGAACCGTTTCCTTGGCGCACCTGATAGCCGCATTGTTTCATCAGTGTAAGAAGTTCGCCATAGGTAAAATCTCTGGGATACGGATTTTGAAAGAGCCGCCCCAACAATTTATCTTTTTGTGTCAATATAGCCTGCCTCTCTGTAACTAAATTTTAGTTACCCTCTTTTCGCATCATACTAAAATCAAACGCCTTTGTCAAGGGAAACGCTGCTCCAATCGCAGAGTCGAAAGTGAGACTTTAGATATCCGAAGTCTCCCTGTCTAAAGGCTCCCCGTCTCTTTGGCTCCCGCCACAAGTCACCCGCTCGCAAACTTCCCCTTGACTTTCCCCGGCCAATCCCGTATACTATTGAAGTTGATAAATTTCTCTAACGCGTTTAGAGCACTGGCGAAACAGTGAAAGACAAACGGCATAACGGCCGATAGGTAAGGAGGTGCGAGAAATGCCGGTTCCGAAGACAAAAAGTTCTAGATCCCGTCGCGACAAGAGACGTGCAAATTGGAAACTGACTGTTCCGGGTCTTGTGGAATGCCCACAGTGCCATGCACTGAAAAAACCTCATCATGTATGCCCAGTATGCGGTTTCTATAAAGGCAAACAGATCATCACCAAGACTGTTGAAGAATAATGGTCAAAGGAAAATGCTTCTCGATAGAGAGGCATTTTTTTATTGCAGAAATTACTTCTCACTATGGCGCGATATGATACAATAGTAGGTGTTTCTCGAAGAAATAGGGTTCAGCAGGCTCTGCGGGCGAGAGCAGAAAAGGCGGCGATTATATTCACAAGGCGCCGTCGGCCCTTCTTTTTATTCAAAGATTGCGGCGCGCTTTATTTTTGCGCTGCATCGCTCTCGCTCAAAAGCAGAGCCCTATAGAAGCTGTTGAACCTGTTGAATAAACAACGACCATCAAGGAGGAAGTATGGGGAAGCATTTTTCTTTTATCCATTGTGCGGATCTGCACCTCGGAGAACCATTCGGAGGCGTGCGCCTCGGGACGAAGGGACCGTGGAACGAGCAGATCGGGAAAGCCACCTTCAAGGCCTTTGAAAAGGTGGTGGATGCGGCACTGGAAAATCGGGTAGATGCGATCTTGATTTCCGGAGATGTATATAATTCAGACCATCACAGTCTGGCGGCGCAGATGGCTTTCGGTCGGGAGTTGTATCGGGCGGCGCAGGCGGGGATCGAGGTCTTTATCGTGCATGGAAATCACGACCCGGGCGAAGCCTGGCGTGCGGATATCCCGCTGCCGGAGACGGTGCATGTTTTTTCTTCCGAAGAAGTGATAGGCATCCCGCTCATGAAGGATGGGGAAAAGGCGGCCACGATCTATGGCATCAGTTACAAGACACGCCATACGAAGGATGATCTGGTGCGCTCTTTCCATGTGAATCCGGAGGATGGATTCACCATCGGGATGCTACACACGGAAGCCGGCGTCGATGGGAGTCCCTATGCGCCTTGCACGGTCGAGGAGCTCAAGACTGCGGGCATCGACTACTGGGCACTGGGGCATGTGCATACGAGAAAGACGCTCTCGATGAAGCCCTATATCGTCTACCCGGGCAATACGCAGGGGCTGGATATCACGGAAATCGGGCCCCGTGGCTGTTACCTGGTTGATGTGGGGGCCTATGGTACAGTGACGTTGAAGTTCATCGAGACGGATGTGATACGTTGGATGGACATGGTCATAGATATCGCTCCGTTCTTGACCGCAGATGATCTTTTGAAAGACGTGGCACGCCGCCGCGCAGGACTGAAGGAACTGACCGGTAGGCCGAATATGGTGCGTCTGGTACTGACGGGGCATGGTGCGCTGCACAAAGCGATCTCGACGGAAGAGGGACGTGATTTCCTTCTGCAGTCTTTGAATGAAAAGGAGCAGTTCCGCCATCTCTTTGCTTATTTCACCCGCATCGAGGATCGGACGCGGCCATTTCTAAATCTCACCGAGCGCCGCGAGCTTCCCGATGTGACGGGGAATTATCTGAAGGCTTTTGATGCGGTCATGGATCTTCCGTCGGAAGAAAGGGCGAAGATGCTCCGAGAGATGGCTTCTTCGCAGCCGGAGCTTTCGAAGTATAAGAATCTATTGGGCAAGGTGTCTGATGAGGCACTTCTTGCTGCTTTCCGCCGGGCGGAAGTGCTGGGAGCGGAAATGCTGACAGAGGAGGATGGACGATGAAAATCACGGATTTGCAGCTCTCAGAGTACGGCATCTATCGGGGCGCGTCCTGGCAGCCGTCGACGTCTTCGCTGAATGTGGTCATGGGAGAGAATGAGAGCGGGAAGACGACGATGCTTCGTTTCATCCGTGATATGCTCTTCGGCTATGGGCGCGGCAAGTGGCAGGGACGGAAGGGAAATATGGCATTCGTCCGTGCGGACGGGCAGGAGTATCGCGTCTTCCGGGAAGAGAAGGAGCGTTGGTTCGAGAATGCGAGCCATGAGAAATTCTCCGAGGAGCTTCCGACACTCTGGTGGCACGGTCTCACACGCTCTATGTATGAGCAGATCTTCGCTGTCGGCTTAGAGGACCTGCAGGGGGCTTCCTTCCTTGCGAATGACTCCATCCGTAGCCGTTTCTTCATGCTGCAGGGTGGCGATAAGCTCGCCAGTGCCAAGAAGGATATCCAAGAGAATAAGGAAAAGCTCTTCGTGGCTTCGTCTCAGGGAAAGCGCAAGATCAATCAGCTGATGGCGGATCTGGATACGGTGAATCAGGAGCTGGATCATCTTTCTCATCAGGAAAAGGATTTCGCCGAGCTGCAGAAGAAGCAGGAGCTTTTGAAAAAGCAGATCCGTGAGCTCGAGGCTTCGCTCGCCAAGGACCAGGAAAAGGACAGAGAGCTCTCGAAGCGGCTGGGCGCCTGGGAATACTACAAGCGGGCGCGTGATATCAAGCACCAGCTGGATCTCTCCTCGCAGGTGAAGATGTTCCCGTCGAATGGTAAGGAGCAGTGGAACCAGCTCATGAACCGCATGAAGGTGATCCACGACCAGAAGGCATCGCTCCAGGAAAAGCTCGATGAGTACACGCCGAAGAAGAAGGAAGACATCATCCCATGGGCGAGAGAGGCTGAAGCGCTGGAAAAACTCTACGTCGATCTGGGGCAGTGGCGCCAGACCATCGTCGATGTGGAAGCACTGGAAGAGGAAAAGGAAAACTGGAAGCTTGATTTTGTGAATCTGGGCTATTCCCTGCCGCTCTGGGACCGCGCACTGCCTTTGGAGGATGCCTGCGTCCATGTGGACTGGGCAGAAGGACGGCGCCTTGCGCAGAGCGTGGGTGTCAGGGGCAATGAGCTCCATTTCTGGGAGCAAAGAGAGCCGGAGGTCGAAGCCGTCGCAGAAGAGGCGGCAGATGGAGACATCCAGACTGAGGAGGACTTCCAACAGATGGAGGACATGGCCTCCTCGCTCGAGCAGCTTCTCCATCAGGAAGCGGAAATCAGAGGCAAGATCGATGCCGCCTCGCAGCTCGAGGATAAGAAATTCACCTTCTGGTTCTGGCTGGGCATCCTTTCTATGGCAGGAGCAGCTGCTGGCATCGCCTCCTTCTACATGGCCATGGCAGGCACCGTGGCGCTCTATGGCGCAGCAGGCGGGCTCATGCTGGGTATTCTCTGCTTCCTATTCAATAATAAGAGCATCCACAAGAAAGGGAATGACCTTGAGAAATGGAATGATTCGCTGGCTTCTCTCGTGAATGAGAGGAAGGCGATCTCCGACAAATTCCCCGGGCAGGCACCGGAAGACATAGATGATCTGCAGGCCTTCCATAACCTGATGCAGAGCCGTCGCTCTGATTTCTACAAAGACCAGGCAAAGCGGCAGGCTATCTCATGGAAACGGGAAACGGTACGAAAGCAGCAGCTTGCGCACCAGAAGTGGACAGAAGAAGGCAAGCTGCTTCGCGAAAAGAAGGAAAAAGCAGACAAAGACTGGGATGCCTTCCTCGCGAAAAACAAGCTCCCAAAGACCAGTGCAGAGAATCTCTCCGCTCTGCAGGAGCAGTGGCAGAAGATCTACTCCGCCGAAGGCAAGGGCAAGATCCTCGACCTGCGCTTGGAGCAGATGGATGCGCGCCTTGATGCCTATAGCCGCCGGGCAGAGAGCATCATCTCGAAGACGAAGATGCCCTACACCGTCGATCCGGACGGTATTCAGGAGCTTTACGAGGAAACGCATGCGCGCAGCCTCACATGGCAGTCCATTCAGGAAAAGAACAACCAGCACGATGCGTATCGGAAGGAAATGGGTAAGCTCGATGACGGCTGGGCCTCCTGCCAGCGGGAGATGGATACCCTTCTCCATCTGGTCAATGCAAAAAATGCGGAAGAATTCGCGGAAAAGGTGAATGCCCACGAGCATCATGACCAGCTGACGAAGGAATGGGAGGCCGTGAAGCAGGATCTGCGCCTCTATGCAGGCAGCGATGAAGAATTCCAGTCCCTCTGGAACTTCCTGGAAAGCGGACAGTACGATGACTGGATGGAAACCCATCAGAACCTTGCAAAACACATCAAAGAAGAGACGGCGTCACTGGGTGAGCTCCAGAAGAATCAGGGAGCGGTGGAAAATGAGATCTTCCGTCTGGCGGGGGATAATACCATCACCGATACCCTGCAGAAAAAAGAAAAGATCGAAGCCGAGCTTGCCAATGCACTCTCCGAATGGCTGACCTACATGTACACAGAAGAAATCCTGAACCGCGCGCAGGCCGCCTATGAGTCCGGCCGCCAGCCGCAGATCATGAAGCAGGCGAATACTTTCCTCTCTGCTATGACCAGAGGCAAGTATGCCCTTCGGATCTCCGAAGACGGGAAAGATATCGGCATCGTGGACAGCGAGCACCGGGTGAAAGAGGCCAAGATCTGGTCCTCCGGTACAGGCGATCAGGTCTTCCTTGCCATTCGCCTCGCCATGGCGCTCTCCTTTGGAGAGCAGCTAGAGCCGCTCCCTATTGTTTTGGATGATATCTTCGTGCGCTTTGATGAAGAACGCCAGCGTGAGACACTGCGCTTTCTCATGGAGCTCGGCAAGACCCAGCAGATATTCCTTTTCACCTGCCACGCACAGACCATGCGCATCGCAGAAGAAGTCGGGAAGGAAAAAGCGACCGGTGAGTTCATCCACCTGAAGTCCGGGACCATCGAGCTCGGAGCGTAGATTTGGAGTGACTAGTGGCTAGGGATTGATTAGGAAAATCTCGCAACGCGGTGTGATAAAAAATTGAGAAAAGAGACTCTCTTCGAAAAGAAGAGGGTCACTTTTTTCATATGTGTGCGATGCTATGTATAGAAGCAGGAGAGAGCATCCCGGAGATGATCGATTGACAGATTTCCCTCATCCTAGGCAGAGGGAGAAAAGGAAATCGGGCATCATGCGGCTCTCAAATGCTTCTCCCTTTGAAGGTTCTGCCCGGGAGGAATCGGCAAAAGGGGCAAGACAAGTGAAAAAGACAGGATGAAAACCTAATTACGAAACAACTCAGATAGCTCTGACGACAAGATCAGGCTCGCCTCTAAGTTAGTAGAAGTCCTTGTTTCGTCAAGGCCGCCCTCGAAGACTCTACGCCTCCCAGCCTGGCGCCCGATTCATTAGATCTGATTCATTCGACAGGATGACATCCTGTCTTTTTTGCATGGGTAATGCTTGGAAAACACTGATTAAATCGAACAACGGTTTAATCAGTGTTTCCATAAGGGAAATGAAAAAGCTCTGCAGGACTAGCGATAGTCTTGCAGGGCTTTTTTTATTGTTTTGGCTATTTGTTTTCCAAATGCCGGGGCGGTCATTGATTATGTGTTCAATTATCAAAATATTCGGCGATAGCAGGTGTTTTTCCCTTTTCCTTCTTTGGTTAGCTCGCCCGTTGTTACCATTTTACGAAGAGCTCCTTCCACTGAACTGAGACTCAGTGCCGGGCAGAGGTTATGGATTTCTTGCTTGGTAATACGCCCGATTTTTTGCTGACAAGCCATTCTCACTATTTCAAATGCAGACCGTTTTCCTTCCATAAGAGCGACCCGATCGTCTAAATCCTTATATGCAGCCAAAATGGTTCCCAAGAGAAATTTCATAAAAGGAATCACATCTTCTTTTCCTTCATGCCAGCCTTTTTGAGAATCTTGAAGAGATTCGTAATATAAACTTTTATTAACTGCAATTTTTGCTTCCAAAGAAATATATTTCCCTACAAAGAATCCATTTTGATGCAGTAGCAAAGATGTCAGTAAACGGCTCATACGGCCATTTCCATCATTAAAAGGGTGAATGCAAAGAAAGTCATGGATAAAAATGGGGATAAGAAGAAGCGGATCCGCTATGAAGTTTCCAATTGCCAGATTATAGGTGGCACATAAAGCATCCAGTGCATTTGGGGTTTCATCAGGAGCGAGCGGAGTAAAAAGAGTGACGGTTTGACCGTTTGAATAAGTAGCATTGATGTAATTTTGAGTTGTTTTTGTACGTCCGGCTACTGGATTATTCGTGTGACTATATAAAATCTTATGCAGCTGAAGTATATCATTTTGGGTGATAGGAATGGCATCATAATTTTCATAAATTAACGATAAATCATCGCGATAACCTGTAATTTCTTGTTCATTACGGTTCCGGGGCGTCGTTTTTTCTAATGCAAGCTGTCTGAGACGGGTGCGCGTTGTCGTGATTCCTTCAATGGCATTTGAAGATTCTATACTCTGAATTTTTGCAATTTCAATCAATTTTTCCAGTTTTGCCGGCCATTGCTTTAAAAATATCTCCTGCTTTCCTGCTTCTTTGTAAATAGCCGCGATAAGTCCAAGTAAATCGGTATCCCATTTTCGGTCACGCAGCCATGCATAATTAAATGTCCTCATTTTCGTATCAGCACCTTCTTTCCCTTAAAGTATAGCAAAAATTAAGGGTATTTTGTATCCGGCTACATAGTAAGTCAAATTGCCAAGCCTTTAGCGTGAAGCGAGGAGCCATAACGCATCATTTGAAAATTTGAAGTTCTCCTGGTCGATTAGCAAATGAATGGCTTCGATCCGTATTATATCAATCAGTCGAAAAGCGCTTCATTTCCGCTGGGGATGAAGGGAAAGACGGATGATCATTGTGCTGGGGAGAGTATGTGCCGGATATCAATCAGGAAAATCAAAAACGGAGGCGATAGCGTATGGGAGAAAACGAAAAAAGCCTGCACGACTAACCGTAGTCTTGCAGGGCTTTTTATTTATATCCATATAGTGCATCGTTATATTTACACTATTTAATTTACTGTAATTTACGGTAAATTAGTCTAAATAAGACTAAATAAGACTAATTTAGAATAAATAAGTCTACTTTTTCTCTGGCGATCTTTAGATTTCTCGTAAAAAGTACATTTTTTAGGTTGCAAAACGTGAAAAGAAGGAGTATGTTAGAAAAGAAGGCCGGAAGGATTAGGGCTGTATGTCAGAATACTTTGTTGAAGAGGACGGATAATGCATAACAGCTGGCGGATGTCGAAAAGGCTGAACAGCGGAGATGTTCTTGTTGGCTTGAAATCAAGAATAATGACTATTGCATGAGAGCAGGCGGGATTGTAATGCTTGTAGTGCTGGCTGGAGAGATCAGGTATGAGAGATATGCTTCGCTTTTAGCGCTTCCTCTTTAACCTGTGGGAGATTTTCCTCTTTTAAAATCCCAGTGAGAGAATTAGTGAGTGGGGCTTCGGAATGATCAGAAACAAAATAGTCAATCGCCTGTTCAGAATGAGCAATGGGGATTTTTTTGCCGAGCATGCCCCTGTCCGATTTTTTATCTAATCTACTTTGAAGAGTATGAGTTGTTATGGTTTTATCCATCATGATAGTAGTCCTTCCTTCATTGGTTGACTACATTTTATCATAAAATGAGTATTGGAATGAATGGCAAAAGGAGAAAACAATATGAGCTGTCACGATATTGGACGTGGGATGAATTCTGTGGTGCTGGTTGTTTTGGACTTGTATGATCACGGGAAGATGTCTTTGGAATCTGCGCGTCAAGTGATAAAAGCTTGCCGCGAGGGGACCCAATGGTGTGATGGCAACGAGAATGAAGCGGTCATGTGTTGCTGCGAAAATCGCTGCGGATACTGTCTGGAACGATTGAAGCCAGGCGATGCTCTCTACTGCCTTTATGATATAGTCGGAGTCGCTGAAAGTGAGGGACTGCTTAAAGATTATGAACCTGTGAAAGATTTTAGGAATAGGACAGATCAGGCATATAAACTGGCAGGAAAGGATTTGGGATATGACTGGATTTGTGCCAACTGTTTTGAGGAGATTATTAATAAAATCACAGGGGATTCCGAAAAGACCGGGTTCTTAAAACAACTGGTGGAAAGCATATCTTTAAATGAATGGCACGTAGCAGCAAACAATATGAGTGATTACTATATGGCAAAGTATATGGAGCAGAAAGAGAAAGATGATGAAGCGGACTAACTGTAGAGACAAAATGGTATGAAGGGCGTGAAAAAGATAATGAGCGTTTTTACTTAATGAACAAAGATACACCTGCCCTGCGCGTGGAGTTTGAAGCACAGCGGCATATCTGCAAAGAGGTGCAACCGATCAATCTGGAAGCCGGCCCGATTTATCTGGCTTGCCAGGAACACCGCGTGAGTAGCGCTTTTACGGAATGGATGCGCCTAAGAGCGCCTCTGTGGGAGATTGCTTCCAGACGTAAGGAAATCCTTCAAAACTATGCAGTCAACCTTTCTGACCCATACTGGCTGCAGCCGCAGGGATCCGATATTACCTGGAAAGATATTACTCCATTCCGGAATGATTTTACGCTGAAAGCAGTACCCTCGCCGAATCCCTGCACGGATGGGAGACTCCCTAAACACTGGGCGATCATAGATGATAAAAGAGTACTGATCAAGGAAAGCAGCGGCCCGTATTATCGCGAGGCAAAGAATGAAGTGCTGGCGTCTCTTTTGCTGGATGTCTTAGATGTGCCGCATGTTACATATACAGAGCGAAGGAATCTCTCTTACTGCGAAGACTTTATCACAGAGGATAGCGAGCTTGTCCCTGCCTGGCAGGTATTAGGCGCTTGCGAGAAGAAGGAACAAGAAAATTGATTTGACTTTTTCCGGAGGTGCTGTGATACCCTGCAGATTCCCGTCACGGAAAAAGAACTGGCGAACATGCTGCTGTTCGACTGGCTGATCTTCAACGAAGATCGGCATTTCGGAAATTTTGGGTTCATCCGCAGCGTAAGCGATGGAAAGTTTCAGGGAATGGCGCCATTGTATGACCACGGTAATTCGCTGTGGTTTGATTTGCCGGCTGCCAATTTCCATTGCATCTACCTGAAATGTATGCCATTTGCCAAAAACTTTGAAAGGCAGAGCCAATTCATGCGGGCATCAGACCTGGATTTAGGACGACTGACGGATTGCGCAGTGGCAGAGATTTTCCAAAAAGTATGGGGAGAACGTATCCAAGAGAAAACCATCGCAAAGATGCTCTATTTGGTGCAAAGACATATTTCTTCTGTGCGAAAGCAGATAGGAAGATAAGAAAATGTCAGATGATGATGCCGGTGATGCAAGGGCATGATGGTACGCTTGGTGGATATGATCCGGCAATATAGAGAGTTATGACTTTTTAGAAAAATCTTGGGAGATGCGCTATGCTATGGATTATAACCGATACGCACCTTAATCATCACGCCATGGTAAAGAGCTGCGGCAGACCAGAAAATTTTGATTCCAGCATCTGCCAGAACTGGCAAGAAAAGGTAAAAGCACAAGACACGGTCATCCACCTTGGCGATTGCGCCTGGCGACCGGAAGGAATGAAGAGGCTTCTGGGACTGCCGGGGAAGAAAATCCTCGTGCGCGGAAATCACGATGATAAATCACTGGAAAAGTACATGGAAATGGGCTGGGACTTTGCCTGTGATTCCATTGTCATGAAACTCGGGGGTGTGGTCATCCTATTCTCCCACAAGCCCCGCTTGGGGCATCGAGCAGATATCAATATCCATGGGCACTACCACGACCTGCATCGTGAAGATTTCTCCCGACTCTATCTTCCGCTGTCACTGGAGGCAATGGGATATCAGCCAATCGCGCTGGATGCAGAGTTTCTCGGGACAATGGCGAGCTGGGTTAGTAGGCGGCGCATCCCCAAATTGAAAGAAATCTACGAACTCAAACAGAACCATCGCCCGCTTTCCCTGAGGGATATTTATGGACAGCAGGGGAAAGAACGTTTTATCCGTAAGTTTGATGGGACGCCAGAGTTGGACATTTATGCAATTCTGAAAAAGTTTTGCACGATTCCCTCTGCTTTTACCTGATCTTGTAAAAGGAGAAATAACTATGACAGAATACGAAAAAGGGTATCATGATGCGAAATGGACGATGGCGAACCGGCTTTATGAGTGCTATTTAAATAAATACATATTTGGCATGAGTTGGCAAATGATTGAATATATTACCGGACTATCGCTTGATGACCTTGAAAAGTTGCTATTTGAGTATGACGAGGAATTGACTGCTGCCTGTCTGGCAGAGTCGGACTCGCTGGAGGAAAAGATATATCGTCTGCATATTGAACGATACAGCAATGAATATATTCAGGAACAGCTTGGCGTCACAGAAGAGAAAATAAGATCGGTGATCGAAGGGAAAGATGAATGCTGCAAAGACGTTTACTATACAGTTTACAAAAAGCTCAAGGCGAAAAAACACAAGAATATTGCAAAATATCAGTATTATCGCAATTTTACTATAGGCCAGAAAACTGGACATGAAGAGGTGCGATGGAAATGGGTATAAAGACTGCATACAGCAGGAATGAATGAGGATAAGATTTCGGAAATTCTTACATATCCGCAGAAAGAGGTAGAAAGCCTCTTGATGATGAAAAAAGAAGACATCAAAGGCTGGGTCGAGGATCATTGGCAAGATTAAAACTAAGGGGAAAATCTATTAGGCTGATGCTGGTACTCGAGGCAAAAGAAAAACTGTTAAAATTTGGATAAGACAGTCCTAAAGGCAGCTGTGGGAAAGAGTCTTCTGAATGGAGTTAAAATCCTGGCTGGAGAATTGAAGTCAAATCAAATCTGCGGAAGACCGTTGACGCTAGAATAAGTCGAGTATTATCTGGATTCTTCTATTGAGAAGTACGAGGATCACGCGGCTTCCGTTGGCAAAGAGCTGTGAGGTTGACAGAAGAATACAATTGGTGGGTACTGTGCCAGCGAAAGGAAGCCGCGATTTTTTATGATTAAAGATTGGCTCACTTTTTCATTGACATTCACACCTTTGCCAAAGAAGAAGCCAATGCAGCCCTTAAAGCCATCGACGTCGATAACCTGTAGCAGCTCATCGAAGCGCAGATGAAGAACCTCACCTAATCTGAGATGCCAGATGTGTATTTCATAAATCCGCTCTTCTTCTTTGTTGGAAAAAGGGAAAATTTGCCAGCAAATTAAAAGAAGAGCAGATGTGTCTACTCTTCTTGGGAAATGGTGTTTAGTTTTTAAATCTACTAGCGTAGTAAGATGCTGTTCCGTACCCGTCGTGGAATCCATCATCGTATCCTAAACGGTAACCCTGGCGGCGTCCCTGAATATAAGCGGCTTTCTTCTCTTCCTCCCTTTGTTGCTTTAAGCGACGAATCCGTTCTTCCGTCTGCACTTCTTTCTGGTAAATCATACTTGCTTCCCTAAAGTTATCTGCTCGGTCGCTTATTAGATAGCCCGCCATCTTTTGGCAGGCAGCCGCATTATAGATAAATTTTTTTATACAGTTATATGTCTTGGTACTATAATATGGTTAACACACTTTTATTGAAAGGATTTGAAAACTATGATCTTGCTGCATATTCCTGAGGCCAAAGGCTATACTAAAGAAAAACAAGAATTTAGAGACAAGATAAAAAAGGGGTTTGGTGTTAAATGGAATCGAGACTTAATAAACCCAGTAACCAATACTAAAGGCTGCTGGTGCATTTCTGGTGATAAGGCCGCTGGTATTCCCTCCAAATGGTTAATTAGCCAGGAAATAAATTTTGCAGATTTTCTTATGAACGCTGGTAAGCAGGTACAAGTTCCTAACCTTTTATACACATTCAAAGCGGATGTGCATGATGTATATTGCGGTCCTAATGAAGCTTTTTACATGTATACCTTGTTTACGGAACATAATCTTAAAAGAACCATTAAAGTAAAGGTGCCTTTTAATCTGCTCGAAGATAAGCATTACAAGGAATTCATTGATAAAGAAGTTGAAGTGACCGGTCGTGTTTTTGTATACAAGCCTTACCTTACATTCCAGATAGAGGCAATTAGCTTTAAACTGGTTGGGCCATGCACGCGGTTAAAAGAGTTAGAAAAATGGCAATCTGTATGTGATGAATTGGTTACGAAAAAAGTAGCAAATAACGATCCCTGGCCAGATGGAATCCAAAAAGTTGGATTGATTGCAAATACGAATAGCAGTGGTTATGTTGATTTTATTGATGAAATAACAAAGCATAATGCAATACTATCAGAAAATATCATCACAAAAAATGTTACGATGAAGCTGGAAGATATAGTGAACGCATTGCAAGAATTAAATAAAGAGTCTAATTGTGATGTTATTTGTATTGTTCGTGGCGGGGGAGATCCGGAAACCCTCATAGACTATTCTCGGCCAGAATTCTTGGAAGCTATTGTAAATTCAAAAATACCAGTTGTAACAGGCATTGGGCATTCCACTGATAATCTATTGTGCAAACAAGTGGCATTTCATGCATCTAAGACTCCTACTGCTGCTGCTAATTATATCAATACACAGGTATATAAGAAGAAAAAAGAAAAGTGGGGAGAACAACAAGCCAAGTTCTTCAATCAGCAATTAGAAAAAAGGGAAAGGGCCGCTATTAATTGGAAGGAAAGATGCCTAAACGCGGAGAAAAAAATAGAAGAACTTGAAAAAGAAATCAGTGCGTTAAATACTCAAATTGCGAAATTAAGTCAGAAGAAAGCAGAGATAACCTCTGAAAAACAGCCAGAGCCTAAGAAGCAGAATTGGTTTTCAAAACTCTTCAAGTAAATCCTAAGTTGATATAAATTGCCGTAAAATCAAGGAAAATAGAACCCTACAGGACTAGAAATAATCTTGTAGGGCTTTGTTCTAAATAATTTTTTTATATAGCCATATATTGTCATACTGCTATAGTATAATAAAGGAAACAAGAGGTGATACAGGATGCTGAGATGGAAAACAAAAACTATTGCACCGCCGGATTATTATGTTCGCCTAAGAGATATACAAATTTCATTAGGCCTGGAACTAAAGCAAATGGGCAATCTGATATGCATTCCTGAAGTTACCTATTTATACTATGAACGTGCTAATACAATTGAGATGTCTTTAGAAACTTTGATTCAATTTGCTGTTAAAGCTTGGCGTCTTACTTGATTTCCTGATGGGCTTAACGGATGAACTAGCGCCATATACATCCGCTTCAAACTCTGCGCCGCTGGAGAGAGCAGACACTTCAAGGGTTAGAGAAATGCGGCTTGAATAGGGGATTACGGGAAAAGCCATGGCGGAACAGTTAGAAGTTTCCTGCGGATGATAGCAGATGCAGAAGCCGGGAAGATTGACATCATCATCACCAAATCCATACAGCGCTTCGTGAGAAATACTGTCGACCTTCTCCAGACAGTACGACAATTGAAAGAACAAGGGGTCGAGGTCTGGTTCGAAAAAGAGAATATCCATACCATGAGCGAGGATGGGGAACTGATGATGACCATTCTCGCATCCTTTGCCCAGGAGGGAAGCCGTTCCATCAGTGAAAATGTCAGATGGAGAGTAAAGAAACGATTTGAGAAGGGCATCCCCAATGGGCATTTCCGAATTTATGGTTATCGCTGGGAGGACGACCAGTTAGTTGTCATTCCTTCGGAAGCGGCCATCGTCAAACGCATCTTCCCGAATTTCATTGACGGGAAGTCCCGGCTGGAAACAGAGCGGGAATTTGCTGCGGAGGGGATCAAGATGCGAAACGGTTGCCAATGGCTGGATTCGAATATCAAAAAGATTCTTACTAACATCATCTATACAGGCAACTTGCTATTACAAAAGGAGTACATTACAGACCCCATCACCAAGCATCGGAAGAAGAACCAGAGTGAGCTGACAAAGTACTACGTCGAGAATACTCATGAAGCCATTATCGATAAAGAGACATTCGATTATGTGCAGCAGGAAATGGCACGGCGGCGTGAGCTGGGTCCATTGGCAAACAAAGCGCTGAATATCTCCTGCTTCACGGGAAAAATCAAGTGCGGTATCTGTGGCAAAAGCTTCGTCCATTGTATCCGTCATGACAGAGGTGGTTCAGAAGTATGGGAATGCCAGTCTCATAAAGTAAGGAGCTGCAGTGCAGCATGAAGGGCGCTGTTCCTGCTAAAGTGCTGCATGAAGAATGCGCTGCGGTCCTCAGCCTGGAAGAATTCAACGAAGCAGTTTTTCTGGAGAAGATAGACAAAATCTTGGTACCGGAGCACCATACCATGATTTTCTATTTGAAAGATGGCCAGACAGTCACCCGGCACTGGGTATCGACGGCAAAGAAAGACTGCTGGACTGATGAATACAAAGATCGTCAGCGGGATTGGGTGAGAAACTACATGGCAAGTGGAAAGGATACCCGGTTCTCGTCTTTTACGACCCGTGTGCGCTGCGCCGTATGCGGCCACGTCTTCCGGTGGTGCAAGCAAAGTAGAAAGAACGGAATCTCTGTTCATTGGCGCTGCAGTCAGGGCGGCAAGTGCAGTTCTCTCAGCGTTCGCGAAGAGGACATGATGAAGATTGCCGCTGATGCCATGGGGATAGAATCTTTTGACGGAGAACGAAATCAAAGATGCCTTCGTCCAAGCCGTTAATCAGCTTATTGGCAACAAGGAAGAAATCCTCAACAATATCGTCGTGTTGAAGCAACGGCTCACAGATATCGGTTCTCTGGAAAAAGAACGTGATGCGCTGGAATTGGACCTGAATATGCTGGCAGATAAGGTACAGCAGCTCATAGCCGAGAACGCCAGGGTTGTGCAGAACCAGGATGATTATGACCGGAACTACAACGAACTGGTCAGTCGGTATGAAGCAGCGAAGACGCAGTACGACAAGACCTGTGAAGCCATCCAGTATCGCAAGGCCCGGAGCCGTCAGATGGACAGCTTCATCCAGGAGCTTAGGAATCAGGATCTCATTAAGGAGTTCGATGCCCGGCTGTGGGGCAGCCTGGTGGATTTCATCACAGTGTACAGCAAAGACGATATCCGGGTGACCTTCAAGGACGGGACGGAAATCAGAGCATAAGCAGGAAAAAAGGATTACGGCAGAGAATCCAAGAGGAAACGCAGGATTCTCTGCCGTATTTTTGATGAAGAAAATCGGAATATGATATAATAGTAAGGGTTTCAGGTGTGCGAAGTTTGAGTGAGATATAAATGTTTGGCGAAATATTTTTGCGTGATGGCCCTCTCTGCCCATCGGCAATACCGATGCTATCAAGCCCCTTTAAAATACTAAATTATCAAAAATTCGTTTTGCCGCCTCCGCAATCATAGCGTCGTCAGATTTTGCATTTTTTTCCGTGCGGCGCGACATTATCGCCATGACAATGGGTTTGCGATTGGGCGGATAAATCACGGCAATATCATTCCGCGCCCCATAATCGCCTGAACCGCTCTTGTCGATAACTTTCCAACCTTGCGGAGTTTCTGCCTTGATAAGCGTGTCGGTTATGGAATTGTCGCTCATCCAATCAATCAGCAGTTTTTTCTTGTCGTCGCTCAAAATATCGCCGAATATATAGACTTGCAAATTTTTTACCATCTGTCTCGGCGTGCTAGTATCACGATTATCTTTTGGATTGAAAAGATTAAGTTCAGGTTCATTTCGCGCAGGTTTGGTAGTTTTGTCGCCAATATTTTTAAGTGCCACCTTGAAATTTTCCACGCCGCCGATCTCCTGCAAAATTAAATTTGCCGCCGTGTTGTCACTCCACCTGAGCGATGCCGAACAAATTTCCGCCAGCGTCATGCCATCAGCAACATGGTCTTTGGTGATTGGCGCGTAGGACAAAATATCTTCCGCCGAAAACTTACGAATTTCATTCAAATCGGAGGTATTTTTTTGTCTTAGCAATTCTGCAGCCGTAAAAACTTTGTGTGTCGAGCAGTAGGAAAAACGCGTATCAGGTTTGTAGCAAATTTTTTTTCCATTCTCCATGTCAACGGCGTAAACACCAATCACGGCGTTATATTTATTTTCCAGATCAGCAAGATTTAATTTCTGCCGCGCTTGACAATCCTGAAGGCAGAAAACCATCAAGCCACAGATTATCAAAAACAAAAAACAAAATTTCTTCATAATAACCTCCTACTATCTGTTGAACGACCCGCCAAATTCAACGGGTCGTATTGGCTCAATAGAGCGTGATCATGCACTTGTCAACAAAAATTGGACACAAAACTAAAAAAATCAGGCATAAAAAACG
>ENA-ORMS01000420-ORMS01000420.1-human-gut-metagenome-genome-assembly--contig:-NODE-420-length-43615-cov-4.312580_pt1 | contig 43615 bp, 44 predicted proteins | sample MGYA00242104_ERZ508997 | MGnify/ENA primary metagenome ERZ508997 (study PRJEB26280, sample SAMEA2338704) | human gut metagenome | biome: human gut; feature: human-associated habitat; material: faeces...
CAGTACTTCCGACTTGGTCATAGTGGTAGTATCTTACAGCTTCCTGCCCGTCGGGTGTTATTTTTACCTCATATTCAAGTCCAGCCCTATATACATAGTATGTACTTTGCGAGGCCATATTGGAGAGTTTCACTCTCATCAAGACCTCCTTTCGCTTGGAATTTTAGCTTTTGTTTGCATTTAGCATAAAAATCATTTGCGGATTCTAAGTCTGAAAAGTAGCTGCGCTTACTAATATTTCCATTTACATCATAATACACTACGATATAGTCATAATTCAAATAGTTTTTCATCAATTTCCTCGGCAGGTATATTCTTACTCGTGTGTTCATAATCTGAAGTTTTATCTATAAGCGTTCAGATTTTAAAAATTTAAAACGAAAGTTTCAGAAACGGGATCTTTTTGGTATTATATGCCATCAAAATCCATGAGATAACGAGTTTGCTCCATATTGAAAACATGTAATACATTAACGCTGTGTAAAAACAAAAACTTTAATTAAAGTAAAAGAATAGCCTACCTCTCTTCTGTAAAATCGTACAGTGATACGGACTTTGCCACTGAGCGTAGTTTGTCCATGCAGTTGCGGAGGGGATCGTTATTTTCAGGCTGTTGGGAGTTAGGAGATTCTATAAAAAGCCTTTCAAGCTGAACTGGGCTTTTGGTCTTAAAGCCGTTTGCAAGTTTTATTACGGCGTATCCCGTGGGGAACTCCTCTACGTTAAGTGATACCTTTTTAAAACCGTTTGGGAAGAAGCCAACACTATTGCCCGTAGAAAAAAGATCCATTTCGTCAACAAGCGCCTTTACCTCCTTTTCCTCAGAGCGGAATATAAAGCGGTTATTAAAATTTAGCATAAGCTGTTCGCGGTTTGCCCTGCCAACTGCCATATCAAGCGATACCGGCCCCTGGGTAGCAACCACCACAAAGCCGCCCTTGCTTCTAATAGTTTGTAAATTTACTCCGTCTCCAAAACGGCCGCAACTTGCCACGAGTGGGTATTCGTCCATTATTATTCCTGCAAGCCTCTTAAAATTTTGCCGCTTTTGTAGCACTGTATAAAAACCGCCCTTTAAAAGCTTTGCCACAACTGCCGCCGAAAATCCGTCAACGCAGGCAGGAAAGCTTACTACCGCGATTTTTCCGCCTTCTAAAATTTTTTCCATATCCAGCCTTTGCCTACCGATTTTACTAAATAATCCTTCAACAGATGGGTTCGTAAAGGCGCTTAGGAGGTTGGATATGGTACTAGTCTCATTTGACTTTGTTCTGCTATCAAGATTCTGCCACTCCAATAACAGCTCTTTTAGCCGTTCAAGCCTGCGCTTTAAAATTTCGTACTCTATGTGTTGTTCGCGGGTTTTGCTTAGTATATCTTCTATTGCCAATTCAAATTTGCCAATTTCGTACAAAAGCTCATTCGTGCGGCTTAAAAAATTAAAAATTTCATTTAAAAAATTTTCAAAACATGGGGTATCATACTTAAATAGGACATATTCTAGCACGCATGTTATTCGCTTTCGCAAAGCATGTTGCCAGTAGCGCTCCCCCTCTTCGGGAAGAACTTCCAATATACTCTCTGCATATTGAGAGAGCTTTTTTAGGGAGTCAAAGCCATAAAGCGGGTAAATCCCCTGTCTATTTCAAGTTTATAATGTATGACAAAGAAATTCAGCTGCTCTTCCTATTGTGGAGATTAGCTACTGAATTGCAAATTATATCCGCTTAATTGGAAGACGCTAAAACGCATCTCAATCTGGGAGTTTGTCACAAATTATTATATTTATTAGAATGGGATTTCAATCACACGGAATTTTGATGGAACTTTAATAAAACGGGTTTTGAAATGTAAATTGAATAATAGTGCCATATTTTTCTAAAGCCTTTTCTAATTTTTTACGAGAACGCAATGGATCTCCGGTCATAAATAATAACACTACTTTAGATTTTTCTTCGTCTTTTTCAACGCCAGATCCTTTATTATAACATTCATAGAGAGTACGACATACCTTATTTCTGATGTAATTTCTTTCCTCTACAACTTCCTCCAAAATTGATTTCCAAATTTCTACCGCTTTTGATTTGTCTTCAGGCACTCCCCTGCCGTAAAAATAGCATACCCCCATATTATATTTTGCGGATAAGGAACCTTTTTTTACAAGTATTTCAATCCACTTAAACGCTTCTTTATAATTGGATTCTGTTACATCATAATAACCACTATATAGGCGAACAAGGCACTCTTGTGCACTTTCAATTCCAAGTTCAGCGGCTTTTAACATTAATTCTTTGATCTTTTTCACATCTTTTTTTACCCCGCGGCCAAAGATGTACATAAGAGCTAAATTATTTAAAGCAGCAGGATGGTTTTTCTCGGCAGCCTTTGAGAACCAATAGAAAGCCTTTTGTGAGTCATATGGCCAAAACTCAAAATCAGCGTAGTAGGATCCATAACTAAACTGGGCATATGGATTCCCCTCTTTTGCTTTCTTTTCCAAATATTTCAGCGCTTCCGACTCTGAATACTTCGAATTTCTCACCGCATCTAAATAATATAAAAAAGCCTTTCTTTCGTCCTTCTTCAATTCAGTGCCGTGCTCATACGCCTTTGCTAAATTTAATATTCGGTAATATTCGGCTTCTTCTTTAGATTTATCATTGTTATCTTCTCCGGCAAGCAATAATGGAAAGCTTAAAATTATAGTTAAATAAAAAACAATTCTTTTCATACTATTACATGTTTATTATCATGAAAAAAAGTTTGTCAAATAAATTAGTTTATATCAATTTCAGATACCATTTTTTCTGATAAATTGATTCTGACCGCCCCGCTGTATATCTCCTTCTCATTAGGTTTTCTTGTATAATTCCTTATAACTCCACCATCCGCATTGTCTCTCGGGGCATAGTTCAACTTTTTGTCTGAACTGGCATGTGCTTGGGCATAATATCTGATATCGGTAGATGGAAGAGGATTCTTTACAATATTGTTCGGTCCGAAAACCTCCTTCGGACGTCCTTCCACACTCGAAATTTTCATTCTTATATTCAGATTACCATCTGTACCGGCTATTGAATTCCATCCCGGCTCATCTACTTTATTAACTATAGATATGCGGTCGATTTTAACGCATCCGTTTTTGTCTGATTTTGCGTCGTAAGCAACATCTATGCACTTCTTTTCGTCATTTTCAAATTCCAAGCGAACAATTACCGTCACATCCGACTCCGGCGTATATCCGCTGTCTGAAAAATCAAACGCAGACCATACGCCACTAACTTCTGGGTTCCCATTTTTCTTATCATTGTAATTTCCGACTTTAAATGTGTCTTTAAAATCTACGGACTCTCCGGTTGAGTTTCTATCTTCATTAATCTTGCCAAATCGGAGACTCCTGCTGATTGCCCCGTTTGGGGGATTACCTTCAATTTTTGAGGAAGACCCAATGCTTTCCGGTTTATTTCCATTTGAACTTCCTCCGGCATCGGAATTTGTTTTTTTATTTTCTGTACCGTCCGTTTCTGAAGATTCGCCACTTCCGCCGCCTTCCGAAACCCATTGTCCGCCGTCCGATTGCCCCTTGGGCGCGCGCGGCTGGTCGGGGCGATAAGTCTGTTCTTCATCTTCGGAATTTTCGGGAGACTCCTTTTCCCGGTTTATTTTTTCGAGCGAAAGTTTGCCACATGCGCAAAGGCAGAAGTTTTTTATGGCTTCGGCGCTATCTGTTTTAGCGTTTGTTTTATTTGCATTTGATTCTCCTTTCAGACCTGCAAGGTGAGCCGCCTCGTGTATAATTACTCCGGCTCTATTGTCTTTTATTTCTTTTGTATTAAAGAAGGCATTGTAGATTTTAATTTCGCCTTCCTCAGATACACTTGCTAAGACCGAGGTATCAGCGTTACCTTCTGAATCTGAATACGCGCGCTCTTTCTTGCATATTAGCTTTTTATTTTTAAACTTTTCTATCAGATTTTCCAATATCTGCAAAGGATTCTTGTCGTCATTAAAAAAAGAATCTACTAAACTTTCGTCGATTTCTCCATTTTTTAGCTTTGATAAAGATGCGCTTAAATAAATAAACGCCTCTTTAATAGATTGGCTTAGAAATGCGCCCTCTTGCAAAGGGAAGTTTGTTGAGCGTTCATACCTTATGGGTCCAAATTGGGTTTTTATGCGTGTTTCCATAGGACCAAATTTACAATTAAACTGTAAAATCGGCAAATTTACTTTTTGAAACTTTGAAAAAACAAAAACTCTTGATATTTTTGAGGAGGCAAAGATTTATCATGAACCATGTTTTTTTAACTAAAAATTTGCCTGAGAAAACTCCCAGCGTTGCGTTCGATAAACAATCACCAATTAGGTTTTTTCATGTTCTCCTTTGATACTTCCAACATGGCGTCCAATATGGGTTGCATGTCTTTGCTCTTGTTTATCTTCTCGTTCATAATCTTTTATATTCCTTTCACTTAAATGTTTATATCTTGACTTCATAATGTCGTGGCGGCGTTCGTTTTCGGCTTCCCACAACTTGCGGTAGTCCACTTCGGCACTTTGCCTTAAATCAGCATTTTCTATATCAAATGTCTTTTCTGCGGCAGGGCCTTTCAGCCTTATGCGGGTATCGCCGCGCTTCACCGTAAAGTAATCCTTGCCTTGGCGCGGGATTTCTATTCCCTCTCTTTTCAATATCCCAAAAAGATCTTCTCGCGTTCGCACGATGCCTTTTTCTATTCCATCAAAACTCAATCGGCACACCTCCGAATAAAGCGCTCTTCCTTTTTCACCCAACCGCGCGCTCGCGCTAAGAAGTTTTTTCTTATTGCTTGGATCGCTAAGCTTTGGATTTTCTTGGTGCAGCATTTTACCCATAAGCTTGTGGGCCTTTATATCTCGCCGGTGCAAATACGGCGTAAATTGCCTGTTATTTGCCATGCAGAGCGTATAAAAATTTAACTCGTAGCTTCTGTCCGGATTGTGGTGCCTGATAAATAAGTAATAAAAGTCCTCATGTTCAAAGCCCGGGAAAAAGGTCTTTAATATGCACTCCTTCAAGTGCTCCTCAAATTCTATTCCGCCTATCTCGCTAAGCGGACGCTTCTCGCGGTAAACGTAAGTAAGCGACGGCTCCTTATACCTTTGGGCATATTTTCTCATATGCATTATTACCCTCAAGTTCCCTCCGCCCACAACTTCGCTTGTCCTATCTCGCCCTTTCGAATCGGTATTTCCCAAAAGATATTCCAAGTCCTTATCCGGGTTTATTCGCTTGCCGATCATTTTTCATCCTCCTCTAAGATGACATCCAATATCACATGCAAGCTATCGCTTATTGACATAATTTCACAGAGGATTTCGGGAAAGCTCTCATGGTATCTTCCGCCTTTTGCCATTATGTTTATAGCTCTGGCTATTTGATTGATATTTACCCCTATGCGGTTCAATCCTTTGTACGCCTTATATAATCTACCGAATTGGCGCTTCCGGCGAACCGGCCTCAATGTGGGGATTTTTATCCCGGCAAGATGCTTGTTTATAAGCTCGCGCAAAAGTTCGGATACGTCCATTTCGCAACTTTTGGCCTTACTGAAAGCTTTTTTGTGGGAAATATGCTATTAACATACTCTTCGGCGTTACTTCGGCTCACTGCCGGGCCGGACAGAAATTTTTTAATTAATTCCTCAAAATCTGTTCGCTCAGATATTCTTAAAAACTTTACGACTACCGATACCCCGCAGTTCCGTAATTTTTCGCGCGTATCATGGTTCTTAATTTTACTGATTATTTTAAAGGCGTTTTTATTGTTTAACAGCGTCTGGTCCGAAAAGCAACCATCTTTCAATCCCGTCCTATTCAGGAAATCATTGTAGCTTAGTTCCGCCAATTTCGGATTGTTCGCAAAAAGCACCTGAAGCGCACATGAAATCACATTCGAAACCCCATTGTAATAACCCCTTAACCTTTCTAAAAATATGGTTTCCCCATGAACCGTATAATTTTTGTTTAACGCATTGAAAATTTCAGAATTAGTTCCGAGGGCTTGCCGGGAAGATTTACTATCCGATAAATCCCAATCTGTACTTACAAACTCATCTTGCGTTATTTCTTTATTACCTCCTTTCTGCATGTTTAATTGTACCCCATTCAGGATAGCTTCATTTCTGTTTTCTGCCGGGAAACTCTCCACGGCGCTATGGCTTTTTTTAATGTTCATGACATAAGTTTAAGAACTTCTGACGAATTTTTATCATACAGTACATAATATAGTTATGAATTGAATGCCGTTCGCATACCTGTTTTTCGCCGATTTCTTTCAAAAAGCTTGACTTTTCTGGAGGTTTCTACCAACTTTTTTTGTAAGTAGTTATGAAAAAGGCTAAATATAGATGCTTAAAGGCCCTTAATAAGGCATTTTTTAAGAAAAATGTTTCTTTTAGCTTATATGATCTACAAAAACTAATAGACGGCCCAAAAGTCCCTCAACAGACTCTATCGCACATATTGCGCAGTACCCCGGGAATTATCAAAATCAATGGCTCGCGAAATACAAGATACCTCTATGAAGATCTTAAAGACTATTCTGCAATTGCCCCTATTACTCTTGAAATCCCTAATACAGAGCTATCCCTTCAAACAATCAAAGCAAAGTTAATTTCCGAATATGATGTATTAATTCTAAAGCGAAAAAAGAATAGAATTGTAAGAATCCTTCATTGTATAGTGTCCGGACCAATAAAAAATTCGCTTAGCGCAAGAATTGCGGATGAAATTCAGATTGAATTTACCGCTTGGCAAATATTAATAAGTAAATACAAGACGCCACTGTTGCCAAAAGTCAGATTGCACAGAAATAAGCATATTGGTCTGTTGCTGGTCTTGGATTATTCAAATATGATTTCGTCCGTCACTTCTGGCTGCTTTGATACAAACATAAAAAAGCTTGGCTCCACCTACGGGGAAATCTCCGACATGGACAACGAAATAAGAAATGAAATCTTAGAGTATTACAAGATCATAAACGGAAACGATTACATCGGCAATCTGACATTCTTTGTGGGGCCCGATTTGCGCCTCCATGCAATACCCGTATTTTTTAGACTAATTTGCGCCGTAAATGCAAACCGCGATATTGCCAATCTTCCCTCACTCGAAAAAGCGAAAAATTTCTGGAGCACAGTAGGAACACGGTGGAAATTCAATGAACTAAATGCTACCGTCCAACAGATAAAAGTGCTTTTAAAAATATGATAAATTTATCCTGTATCGCAAATATATTGAGAAAACACCACTTCACCTCAATAATTATTACAATTTGGATACAAAAAACGGCAAACCGGATATTCTTTTGAGCCCCGACGAGCCTTACGCCAAACATAGGCAAATGTTTAGAATCCTAACGGGAGACTATGTAGACGTTGAAGCTTGGTCTCTCGCTATGGGTAAAAAGTGCAAAGTCAAAACTTCAAAAGTTGCCAAAGTTTCAAAAACTTCAAAGAAATCAAATGAGCAAAAAATAGGTGTAGACGACATTTGCCGTATCAGACCTGAAGATACGCATGGGGCGGTTTGCTGCTTTGCGACTACAGTTACGATGGAGCAGCACAAAAGCTCGGATTCTTCGGAGTTGCGCCCACAGTGCAGGGGACAAATGCAATTCAGGCTAAGCTTGAAGACTCGGCGCAACTTGCGCAGGTGATTGTGCTTGTCAACGAGCTTAAAGAAGCCCTCGTCGGAAAAGGACTGATAAATGGTTCGGCTTAGGATTGGGTAGTTTCGTGTTCATTGCGGGGGTTTTCGGAAAATTGGAAGCTCCCTTTTTTTATTTGATAAGATGATAAATATTTGTTGACTTGCTAAATATTTTCTGAAATATACCGAGATAATGATAGTAAGTTTTGGAGATAAACTGACGAAAAAGATTTGGGATGATGAATCACCGATCAAGGGATTCTCTGCGGATTTTGTAAAGAAAGCATACAAAAAGCTTTATTACATAAATCTTGCTTCTGATGTAGAAGTTTTACGCTTCCCACCGTCAAATTATCTCGAAAAACTACAGGGAAATTTAAAAGATTTTTGGAGTATAAGAATAGACAGAAAATACAGAATTATTTTTAAATTTGATTCTGGTAACGCATACGATGTTGAAATAAGCAAACATTATCAATGAAGGAGGTAAGAATGAGCATACCGGCAGGAAAACCACACAGAGCAATTCCTCCGAGTGAAATACTTGAAGATTTCTTAGGAGAATACGGCATTACACAATATAGGCTTGCAAAGGAAACAAAAATCCCGCACGCAACAATTACCCGTATTATGAAAAACGAATCTCGAATAACGGCGGAAATTGCCGTTCGATTGGGATTGTATTTTGGTAATGGGGCGGAATTTTGGGCAAACTGTCAAAACCACTATGACTTGTATAAAATAATACTTGAAAAAGGTTCTGATATAAAGAAAAGCATTATTCCCTTTGAAAACCGACAAATGGTGACAGTATAGAAAACAAAGATAGACTTTTGACACAGCCCATAGTGATATGGGCTTTTTTAGTGAAATTAGATCCGCATTAAATGAAATCTTTGCCGAATTTTCGCAGGACGTTATACTTAGGAGTAATATATTCAAGTGTATAATTGGCGAAAATGGTCAGCAGGAAGTTGAACTTGAATCGGACGGATTTGTGCCTAACGAAATCTTTGCCGTAAAGTTCAAGGAAGCGGATTGGAAAGATGAGGCATATCCTGCCATAGGAGAATTACTGCTATATTCCGGCGGGACCTTTCGCATACATTGGATTAGTGCACGCTAAAAACGCTGACAAATAAAAGTCTGGGGAAGGAGTATTGACGAATGATCGGAAGTTTCGCCCCCCCCATTGAAGGGTTACGCCCCTACGCGATTGCTGCGCAATAACGCTATCCCACTATGAAGTTTGAAGCCATCACTAAGAATTCGATACTTGTAAAAGGACATAGCACGGAAGATAGGCACATGCCGTACATTTCACTCGATCTTGGAGATGTAAAGCGGTTTTAAGATATGTTATAATCCGACATATTTGAGTCGGAAGTAAATGTAGCAATAGCGGATTTAGCACATGATATTAACTATGACGCGCAATTTTTGCGCATAGCAGAGGTACGCAGTACTCTTGGTTTACATTGGATAACGATAAGTATCGTTGCGAAGGATTATGCTTTTAGGCGGAGAACGGCGCCAGAGACGATAATAATTTGGGCATAGTCTTAACGTATAAGCTCGTGTTTCAAACCTTATGAATTAAGTTCCATATATAAGCAGGATATTTGACTCTTTACTATCCGTCTATTAATAGACGACTTTCGCCGTATTTAAGTGTATTATTATTTTAACTGGCACTGCAACCCACAATTACATTCAATATAATAAGTCCATAAATATTCCAAAGCTTTTTCTGACTAGTTCTTGGCAGCAATAATAACAAAGAAATAATTATTACCAAAACCCAAATAGAAGTAGTCCAAATTAACGCAAGGTCTCTTCTAAAAGTATTTCCCATGCTATTTATAAATGAGATTACTCTATTTGGGAAATAGAGCATAATGAAGGCCAATGTTAATGTTATTGTAGGTAAATAATAAACTAATTTTTCTATAATACTATTTTTCTTTGAAATAGCGTGCATTATTATTAAACAAAAATAAGCAGGCACAAACATTATTGTAGCTCTTATTACATTCCCAACGATTACCCCATTAGTGCTTCCTAATCCTCCACCATAAGGGAAAACCCAATTAAAATCAGTGAACCAATATACAATCCATTTTGGCGAATATACTGCATAAAACAATGGGCTTGCCAAAAGTAGTAGCGGAATCCAAAAAACTAAACAATACTTCCAACTCAATCCCTTTTGTAATACGGGAATCTTTTTTGAAATATCGGATAAATTCATAAAGGTAGAGTAATGAAAAAAACTTTTGTGTCAAGTTCATATTGCCTTATGAATTTGACACGCCTATATTTTGTATGGCAAACGAATCATACAAATTGAGAGGGAGAAACGCGCTTATTATAGGAACACCCTATGATTTTTTTATTATACGGCTATTAGGGCATATATTGATGCGCGAAATTAACCCATATGATGCAAGGGGCATCATATGCAAAATTTATACGGTTGCATTTGTATCGCACTAAACGCTTATGCGCTGTTTAGTGTGTATTTTTTCCGCATAGGTCAGTTTGATGCTTTGGGGTATATCCGCTTTTTGCGGAAGGCGCCTTGTTGCATCTGTGATTTAAATTCCAATATGCGTTTGCGGCTGTACCCCCTTGAATATTTCCCGCCGGGGCGCAATTCCGGGCATATAGCGGCATATCGCTTCAAGGTGTTTGGAGATATATTATATAAGAGGCGGCAGGCAGTCTCCGAATCTATTATATCTTCATCTTGTATTTTCACCCCAACGATTTGCGCGAATTTGACAGCCAAATTCTTCACAAATTCACCCTTAGATAGCACATCGGCTATGGCGTTAACATCGGCTTGAGTTAGTGTTCTTTTTGAATTATCTATTGCATTCATAGTATCTATTATTTTAGGACTATGCCGCTAAAAATTTTCCAAAAGGCTAATAGACTTTTCCGATTTTTGCGTAAGACGCGTATTTCCTATCAAGACGCTCAAATTTTTATGCGTTCTATCTTTAAAAGCTTTGGCATTATTGCTTTTTTGCCTTATCCAAAAATTTTATGTTTTCCTCTATTTCTCCGACCAGTCCGCGATAGGGCATTTGCTTGCTTTTGGCTTTGGGAAGCCCGTCGCGTATATCCGGTGATATACTAAAAAAAGCCTTTGCGTCGTCTGGGCTTACCATTGCCTTGTAGTGCCGCTTAAAGACTTCATAGCCTGATTCCTGTCCCAAGATTTCAACCGTAGTTTCTATTCCGAGTTCGTGGTATCCGTACGATGCCATGCTGTGGCGCAAGCCGTCTTTTGGTATTTTTACGCTGACAAGCTTCCGTATCCTTCGGTAGGTTGCGTACGAATACGGGAAAATAGGCCCCTCTTTTGGCATATATGCTTCAAGCCAACTCCAAGCCGTTTCGGGGAGATTTGATATATTGCGCCAGTTGCCCATTTTTGCGGTCTCTTCCGGAATTTTTATTGAGCGGGTTTTAATATCAATATCCTCCGCCCTCAGTGTGCGCTCTTTTGTTTCGCTTGTAATTTCCTGCGGGCGGACGCCAAAGAATGTCATTAGCGCAAATGCGGCGACGCACGATTCAGGCAGCTCCTGAAAGAGCCTTATCGTCTGCGCAACAGTCAGTATCCCAGGGATTCTGCGGCGACGCCTATTGCGAGGGGTTACAACCTTCAAAAGAGGATTCTCGCTCAAAATCCTTTTGCGCATCAAATAGGCGTAAAACGCGCTTATAACTCTTTTATTGTGTTCGCGCGAGCCCTTGCCGTTTATGAAGGATTCCAGCATTTCGCTTGTAATTGACGAAATAAATATGCGCGGCGAATACATATTCATAAGCAAATTTAGTTTCTGTCTGTAATAGCGTATTGTGGCTGCGCGTATCTTTCGCGAATCGCAATCCTTAAGGTATTCTCCGACGCATTCAATTAGAGTTTTGTCGTAGGCGGGCTTTGTGCGTATTAGCTGGGTAAAACTTGTCTCCAGTTCGCACAGTTCCATACCGCGGATAAAGCATTCGCGTTTTAGGCGTATAAGCATGTCCTTTTCAGCGGTTGAAATTTCGTAAGAGAATGCACGTTCTTTGCCTTCGCCGCCCAACTCCGCCAAAAATTGCATGGCGTCCATTCTTGCGCTAAATGAGCGCGATGTGCGTTTATTGGAGGCGCTGTCATAGTATCGTACGATAAAGGGGCGGGCTTTCTTGGGTCTGTAATTGAGTCTGGGAAATTTATCCATAGGTCAAAATAGGGGTTCTATTTTGAGTTTAGTAACTATGCTTAAAAATTTCCTAAAACCCCTATGGCGTTTACCTGGTTATATAAGAAATCTCCGGTCAATATCTCTTATTAAATAGATTTCGCCGAAGATAGCGGAAAGGAAAGCTAAGCCAACACTTGCCTTACGGTAACAAAACTTTAAAAATTACAGATCAATAGTTCTAGTCCAATATGGTATTTCATACTAACATTTACTGACTTTGGTACTGCCGACTTTAAGATTTGACATATGTTTATAAGTATATTTATGTTATGTAAAGTTCGTTAGCGATAGCCTTTTCTTTGTTTTGCAGATTTGTTATTTTACAAAAGATCTTTGAATAAAGGTTAGGCATGACGATATGTTACTTCCTTTTTCTTTTAGCACTGAATATGGGAGGCTCCATGATAAAACATGATTCTACATTATTTACCTTATTCATAATAACTCTATTTTTTCTTTCCTTTATAGCTTTGGTGTTTTTTATATTAGCATTTATCTGGATATTTTGTAGAAGTTTGGCTGGGGCAATATAACTTATAAGCACTATAAAATTTACAAAAACCTTTATTCCATTCGATTTTAGCAGTCAGTTAAAATATTAAAAAAACTGCCAGAGTAGAGTTTTTGGGGATAAGGAGGAATTCCGACAAATTTTGGCGCTTTAATATCCAATTTCCTTGGATGAGCGCAAGCCTGACGCCAGTTTCAACTTGGTACCGGACACCAAAAAACCTTCAAAACCTCCTTTCTCTTAACCAGATTGTTAAAATAAGCGGCTCGCAAAATTTTGCAAATCGCTCCAAACCAGTATATTATCTGTATTTTAAATAGGGCGGACGGTAGGGGTCGAACCCATAACTTCAAGCTTGGGAAACATCGATCATTCTTTTTATTTAGCGGCTTTTCTATCATTGCAGACACCACCGGTACCATGATCCCAAGCCACTTGGTATTGAGATAAAACTCAAGTTCTTGTCAAATTTTGCAAAAATTCAACGAAATCGGGGAGAAATGATTAGATGAAATTTCATATTTCTAATTATAAATGTTAAATACAGCCAAGGAAATTTGCATATAAATAACAAAAAAATGCAAAGGAATTTTTGTTACTTCTTATAAAACCTTCTAAAAATTGTACAGTAATATAATCTGGTAACTGTAAAAATGAAAAAGCCTCCGTTTACACTTTCTTCTAAAGCGATATCTATGATTGCCGACATATCCGCGCTCGCGGAAAGATTCGCTATCTATTTTGAGAAAATGCTTTGAAACTTTGTAAGGCAAATAGGATTAAAACCATTTATTCCACCTTATGCTTGGCGAGATTTTAAAAGCACTAAAATCGCATAAAATATCCGCAAGAAATGGCAGAGTAAATGGCACAGTAAAATTAGAAGAAATCCTAAAATATATTCACAAACATCAAGGCGCAAATAGGACTGAATTTTTAAATGCCTTGAATATTCCAATTCGTAGTGTCAGCCGCTATCTAAAGTACTTTCCGATAAAATTGAATTCCGTGGAGTCCCCAAAAACTGGCGGATATTATCTGCGTCGGTAATATACCGCGAACCAAAGCGCGAGCGCGCCAAATATCGCTGCACAATCACTCGATTCTGGAATTTGCGCTAAATTGTAGGCTAGGGCGAATGTTTCGTTAGGAGTTGTTCCATACAACATTTCCGAGAACGCTACTTCCAATCGGTAGTCGCCAGCTTCCGACAATTCCATAAAGATATGCTCAACGTTGTTGTATTCGGATACCGATTCCGCCAAGAGAACGTAAGATTCTCCGTCGAATTGCCACAATCTTAAATCGAGATTTGCGAAGTAAGAATTATCCGCGGAAACTTCGTTTATCTGATGAATGGTACTCATTGCTATTGTCGTTTCCGTGTATGTAACATTATCGACAACAGTTCCTATATACCAACATAAGGTTGCTGAAAATTCGAATTGGGTAAGATCTGTGTGGAAATCGAAATATGAGGAATTTTCAAACTCTACAGACTCCAAAAAAGATGTGGTTCCAAATTGATCGTAGGCTTGCAAAGCGGCTTCGGCGTTTAACGCGCCAGCTCCAGATTTGAAATCGAGCGCTTGTTTTGTTGAAAGCACGTTAGCGTAATCGACATCGCCAACTCTTACGGTTTCCCGTTTCGAGCCATTGTCCCAACCGGCTATTTTGTCGGCTGAATTCATAAGCACGGCTTTGATTAGGCGAGCGTCTCGCGAATCGGAAAGCATCTCTTTATCGACTGAATAAGAGTGCATCAGCGCTGCGACGGAAGACACAATAGGCGTGGCAAAACTTGTGCCCTGGATATTCATTGTGCCCTTGGATTCGGTAACAGTATATACTGTCCCAGGTGCGACAATATCAACCGCGCTGACAACGCTTTCTTTTACCTCTTTCGTTACGGGGTTATAGAAATGATTTGGCCCATAAGAACTGTACGAAGCAACTGTCTTAAAATTTGTCGAATCATCTAAAGCGCCAACTTTTAGGGCGTTCATATTTAAGAATGGGGATCTAACTGTATTTGCGCCTTCTGCGCCGTCATTTGCCGCCGCTCCAACTAAGAGAGTTCTAGGGTTCGCGTAAGCGTAAGAATCTAACACAACACCTTTCTTGTAGGTTAGTGGAATTTCTATGTCGCACCATGATGAAGAAATAACGTCAGTTGAATTTGTAAAGAAAAGCTTGTAGGTTTCTAATTCGGTTTTATCTGAACGGAAAAAACTATCTTCGGCTATTTGCGCGCTTGTGTAGGACGCTTTGTATGCCAAACCAGTAGACATCGCTTGATTTTCAAAATTCGGGTTATATCCAGCCATAATCCCGAGGGTTTGATACGAGTGTTCGGCGTAAGCTTGAGATGTGGTTTCAGGCTTATATAGATTGTATGATGCTCCTTCGAGATATTGCATACAGTTATTCCAATCTTCATCATCTCTCCACGCGGCGTACAATTCAATGTTCGCTACATTCGCGCCTTGCCCGTATATGCCTCTTTCGTAAAAAGCGTTCGCGCCAATGAGCTTGCCAATATCGCCAAACGTCGAATCCGCGGTTTGATAAACCACAGCCAACGCCTGTGCCGCAATAAAAGACGAAGTGCAGAATAAAAGTACCTTAATTGTATTTTTCATATACATTTTTTTAGGGGAATTCAATCCGCAAAGTAAGTATGCTTTATTCACGATAAAATTAGATCAATCTAAATTTTGAAAGACAAACAAAAAGAGGAAACTCCGTCATCGGACTTTCCTCTACACGCCTTGCGTTTTTGTTCCTTTTTTTTATCCGCGAATACCTTAGTGGGCGGGAAGGGCACTCTCGAGCGGATAATAATACGCGCCTTACTTTTTCCCTTTTTCATAATGTTTCAATGAGATTACATAAAAATTGATTAGTCAAGTTAAGAGTGAAAGATTTTTTTTTAGATTGAAAAACTAAACTCTTGTTAGATTTCAAAATCTAACGCAAAGCTAATGGGCATTTTATAAGTTGATAATTTGGAATTGTAAAGAGTAAAAATAATTACTTATGCTCCTACAAAAGTAGGTAGTGAATTGCAAGTCATACGCTAATATCTGTCATAAGGACTCTTTAAGTTTTAGATTTTTTTTGCCATAGCCCCTAACTTGGGTACAAGAAAAGTCGAGTTTACAAGCGTATATTTCTCGCAAATCTATTTCCATTTAAAAATATTATTTGGGCGGTCTGTCTACTCTCCATCTCTCCCTACTGTCAAACATATGAACTATTTGGGGTCCATTTCAAGTGAATCAAATTAAATCCTGGAACAAGCCTGGAAGTATTTCGTAAAATATAAAAACTAAGTGTAATAAGTTCTACTCATAACATAGAGATTCAAAATTTATCAGTTTAAAGGAAGAGTTTTATATGTAATATCCCGACCCAATGATTCAAAAAACGCCTTTGCGTCGGACTTCTTTATCCCAACCATATTTACATATCGTGATCGCAATAGTGATAGATCTCTATGCCCCATGTTTAATTGCAATCGCGGCAAGTCTCTATACCTCTTGGCAAAATAGCTCGCGTAAGTATGCCGCAAGACGTCTTGAACCCAAGTGCCCTTAAATCCCGATTCCTCGCGGATATTTTTCCATTTTCTATTCCAGTCTGGCGGGCATATTGCTGATTTATCTTCTCTTTTATATTTTGCTAAAATTCGTTTTAACGCAGGCATAATTTCAACATGGCGCACGCCTCCTGTTTTAGAACATTGTGAACGCACAGTGATAAACCCTTCCTCCAAGTCTATGTCTTTCCATTTTAGACGCCGTACTTCCCGAGGCCGAATACCCGCAAATAATAAGAGCCCAACTGCGGGCAAACAGTTGCGTTTTTTTGCATTTTTTAATAGAGATTCTGTCTGAGTGTTGCTTAAAGGAATTATTTCTTTTTCTATGACCTTTTGCTTTTCAATAAGCTTTATGGGGTTTTTATCGCACCATTCGCGCTTAAGGGCAAACTCAAATAAGCCGTACAGCATTGTACGTGCCTTGTTGAATTGGCTTGGAGTCTTAAAAGTGGAAGAAAGGTACTGTTCGCAAAGCGCAGGTTTTAGCTCTGAAAAATATGTTTCACCAAACTTGGGATTGGATTTTATTAGGCGACTTCCTAAATAGCGAATGTCGCGCAAAGATTCCGGTCGCAAGTTTTTCTTTGTTTCAAGATATAACATAAACCCATTTTTGATAGACATCTCATCATTTCGTATATGCCTGAGGCCAGTCGATATGACTTTGGCACAAAATTGTACCGGAGTTAAGCCAGACTCTTCTGAAAATGAATCCAACACATTTCGTATTAATCTTGCCGCGTCAAGTAATGTAACTCCACGCTCACTGAGTAGGGTTGTGGCTAATTTTGTATGCTTGTCCATGGTATTTAGAATACCAATGTCAACTAAAAAAATCTAAAATATTTTGGGAATCTTTGATAAAAAATAATTAGAGGATATTCTTGTACTAAACAAAATTGAGACATTATTAAATCAATATCACCCTAAAATATATTTGTTGTTTATTATCAATATATTGTATAAATTTTATGTATAGGGTATTCTAAATACCCTACCATTTAAAGTGCAAAATAAAATATGAAAGAATTAAAAACAAAACAGGGTATTAAATGTTTCAAATTTAAATTAGATACCAATATTTCGATGGCACTAAAATTAGAAATGCAAGAATATGTAATATAAAGTGATATCTCAGAAAATCACTAAATTGCATAGATCTCGGAATAAATATGGCAATGTATGAACTTTAAGAAGAACCATAAGCGATCAGTACATTTTATGATGCTACTAAGACGAATAAAGGAGGTTTTATATTTGGGAATCCTGGAGATATTTACAAACGATGCAAAAGTTTACAAAATAGTTTAGATGGGTAACCTCCCCAAAAAGTTTCTTAATTTAAAACGAATTTCGATACAAATAGTATCGATTATAAACAACAATAAAATGAAAGGATATAATATGTTATCACCTATTGATGTAGCAGAAAATACAGATACAATGTACACACCTTCGGAAATAGCGAAGATGGGCGCAACTGGCACGTTCTCCACTATTCCGTTTTCTAATGGGCAACAGACAGTAGACGATTGGCGCTAATACATTGCATATAGGAGGAGGCATGGTCCCCCCCATGCCTCCTTTTCACATACATATACCTTAATTTTATACTATGCTTCTAATAATTACTTGCACGGAAGATGTAACAAGCGATATGCTCATACCATTCTTGGATGGCGTGAACGTATTCAGGTTTAATATTGATAAGTGGAATGAATATATTTGGGATTTTTCAAGTAGGGGATTTAAGGTTTTGTCACCGAATGGGAAAGTCCTTACGAGCGAAAATATAAAATGTGTATATCTTCGCAAGGCAATGTTCTTAAATGCAATTGATGTACCCAAAGAAGGTTGTCTAGAAAACTGGCTACGCAGCGAAGTTGAATGCCTTTGGAGAGATTTGTACTGCGATATGGCTGCCAAAAATAGAGCTATTTTGGTAAAACCTAACAAATTGAGATGGTACAAGTATACGCAAATGACTTTGGCACAAAAATATTTCAATGTTCCGGAGTGGCATATAATAAGAGGTAAAGTCCCAGAAACGATAAAAGACGGTGAATGGATTACAAAGGCCCTCACGCAAGAAAAAATTGGTAAAGGGAAAATTTTCATCGCAAAAAAAGTTGATCCAGCAAAGTTAGATCCTAAATACACTTGGTTTTTGCAACGCAGAATTAAAGCGGACTACGATATCACTTCATTGTATGTGAAAGGCAAGATATTCTCATTTCAATTAGACAGATCAAAACTCAATTATGATGATTGTAGAATAGAATCTCCATTATTAAAATGGGAGAAATGCGAGTTAACAAAAGATGAAGAAAAATCCATAGAAGAATTCATGCAAGAAACTGGATTTGAGTTTGGGAGGTTTGATTTTCTACGAAAGGGAGAGACTCTTTATTTCTTAGAGTTAAATCCGAATGGTCAGTGGGCGTGGTTAGATTTAGAATATAAAAACGGAATTTTTGAGTGTATAGCAAATGAAATCAAGAAAGTATATAAAAGATGAGAGAATAATACTTTCAATTATTCTAACAATCGTACTTATTTCTCTTATATTATTATTTTACTTTTTGTTTAATATAATTACGCAAACGCCAGATTACAGAGAAAACAACATAGATATTGCTACATGCAAAATAAAATAGATTATAAAAATGTGCTTTCTACCTTAAAAATAAAAGGAATCTATTCACTAACTTTTTTAGGTATTTTTATATCTATAATATCAACTCTAATTCCTTACATATCTGGTATATTCATCAATTCTATAGTAAGCAGGCATTCAATAGTTTTAATTTTATTTTTACTAATATCTTGCAACTTATTATTGATATACTTAAGAAAAAAGTACGCATATCTCATAGCAAAAGTTGCAAGAGCTAAATATTTGCACCTGCAAGAACAATATTTGCAGAAAGTAAACTCTTTGTCGCCATTCGATTTAGAAAAATTCCGTAATGGCGAGTTGGGAATGAAATTTTTTAGAGATATCCAGAACGTCACTGACATTTTAAGACGTTTTTATCCTCAGTTACTTGAAATCTTTTGCGGAATATTTTTCGCATTAAGTTTTGTTTTTTATAGTAATTGGATTATGGGTGTTGTTTTTGTCCTTGTACTACCAGCAAATCTTTTATTTATTTGCCCATATTTAAAAATATTTGATAGAGTCAATTCATTATTTAGGAGTGCTACAGATAACGGATTCTCAAGAGTCTTTGAGATCTTCTATTCTTTGCCATTTCTTAAATCCATTTCAGCTGAAGAATATTATCAGAAAGAATCAAAGGCGAAATTTGCAACAATTGCAAAGATTTCATACAAAAGCGCTATTTACGAAGCAAATTTTAATTTCATAATAACTTCTTTGTTGATAATTGGCGAGTCTATTGTCCTCGCAATATCGACATATCTAGTATATAAAGACATCATTAAAGTCGGTAGCCTAATATTTTACCAGCTCCTATTTGTATCAACATTTACATCATTATCTAATATATATAAATTATTGCCAGATTGGGCAATGATAAAGGAAAGTCTAACTTCTTTGAATGAATTAGATGTTTTAAAATCAGAAAAATTAATTCTATCAGATTTTAACTTTAATGGAAACATAGAATTAGAAAATGTATCTTTCGCGTATAACTTGAAATCAAAGCCGATATTAAAAGATTTTTCATTAAACATTTCTAAAGGAGATTTTATATCTATTGAGGGCGTAAATGGCTCTGGAAAGACAACTCTTTTAAAAATATTATATGGATATTTAAAACCTTGCTCTGGCAATGTTTTTTTTGATGGTGTCCAGATTGATAATTTAAGTCTAAATTCCCTCCGAAAAAGTATATCAATAGTTAATCAAGAATTCTTGTTGATATCAGATTCGATAAGAAACAACATAACCCTTCATAATAATAAAATTACTCCGCAAGAAATCGACGATATATTGGAACTTGTAGGGTTGAGAAGTTTAGTTAATAACTTACCGAACGGTGTAGATGAGATAGTAGGTTACAATGGGAAGAATTTATCTGGTGGAGAGATGCAAAAAGTTGCTATAGCGAGAGCATTAGTTAGAAAGCCAAGATTACTTATTTTTGACGAAATAACAAATCATCTAGACCAGGAATCCCAGAAAACAATTCTAAACATAATTACATCTCTACGAGGTAAAGTTACTATATTATTTGTATCCCATTCAAACCAGAGAGATCTTGGCTTTGATAAGATAGTGAACTTAAATGAGAAATAACAACGTTTTAATAAAATATTATCTTAATCTTGTTTCCAATTAGTACTAATATTACAATCGTTTTCTCTAACTAAATTAACATATAATTAGCAATGTGACTATAATATAGAAATGATTATAGTACAAGTTAAAGCATTGCATCATAAATAAATTTACATACCAGTCTATAGTAGAATTATCACGGCGTATTATGTAGGGAACTCCTCTACGTTAAGTGATACCTTTTTAAAACCGTTTGGGAAGAAGCCAACACTATTGCCCGTAGAAAAAAGATCCATTTCGTCAACAAGCGCCTTTACCTCCTTTTCCTCAGAGCGGAATATAAAGCGGTTATTAAAATTTAGCATAAGCTGTTCGCGGTTTGCCCTGCCAACTGCCATATCAAGCGATACCGGCCCCTGGGTAGCAACCACCACAAAGCCGCCCTTGCTTCTAATAGTTTGTAAATTTACTCCGTCTCCAAAACGGCCGCAACTTGCCACGAGTGGGTATTCGTCCATTATTATTCCTGCAAGCCTCTTAAAATTTTGCCGCTTTTGTAGCACTGTATAAAAACCGCCCTTTAAAAGCTTTGCCACAACTGCCGCCGAAAATCCGTCAACGCAGGCAGGAAAGCTTACTACCGCGATTTTTCCGCCTTCTAAAATTTTTTCCATATCCAGCCTTTGCCTACCGATTTTACTAAATAATCCTTCAACAGATGGGTTCGTAAAGGCGCTTAGGAGGTTGGATATGGTACTAGTCTCATTTGACTTTGTTCTGCTATCAAGATTCTGCCACTCCAATAACAGCTCTTTTAGCCGTTCAAGCCTGCGCTTTAAAATTTCGTACTCTATGTGTTGTTCGCGGGTTTTGCTTAGTATATCTTCTATTGCCAATTCAAATTTGCCAATTTCGTACAAAAGCTCATTCGTGCGGCTTAAAAAATTAAAAATTTCATTTAAAAAATTTTCAAAACATGGGGTATCATACTTAAATAGGACATATTCTAGCACGCATGTTATTCGCTTTCGCAAAGCATGTTGCCAGTAGCGCTCCCCCTCTTCGGGAAGAACTTCCAATATACTCTCTGCATATTGAGAGAGCTTTTTTAGGGAGTCAAAGCCACAAAGCGGATCGTAGTAAAATTTCCCGTCAGGAGAAAAATCCAATACATCAGTATCCCTGCCGCACTCATTAGCCCAAGTGCTTATTTTCCCCAAAGTGCCGTCGCCTTTAAAATCAAATACGATTAGTGTCATTTTTCGCTCTTTGTCGTCTGCCTTATAGCGCATTAAGTCGCGCAAAAGCACATTGCAGGTAGATGTCTTTCCGCTACCCGTTGAGCCTATAAAAATCGTGTGCTTGCAAAGCACATCCTCTGAGATTTCCACAGATCCGCCATTAAATCCAATTCTTGCGACTATTTCGTCTTTCATAAAAAGACGTATCAAGCGCTCAAAATTTTATAGAATGCAAATTACAGAGAATTCATGTCATACTGTTTACTTCTTTTGCCATTCGTTGGCAATCTTCTCCCAATCAATATCACGTTTCTTGTTGCCTGTCCAAACATCCCAGAAATCAGGATCATCCGATTGAGGACATTGAGACTTTGGTAATTTGCGCATTTTTACCATTATAGGCAATTCAGTCACCCAACCCAATAATACAGCGTGTTGTGAGGGTAATGACGGAATCTCACGAAGAATACCTCTCATATTGTCTGGCAACAATCTGTGAACTAATTCTTGGTCTCGGTCATTAGATATACGGTGTAACAAGAATGAGTTACATTGAGATAATACTGTCGGTGACAATTCTGACGGTCTTTGTGAGGATAAGACTAATCCTAATCCGAATTTTCTTCCTTCTTTGGCAATTTTTTCAAACACCTTGCAACATTGAGTAGTTGGTCCGGTATTTTCTGCATCATCGTTATAACGTTTCATAAAATAATGGGCCTCTTCCATGACCAACACCGTTGGAAGGCATTGCTTATTTAACTTAAGATAACGTTGCTGAGCTTTAAATATCATACGCGCTATAACAGCTGTAATTATGCTTGTCACATCCGAAGAAAGCAATGATAAGTCGATTATTATCAGAGATTCTTTATTATTAGAACCTATATAATTATCCAACCATACACTTAATTTAATTTCATTATTATCAATAACTTTTTTGACTCGTACATCTGATAGCAAGGTTTTGATACGTGGTATCAAGGTCACTATATAGTCTGTTGTATTTAGAATTTCTGCATTTGCCTCAATGGACCGCACAAAATTCTCTCCCGTAAATTGGATAGGGCTATCCTCATTTATTGGTAAAAACTCTTCTTCGCGCCCCCCTATAGGGCGATACAGAGAAAGAATATTTAATATAAGCATTAATCTTTACAAACAATTAACAAGATAAAAATATCTACTATCAGTTATACACTGGCTTTTTTTGAAAAAAGGACAATTTTTATTATAATATAAAGGCTTTAAATACTTAGCCTGCGTATAAGAAACTTTCTTGTACCCCGTCCATTATTCGATTTTGGGGGTAATTTCTTATTAGGAGAAGGTTCAATAGTTTGTTCAAGGGCGTGACTACTCATTATTTGAGTTTAGTCATCCCCTTGCAGATGTTATAAAACTACTGCCACTTATCGTAAAATTACATTTATTCACCTACTAACGATTCCCCACAAAAATATTAGATATAGTATCCAACATCCTTTTCACGAATGAAGGTCGCGTTTCTTCTAAAACCGACGCTTGTGTAGGTGCTGAATCTGATGTAATCTCAACCATAGTAGCTGGCGCTTACTCGCTTGGAGAAGTTTAGCCAAATAAACAGATATAACTCAACGTCTCAACGAAGATTTAGCATTTCCGATACCTCCGGAACAACCGCAAGGTCGTCAGAATTAAAATATTTATTACCCGACCTATCGTTCTTAAAGGAAATTATTTCCGCTCTGCTCCCAGTGAGACAAAGTCCTTTTTGATATTCCCAATATGTCAATCAAATTTACGGCATTTATCTTCATTAACCAAGAAGATAAGTAGAAGACTATCCATGTCACAGGACGTATAAGCTCTAATGGAAATTCACTTTTTTAGTTCTGCATGCCCCATACACAAAATATATTGTGGGTTTATAATAGAGTAATGTATATGATTAAGAAAAACGATGTGTTAATTTTTGGAAATTATTTGGGAAAGGGTGACGATTATGCGCTGATGCTCGCGCGAGAAGATGAAGTTACCTCGTCAAAGCTCCCCATGGTATCGGTCATAAATCTAAATACTAACCTCCCATTGCTGCCCGAAAACTTTTTGAGGCAAAATACTTTTAATCGTCGGGCATGCTCATGATGGTGATGCCCTAAAAATCGCAAGTGCGATGATATTGCGTATGCACGTACCACTGGTTGCTTTGAAAGTTTACTAAAATCCTGCAATTGCTTTTGCTAATTGCATTCCGGAAATTTGCTGGTCAGAATCTTCTATGAGCATATACGGCAAAGCAAGTTTCTTCGCATAATGAAGCCAACGTACATTCTGGTTGAATCGGTCAAAACTTGGAAGATAAATCAAAGAAGGCTTTACCAAAGCATCTTTAGGCAACCCAATAGGGTTTACTACTATTATATTATTTCCGTTTAAATTACCGCTTTTTAGTAAATTCACTGTTCGCCCGCATAAAATAATAGCATCGTATTTTGTGTGTATAACTTCGTCTGTATCAGAAAAAACATCTAATGATATATCTGCAATCGCATTTTGGGCTCTACGTATTGTCTTTCCATAGTACTTCCCCAACACAGATTCATCCACAAATATGGCAATTTTTTTGTTGTTTTGGGAAAAACTACTTGGATTTAATCTCACGTATCCTTCAAATTTGGCGATTCGATTATCCAAATAATATAGTGAGAGAAAATAAATAAGCGAGCAAACCGAAAAACTTGCAAATAATGACCAAGCAAATATCCGAGCCAACTTTTTGAGCTGTATTCTAAATGCACAGGAACATGCCAATATATATATCGGTGGCATAACCCATAAAAATACGCCAAACACCCATAACGAGCTAAATATGTTTACAGTTAGAAATGCCAATAGCCCAGAGGCTCCGCATAATGGCAATCCGTATAACTGTTTAAAGTTGAAAAAGCCAAGAAATATCGGGAATAAAAATAACAATAAAATGAAAAATAAAACCGGCAATCCGCATTCAGTCGCGAGTAAAAGATACCCATTTACCATCCCCGCATATTCGCGTTCGTCGTCTAAATCCTGATACCAATTTATGTATTCTTCTCCTGATTTTCCATACCCCCACCCCTTTAGCGGAGCTTGTGAAACCATTTCTAGGCCTCCCTGCCAAAGCGTTGTACGCGCGGAAACCGAAGCGTCGTCTTTTACATAATCTGGCGAAATTCTGGCAAAAAATCCTGTCGATAGAATTATAATTATTATCAATGCCACCTTTATCGCTAGTATGCAGAATATATTTTTTTTAGATTCCTTGCATAATAGAAAGAATATGCCGCAAACCAACGTGCACATTGCAGCCGCAACAAATGCCCCCCGCGAATATGTTTTAGCCAGCAAGAACCAAAGCATAAGTTCTGCGACAAAACATAGGATAAATATAATTCTAACAGATTTGCGTTTCGGCCATAACGCTGTAATTGGGGAAAGAAATGCTATTAGTATGGCAATGAATGCTCCCGCAATATTTGGATTTAAAAATCCGAGATTCCAACGCAAATGCTCCCCGAAATAATAAACTCCCTCCATTAACGCACTCCTATTTGAAGTTCGTAAATATTTCTGTCAGCAAAAAGCATCTGCATATAAACTATCCTATCTTCACCCGTAAGAGTAAGGCCTGCGTCTTTTGCCATTTTGCGCAACCTGTTCATCGCCGCAGTGGGATCTTCATTTTCGGACACATAATATGCGCTAAAACACTTATATGAAGGTTTCTCTATTACCTCGAAGGGAGCTTTTACGTTTACTTTCAAAATATTTTGTATCTTAATTCCAAACTGATATTCGCTAGGTTTTTTTGCATCCATGAATCTAACCGGATTCGGTGAAGCTGATTGTTTTAATTCAAAATGCTGAAAGTTATATATCAAAGAAAGCGCATCATAAAGTATTGAATCATGGATAGAACCGTACCTAAATGTATGTTCATTCAATATGTTGGAGTATTTCCCGCCTTTTGATGATGGGTCAAAAGCCAGCGTAAGGTAATTTTGTATCTTTTCCTGTTTTAATTGCGGTTTTGTTAGCGAATTTTCAGTCCTAAATCTTTCGAGTATCCTTTCTGAATTATCGGAGTTGTTTTTTCGGTCTAATTTTGCAATCCATTCTTCAAGCCCTTTAACTTTATATGCCTTGCTCCACGCATCGTGCCCTTTTTCCCCCGCAAAGATGGTATATTTAAAGTTGGGATTTCCCTTCATATTTGCAATGCATAGTTCTTGAATCCAAACTTTGTCATATTCGTTGTTAAATATCCAAATTGGCATGTCTTTGAGTTGTCTTATTTCTTCTGTTGGCATTACGGCGCAGACGGGAACTATGCCCGCAAAGACATCGGGGTTGTTCAACGCCCAACGCCAAATTCCGGTACCGCCCGAACTCAGCCCCGTCCCGATAATTCTGTCTTCGTCTATCTTGAAGCGGCGTTTCGCGTCGGCGAGGATTTCGTTGAAATAGGGCGGACGCGAAACCCTGTCGTTGTCCTGCGGCGAGATTACGACAAACGGATAGTCTTTCCGCGTTTCGAGAAGCTTGGGCAGGTCGTTTGTCAGGACGGCATCGAGACTTGTCCCGAATTCGCCTATACCGCACAAAAAGAACACGAGCGGCAGCGGCTCTTTGCCGTATTTTTGCGGAAGATAAACCCAGTAGTGGTAGGGTTGGTTGTCGTGAATATAGTTCTTGGGCTTGAATTTTACGGGGAATTGCCGCCCGAGCCTGCTTTTGAAATAGTTCTTACCCGCGTGCGTCTCGGCGAAAAATTCGTAGAAATCGCCTATGTGCCGAAGGGTGTCTTTCAGCTTCGGCGGGCGCGCTTCGCCCGTTTTCAGCATTTCGCCCTGGTTTGAAAGCTCCTCCAGCCAAGTCGTCGCAAAATAGACCATCCCCGAATGGACGCGAACCCAATAGTCGTCCGCATCGTCGAATTCCCCCTCGGGCTTGAACTTCTCCGCAACAGGCTTCACGATTTCCTTTAGATACATTCCGATGTCGTTCAAATACGGAATGTGTTCCCTGCTTAGAAAAACGTCTTTCGACGTTTTGGCGGCCTCGCTTTTCAGATGCCTGAGGGCGGCTTCGTACTTCGGCTTGTAGGCTTCTATCACCGCAATTCGCCTGTCCGCTGGACACAATTGCGAAAGCGGAATTTCGACGAGTTTGTTGCGCCCAAAAACCTTGTATTTTGCTGTTTCCCCGTCACAATCGACTATCGTGCCCGAAAACGACCTGCCTTCGGTGTTCGTCCATTGGCGAAGCTGCTGGGCGTAAGACGTTAAGATTTGAAAGAATAAAAGAAATAAAAGAATCTTTCTCATCGGGAAACTTTCATATTATAGCAAAACAGAAAGTTCTAACTTTCAAACCATCATTTGCAATCTTGGGAATACGCTCGGCTACACTCCCGTGTTACATTTTTTGTTTTATTTCGTTTAAAGTATTATTTGCGATTTCGATTATTGGGTATCCGTATTTGCCGTCGGATATGGAAAATCCCAATTCCGACAATATTGATTTGCCGTTTACTGTAATACTCAAATCCGAAAAGAATTTTCCTTCTACGTCATATTCCAGGCAAATGATTTTTTCATTTTGATTTGATATCTCATTTATATGCATTCGCATTCGCACAAATACATAAATTGTCTCCTTTGAGTTCGGTTGAAAAACTTGTTTCTTGTTTTTGCTCCATCTATTTGCGGGGAAAAAGGAAACCTCGTTATAACTTCCGTCTGGCAATATTAGGGATTTGTTCATTCTAAGTAGCTCACCGATAGGAGAATATTTCGGTAGCTTTTTTGTCGGAGTTCCGTAATTATTTAAATATCCCAATTTCTCGAGCAAAAACACATTCAACGATGGAACCTGTCCGACGGGACCAAAAAATTTATTCCCTTCCTTTAATGTAACGGGACTTTTTCCCTTTATTTTTTCAATGAGTTCAGATGCCAATTTTATTGCATCTTCATATTGTGGTTGTTCCATAGCCAATGATACGCTGTTAAAGATCAAACCAACTACGACATAAAGAAATATATAACGCATAAATTACCTTTCCGTCCAACCTTTTCCTTGATTACCTTTAAACCCGTTATTTGGTATTATAGATTTGTCAATATCTATCTTATTATTCGGATCCGCCTTATTTGCCGCATCAACTCCCGCAATTCCTAATTGGTAACAGTTGTGGGTTAACAATCTATAATCTTCATTTCCGTATTTTTGAGCGGTGCTATTGAATGCCGCATCCTGCTCTGCAGTAGAAGAAATTGTTTGGTTTCTACTAAATTCATGTCCTGCATTTGTTCTACGATTCGCCTGTAATGCGGCTTCCGCTTCCGCATGTGTTCCATATACTGTTTCACCATTCATATTAATCCCAGTATGTTCAACACCGCTTCCGCTTCCTGAACCGCTCCCAGAACCAACATTCCCACTACTGGAACCGCTACCGGAGCCGCTTCCGCTTCCACTTCCAGAACCGCTTCCGCTTCCACTCCCGGAACCGCTTCCGCTTCCACTCCCGGAAGATACATTGTTTCCGTAATCGTACACTCTGTATCCACTTGAATCATTCCCGCAATTTAATTTGCTCTTTTATTTTTTGTTCTCCGAATTTTTTTACATCGGAAGACAATACGACAGCCATAAAAATAGTTGTTCCGTCTGGGCATTTAGAAGTGCGCAACAATTCTGATGTTTTGAAACCTTTAAGGTCGTCAACAAAAAAACTCCCTAGGGCATCTATGTTATAGTTGTTTAATCTTGTAAGGGTTAAAAATGTTTTTTCTCCTTTTGTCATTTTGGAAATTGTTATTACATTGTTATTTCCCGTATACATTGATATTGGAGATGAAATAAAGTCGGAAACCAACATTTGCTGAATCTTCCCGCCTTTATAATTTCCTACAACTATGCGCTTTTCTTCCGCATTTGTTTTTGTAAACTGCTTACTTTCCACTTCTCCCATGAATGCATCGTAAATGTCGTAAAGGGATAGCGTTTTTTCGGTATCGGGTACGGTTGCAGTTTGTTTTGAGTGTGTTTCTATGTCTGAAACGCACGCGCAAAGCAAAGCAGAAGAAAGGATTGTATATAAGATTTTCATTTTTCTATTGAAAATTTTGATGTTATAAGATCGCTCTTACCGCCTGTAATTCGATTTTCAATAAAAGCGCTAAGAATATGCTCCCCAATATCAAGCGCACGATTTCCTTCGTACGCAATATTTATTGCTGCATCTAAAAATGTTGTTTCTTCGGTTATGATTCGGGGATTTGCGGATACGATATTTATGGAATCTAAAGTCAATCCGAAACCAAATTTTCCGTTCTTAGCTAAAATTTTATCCTCTCCGGTAAATTTAATTTTCAAACTAGCATTAAAGGATGTTGGTTGATTTTCAATAGTATACATGCTCCCGTCGGATGGTGTTATAGTAATATCCCCGTAAATAATTATTTCCAACCCCATGGTATCTATTTCAAGTGTAGGTACGGCTGCATAAAAATGTTGATTCAGTCCGTCCGGGTATCCCGCAGGGTCGGAGGAGCGCCAGCGGGCGGTGGAGGCGTCGTAATTGCGGTAAGGGAATACATACGCCTGTAAGTCTTCGTCGTAGGGTTTACCGGTGAAGCGCGCGGAACGGTCCTTTTGTATACTTCCTTCGCCGAATATCGTTGTATCTTGGTAGTCCTTTACAAGATTTCCTTTTGTATCCATACTCCATAATGTCGTTCCCAAAAAGTCGTGCTCGTGGTAGCGCACACCCTCGTCGGTTTTGCTTAATATGGGTACTCCGCCCGATACATGCGGCTCATTCACATATATGTCGCTTCCTCGGCGGATTAATGCCAAGCCGTCCCATACCCACACTTCAGTGGTGCCGTCATGAAAAGTCTTTTGCGCCAACATACCAAAGCCGTCGTACGCAAATTTTGTTGTCTTGCCGTTGCGGTTTACCTCTATCACCTTATCCAAGTATCCGTATTTATATTCTACGTCTATTTCCCCGTTGAGCTTCTCGGAAACAAGCCTCCCCGCCCTGTCGTAAAAATATTCGCGCTTCCCTTCGGGAGAACTCATCTCCTTTAATTGGTTGCCGGTGTCATATGTATATTTATAGACCTTATCACCCATCCGCTTCTCAATTATGTTTCCCTGCCTGTCGTAAGCGTAATATTCGTTCTTTTCAGGCTTTGCCGCATATTCCACGCTTATCAGCTTCCCTGTCTTGTCGTATTTATAGTACCTTGCGTCGCGCTCTTTGTCTTTTGACGTAAATACGCTCTCCTTTGGCAGCTCAAGCTCCGGCATCTTTTGCCCTTTTACCGCGTCGTCTATAACTTCGGCAGCGCTGTTAGATTCCAATGCACTCCTCGTACGCTGTTCCGCAAGCGTCTCGCGTATAAATTTTTCTACCTCGCCTCCGTGCGCACACAGCGCAAACAGTGTTAACAATATTATGCTTGATAGAGATGTTTTCATAACGTGCCTCTTTTGAACACGGCTTATCATAGATATTTATTCAAATGTGTCAATGATTTCTTGAAAATTTTGTAAGGATTATTAGAGTAATTCACATGAGGCTATTGATACCTGTCTTGATTTTTATCCTATTAACGCATCTATATGCTACGCCATCTTGGGAATCCCCTACATTGCATAATGGCCAACTGAGAATAGATGGTCAACTGTACAAGAGAATGGGGCTCGGCATGCTGAGCGGTTCTCCGGAGTTTAAATTTCCAATATACCTGGAACACAACATATCAAAATATCCATTCGGGGAATTTGAAAGGTTTTCGCAATGGAGCGTGCCGCAACTGACAAGCTATGTGGCCCCCATCAACGGCGGAATATTCTGGCTTTCGCCCGGCGGCGAGGAATATTTCTTTAAGTCAAACGACCCTGCATACAAAATTTTAAACTACCGCCCAAACAAGATAAAAGGTTCATATGTGGCGGTTCGCGGCAATAATAAAAAAGAGCCCGATCGAATTTACATAATTTCAAAAGACAAATTTGTATATGCTTATGACAAAGGCGTCTTGAAAAACCTCGAAGCGCCGTCGGGCAGACGCCTATATTTTAAAACGAACGGCATTAGGATAACGGGAATCGAGCAAAATGTGGATGGGAAAGGATTTGAGCTCTTATCGGCCAAGTACGACGAACTCAACCGACTTGTTTTCTTAAAAATAGGGGCAATATGGCACGAATTTAAATACGACGGCGAATCGGAGATTCTGACTTCATGGTGCCCATTCGGTCTAAAAGAGCGCGAAACTCTATTCAATTATAGAAACGGAATGTTATCCACGATTATCCATCCCAATACCGATAAGGAAATATTCACTTGGATTACTACATTGAACGATTTTGAACAATCCGGTAATCGTTACATAGATAATGTAAAGTTCAATCCCGTTTTATTGTCGGATTCCGACAATATGTACAATTTTACGCAAGAAAAGGCGGGAATTGTATTGCAGAAAACAAACCTGTTGGGAAATTCCGACAAAATCATATTCAACCCGCGAACAAATAGGCTCACCACCATTGACAAGGGAGGCGTGACGAGCTCGGTACAATGGGGGCGTGGTTTTCAAAACGAAGCCACAAACAAGTTAAGCGAGATAATCTCACCGAAAGGAGAGATTATCGTAAAATTGGAATATGACGAAGAAGGCAGAATATCCCAAATGACCAAACGCGGGGAAAAGCCCACAAAGTACGCATACGACGATCAGGATAGAATAGTGGAAGTGACAGTAGGCGATTATCCGTCAACAAAATACGAATATGACAACGACTCCATGCGCCCCGCAAAAATAATAAATTCATTAGGGGAAACAATGGAATTTTCATATGGGCACGACAAGCAAATCGTATCTTTTAAAAATGCAAATAAAGCCGTTCAAAAATTCAATTACGACAATTTAGGGAGAATAACGCGGCGAAATTACCCGATGGATATGTGGATCGCATGGAAATATGACGAATTCGGTAGGGTCTCAAAACGCGAATATTCCAACGGGAACTCCATAAAATTTGAATACGACAAGTATTCGCAAATAAAGCGCGTTGTGGAAAATGGGAAAATTGTATGGGAGTATTTTTATCAACCCAACGGAATGTTGAGGCTTTTAACACGCAATAAGCGGAAATGGCTCGAAATCGACAGTAAAATACAGGATGAAAAGGAATATCTTTCAATTATAAATAACAAAGGCGCTGAATCACAAAAAACTTATGATCTAGACGGGAAACTCCTTGAAGAGGTAAATCCGCTCAAAGACACCATACAATACAAATATAACCCAATAGGAGAGCTCACCGGATGGATTGCACCGGACGGCAGCGACGTAAAATTTGAATATGACGCCCGCGGTAAAATGGTGTTTCATGAAAACCACATAGGACAGACCATAGAAAATAAATACGATAAATATGGGAATCTTGCGGAAAAGAAAACTAAGGAACAAACTATAAAAATAGAATACGACTCGTTTGACAGGGTTGTAAAGCGCAAGTATTCTGATAGGCAGATTACCGATATCGTTTATGATGAATACGGCAGAATAAAATCTATTGTTTCGGCAGACGTTAATATTGAGTTGGAATACGACGCGCTGGGAAGAATGACAAAACGCATGGCGGAGTTTCCCGATGGGAGTAAAAGCGCGGTTATAATAGAATACACTAATTCCGGACAACGTAAGCGCATCTTTAGCGCATTGCAAAAGCCCGACAAAAGCGAGGAAGAACGGAACGACATACGCTATGAGTATGATGCGCTTAACAGACCTGTTGAAATGAGGATAAATAACGCCGGAGTTATCAGGTATTATTACGATAAGAAAAACCAGATGTTGCTTAGCAAGGTGTTCCCCAATGGAAATAAGAACATATATTCTTATGATAACAACTTTCGCCTAAAAACCATAGAAAATTACGATGCAAAAGGCAACCCTGTCGGAGGCATTCAATATGATTGGGATACCGACGGCACGCTTGATGGCAAGAAAATCTGGTAACCTTAGTGACTCCAATAAGTAAATTTGACTCTAACTCTCCCTAATTACAAATATTCGCCTTCTGTTGCAAAGTTACCTACCCCTATCGGACACGCCGACTATTGAATCTAGCATCCTTGTCAGAAAGAAAGGTCCCTTTCCCCTCTAAAATCGGCACTTGCGTAACCTCCGGATCAGTTGTATCTGCAATCACGGTAAGTGGCGCCTGTCCGGTCTCGGAAACTGTTGCATTATCGCTAAATGACATTACGCAGGCTTTTGACTAACTCTTTGACTATCGCCGCCACAATGGGAACTGCTACAGAATTGCCAAACTGACGATAAATTTGCATTCGGCTAACCGGTATTTTAAAGTCCAGCGGAAACCCCATTATTGCTTTGCATTCTTTTTCGGTAAATAACCTCAGCTCCGTCTTGCCGCCCCTTATAAATGTCCCCGTTATGCGTTGTATCTTATGGTAGGATGCGCACAGCGTTTTTACTGGAAAATCCGAATTCACATCTACAATTTCAGGATGCCCGTCGGCCTTCTTAAAAATATAACTCTCCTGTAACTTTTTGGATATGGATGGCCCGTCCGCATCCTGTTCAATGAATGCTCCTATGCCTGCCCTGCCCCACCCTACATCGTGCGCTATTTTGCAAAATAACAGCTCTATTATATTTCCAACCATTATCGGATCGGGTTTGTATCCGTTCTCGTCAGGAATCAATTCCGATAAAATTTGCGTGATTAGTTCTCTTTTACATATATTTTTCATACGGACTCTAAATTGCCAAATGTAGACTTTGGGGATACAAATATAGGCAATCTAGATCTTAAAGGGGAGGATTTGTCTCTATGTCTCTGTCTTACGCTCGAACAGCTGGTGATGGTAGAATACTTTTGAGAATCTACCCTGCCCGGTGGATTTTGGCGGTATTAACTTAACAGATCGTAATTTAACTGAAATAGATTTTCCCTCATGTATTGGTTTGAATGCCGAAAGTTTACCCTTAGCGGATATACCATTTACCAAGCTACCTACATTAAATTTTGTGGGAATTGACTTCTCTAGATTTAACTTAAAAGGCGTTGATTTAAGCCTCTGTACGGGGATTCCCGCCAATCAAATAATGGCGGCTTCGGATTTTTTGAATGTAAAATTGCCGGTGGTTGATTTTACAGGTTTTTGATTTTAGCGGTAAAAAATTCTAGGGAAGATTCTTTGCACGGTAAAACATATCCTTTTATAGACGGCAAGAGTATGCAGGTACCCTGAGCTAGTACTATCAAGTTAAAACAATTCCTTTGAATCCACTTGGTCAAATTGCGTTTGTTTGAATATGCTTATCCATGGTATTGAGAATACTCTATGCACAAAGGCTAGCTAACTTATTGATAGGCAATCATTATTTCCAAGATATTTTAACATAACCACTGGGGAATTAGAACTAATAGGTTGAAAGGTGTCTATTAGAGCTTGTTATTCAAATACTTCAAAAGACTTTGTATTTTTGTTGTTGACATGAGTATTCTCAATACTACGCTCTCAAAGCATAAATACAGCTTATTCTGTAAAGCAATGGTATAGAGTACAACGCAAATTAATATAAGACGTTTTATGGGAAGATATTTGAGTCAAAATTCTCCGGAAAATTCAACTAAATTAACGATTGAAGGTTCCACTGTTATAGATCTTACAGGTCTTCCTCCTGAAACACAAATAGAATTACGAAAACTACATGCAACTTCGTTTATAGAACTTCAAAAGAGAGCTCAAGAACTTGGTATTGACTCTATCGCACTGTCGAAACGAATGAACGATAGTATAAATAACGTTGCAAAGGCAACAGCAGATGGAACATCTGCGACGCTTACTGGAGTTTATAAAGATTCAATGGGGCATACAGAATTTATTGTTGGAAATACAGAAACTGCACAGAGAGGAAAAATTACATCTGCACAGCGAGGTAATCCAAATCATACATTGAAATATGTTCTGATTGCAGCGATAACTCTTGTTATATTGGTTTCTATTTTAAAACAATGAAATTTATTATATCGGAGAAATCGAATCTTGATAAAATTAAAGATCGACTCGAGAAAATATCATCTTTATTACCTAAAGGACAATTTGACGATTTACAAAGGACTATTTTTGAATTTCATAGTTTTATAAGGCAGAATCCTAATGTTTCCCAAGAGTATGTAAAAATTGTAAAAGTTGAACATTCTGAAGTCCACATAATTATCAAGAATTCAAAACTTATGAATATTTTGGAGCGATTATTTTGTATATAAATTTTTAAACTAATGTATAAAAGAAGGCCATATACATATCGTTCTTTCCCCAATAAATATTCTGAAAGCAAAGGATTAGAAAAAGCTCTCGAACATATACGGCAGGCTCAAATCTTTTCTAATAGGACGGCGCATACAGATTTTATTATAAAAGAGTATTTATATTCTCTTCCTTCAGCCGGGTTAAAAGTTATTTTAAAAAAATATGAGGAAATATATGGAGTAAAGCGAAGGCAATATTTAGAAGAAACAATTCCTCTTTGGAAATCTGGAAAAAGAAAAATGAGTGGAGAGGTTGCTAAACGTCTTTATGCACTAATCCCTCAGTATATGCCAATTTCAGAAAAATTAAAAATCGTTGGCGAACTTTGGAAAATTTGTTGTCCCAGAACACACAAAGAATTTTTCATAACAAAAAATACATCTGCAAACGAGGTATATCTTAGCATTATTGACTATTTAAATGATACAGTTCAGGCGTATATGATAACTGAAGATTTATCCAATGATTTTAATTGGCTTGCCGAAAATGATTCTGTCGTATGTCAAGAATTAAAAAATGCTTTTTTGCAAAAAGAAAAAGAAATAATATCTGAGTGTACACTTCAAAGAATACAGGTAATTTTACAATATTTAAATAATTCTAGCGATTTTAATTCACATGTCTCACAAACGCTAAAAATAGGCAGACACGAAATTATTTTAAAAAGTGTATCACATACACCAACGAACAAAATAGAAACTGCTAATTATCAAAATAAAGATTTTTTGAATAAAGGTTGGGGGTATGGTTTCCTTACAATATGCTTCATACTGTTAGTTCTTGTTTTAAGCAATGTTTGATGGATGAATATTAAATTATAATGCGGATGTCCTCCCCTGCCTTGTTAGGAATCCTTTATTCCAAAAGGCGTCCACTTTCTGTTGTATATGTCAATAAATTTGTCGACTATGAACAAACATTTCTATGATCGTCAGGGGAGTATTCTTTGCTACCACATTGGGGAGGTAAAGATCGTGTGTTAAAAGTCGGAAATTATAGTACGAATGTTTTTATATACAATATTGGGGGTAAAAATATTCCAGCAATAAAAGCATATCATCCAAGCTGTCCAAAAGGAAAAAGTTGGAGTTATTGGCATAAATTCCATGAAAAGTTTTTAAATTCATAACTTTTATTGCCTTATTATTTAAAAATCAACTATTTTCTCTTTAGGGAAGCTTTCGCGCAATCTAGCATACTTGTCGTTCCATTTTTGCAGATAGATTTTTGAGATGTTTCTTGCGTCCGTCGTAAAATGCGGCGGCGGCATTATGAGAACACACGGAGCGGCTATATTTTCATTTAGGAAATCCGAACACTTCCCAAAAACTATAAAGCTTTTCGGGTTTTCCCGCGGGAGCTTTTCCCTGTTTTGCCACGAATTTTTACAGATATAGATTCTTTCGGGAAGCCCCAATTCCCTTAAAATTGCCATAGCTGATTTTAAATTGTAGTCATCGTCAAATATTACCACAGAATACGGAGGCTCTTTGCAATTTCGTACAAAAACATCGCCATGATGTTTCCTAACTGCCGGAAGAATAACCGAGCCTCTACTTAACACGAAAAATGGCAAAAAAGCTGCAATACATACGGTAAATATGCTTGAGAATACCTTTAACTTAAAGCTCCCATAAATTAGATAAAACGCAAGCAAACAGAATAACGCGAATATGCAATACGAGGCGGCAAGGTTTACGTTTGTGATATATTCAAACTTTGAAGGATTTAGCAATACCTCCCAATCAAAGACACTGGAAACGCCTGATGAAACAACTAAACCGCAAAAAGAAACTAATGCCGCATATTTTAATGGATTTGCCCTTTGGCAATATCCGTATTTTATCGCGCAAAATATCAGGCTAATCCAGAACGCGCCCACAATAAAACCAAATTCGCATAGCAAAGTAAGGTGGCTGTTTACGAGGCTTCTAATTTCAATATCGCTTGGAAGCAAAAATGCGCTTGCGATTTCGCCCGAATTTCCGAGTCCAATTCCTAAGGGATTTCCTAAAAAAAGTCTCAATCCAGCAAGCCATATTTCTATACGGTTTGAAGCAGCTGCATCAAAGGTAAACCTTCCCATCGCACTTGAAATCAGGAGCGAAAAAATTAAAACCACACCTATTGCGCAATATACTTTCCAATATTTTTTCCCGAAGTAGAACGCAAATGCTAAAGATTCTAAAATAAAAACAAGCACCCCCGCGCGGGAATAGGTAAACGCAAGCGCAAATATCAAAATTACAGAAAGCAGACTTCCTAAAATCTTTTGCCAACAAGCCCTTTGGGAAAGCGCAATCCACGCAAAAGGTAAAATTGCGCAGATAAATGCCGCCGCATGGTTTGGATTGTAAAATCCAAACCCGTAGCGCACCAAGCCTTCGTATGTAAATTCCACTATCTGGCCTCCCAAAGTTTCTTGAGGTTTTCAGATGTTATATAGTTTCTAAACTCTATATCAATTTCTTTTGCTTTTGATATAGAAATTACCGCGCCCGTTTCGTCTTCTCCAACATATAAAACTTTGCGCTTTTCAAGTATGTCAGAAAAAAATTGCCTGGCAAACTGCAAGGCCTCTATATTCAGTTCGTGTCCGCCTGTGTATTCTTTCCAGATAACCTTCCCTCCGTTTTCGCGGTATTTATAAATGAAGGCTTTGCTTATTCGTACCCTATCAGAATCTTGAAGTCCGCATGTAATAAACGACTGTACACCGTCTCTTACAGGCATTTTAGGATAGACCCCGCAGGCGTGAAGCCCCCAGGCCTCAACCTCATTAGGCATATAGTTATAAAACAGATTTGCGCATTGCCCGCCGGCGGAATATCCGTAAAAGAGTAGCTTTTGAGGCATTAGGCCAAATTTCTTCTCTAAAAGCTTCACCGCCGACTTTAACGCTTTGCCCGACCACTTTTCAGGCTGCCAGTATTCGTTGTCTTTGAAGGACGGGGAAAGAAGTATTAGCGAATATTTGTCTGCAAGTTCTTCAAAATTGAATGTTTTTATCGCTTTATCTCCATTCCAATTCCTTCCACCGAAAAGCACCATTATGCGGGAATTGGAACTTGGGCTTTTCGGCATGCGATAGGCAAATTCAATTCCTGATATATGTATTTTATCAATATCCGCCAAAAGCGCAATTGGAAGAATAGCAAGCAATATGGCAATAATACCCTTCATCGCATTCTAAGGCATTGTGGCGCTCTTTACCCATGCGTCGGCAAGTTCCTTTGAAAAAAAGCAAACCCTGTCTTCCTGGTAGATTTGTTTGCCGATTGGGGAATCTATCGGATATATCGCGCCGTCTATGTCGTCTCCTACAAAAATCGGTTTCCTGCTTTCTTTTGGGGCGAGTATTACAGGATTCAAGTCGCATGCGTACAGCTTGTGGTAATATTCAAGAAAAACTTGGGCAAGATAGGTCGAACCCGGTGGAACATCGTGCGGATGGTTTGGAAAGGATTTCCATAAAATATTTACTCCAAGTTTTCGGTAATCCTCTATAAAGCGATGGTTTATTATTAGCCTCTGCCGGTCGGCGTCGCCGCAGGTGATAAGGCCAAAAACTTTCTTCATGCGCTCGCTTGGCTTATGGAATACCCCGCATGCGTGCGAAGCATACGCGCGAGACCTCTCCGGAATCCATGCCGGAAACAGATTTGAACATTGCGCACCCGCCGAATATCCGTAAAACAAAAGCTTGTCGTCGCAGATGTTTGGATATTTTCTCTGGAGCTGAGTTATTGCTTCAAGTAAAGCCTTTCCCGACCATTTTTGAGGTTCCCAATAGTTGTCATTCTTGTATGAAGGCACTATTAAAAATACACCGTTTCTATCGCACCAATTCCCCCAAGACTTGCTCTTAACCTCGTTCTCACCGGTAGTATTGCGACCGCCAAAGTAAACCAGTAGGCGGTATTTTGCCACGGAAGATTTGTCATATTTGGCAGGTACGCGGCAACGGAATGTCGTTGTAGGATTTTCTTTTGCAAATGTTTTAACCGTTATTAGCTCTATGGCTTGCGCATGGGCAATATTGAAACTAAATAAGAAGCATACCAAATAAAATATATCCTTCATTACATGTAAGCTCATTTTCTATATTCCAATATTACTCCTAGTTTATTGCGCTTTATTGCCATTATCCATCTCGCTAATTCTGCGCAATGCCAATTCTTTCTTGTCGCTTAAATATTTAATATAAACACGTTCCCTAAAGTCCTTGGGTTTCTCTAAATGTCTATACATGTCCTTGTAGTCGCTCTCAAAGCCTCTATCTGAATAGGAGCGCATGCTCATGAATTCCAAAGTGTCAACGTCAAATTTTCCGGATGCCACTTCGGCTATGCGCTTATCTATCCATTTTATCAACTCATTATAATATCGTTTGCTTTCTATAACGTTGCCATTTTTGTAAAAGTAGCCTGCCAACAATTCACTCTTGTACGGAAATAAATTTGCATATTCTTCCGATTTGTCCAATAATGAAATGGCCTCATTTAAAAGATTTCTTCTAAGCTTTATTCTTGCCAAATACATATAGGCATACGCTTTTTGCGCATTCGTGGACGTTTTTGAAAATTTACCTGTTAAAATTTGATTAAAGAAATATGTCGGGCCATTTTTAGGTTCTACCTCAAAATATTTCTCGCCCCCATATTGAATTCCGTATGCTCTTGTGCCAAAATGAATATAGTGTTCTGGTGTATTTGCACTATAGCAACCTGATAACAGTAATAGAAAGAATAATAGTATTATGTATTTCATGTCTACTCCCATACTCCATTTACATAGTTATCCAAAGCATCCAAGATATCTTCTCCTGTATTATATAAGTTTTTTATTAGAGCCATAATCCACGCCGGAACCATTGTTTCAGGACTTGTAGGATTGTCATACCCAAGACGTTGCAACTCTCTAACAATTTCATCATGTATAACAGCAGTATCATGCATATTAGGAACGTAATCTGAAAGGAATTTAAAGCCGGGATTACTATCCGATAGTAAGTAATCTATACCGGTTTCATCTCCATGAGAATCTCTGCCAAAACAATAATCAGCGTTGTCTCTAACCCATGAAGTATCACTCGGGGTTCCGGTAAACCCAGCCTCTAAAGCATTCCAATAATCTGATACTGTATTAGTAACTGTATTATCTGAAAGGAAATCACCTACTCCCTCAAAAAAATTTCCAACATCATTCCAAAAACCAGTAAGTCCATATTTATCATAGTAAAAAAGTATACGGTTATTACAATAGGCAAAATTATTCCATCCATTTGGGTATCCTATCGGATCAACCATTCCCCATTTACCCATATCGGCTCTGTAGTTTCTGAAGAGGAACGCATAGCCCAAGTTCTCAACGTAAGGTTTACCTGTGAAGAAACTATTAGCGTTGTTACTTTCAGCACCGAAGCTTGTTTTAGTAATAGCGGAATATCCATTCTTCTCAACTTTGCCCAAGCTTGTCCCAAGCATGTCGGTAAAGATCGCCTCAGTACTTTCACCGTCTATTACCAATACCGGGTTTCCGCCGCCGGGGTGGGGTTCGTTTATATATTTTGTTCCACTGCGCTCAATAAGCGCCAAGCCGTCCCACTCGAAGGTTTCCACGCCGTTCTCGCGTACTACCTTTGCAAGCTGGTTGTTGTTGTGGTATTATTTTCATAGTTTGCCATTTACAATCATTACACACTCCTTTTGTTTTATTTTTCTCCTTTTTATTGTTCAATAAAACTAACATACTCCAGTGTAATTGTAATGTTTCTATAACCAAAGAAAACCATCAGATGCAAATAATACTTTTTGATTTTCAACTATGCCGTCTTTATTGAAGAATAATCGGAAAAAATAATATCCACCCCTTATATAGTTCCTCGTATAAATAAAGTTTACGTCCCAGATAGGCTGTTGCATCGCATATGGATTATTTTGAATATCACCTTTATCCTTTATTGTAAAGAAATTAGCATATGGTATTGCAATTAAATTTTTATTAGTCTTCCGATCTAATACAGGTTTATTTACCAATGTATCAATCACCGCACTACGCGACATTCCAATATAATTAATATTGGGTAATGGCGACTTTGGGGGCAGCGTATAAATATAAATACCCCCAAAGATAGCAAATATAGCGATAAAAATAAGGATTATTTTATTCATAATACGAATTGTTTATCTTTTTATCTATTCCAGGACTATCTACTATCCCATTGGGAAGATCACCGCCATTAATAGTGTTTGTATATGAATTACAATTATTGACTTCATCACCAAACGGGATATCAGTGTAGTCTGCAGAATTATTATATTTCTTGTGTAACTCTAATGTACGCTCAATCTCTGAGAGAGTAAAATCATGATCGTAGTCATATATGTTTTTTGCGCCAGAATCTCTTGGATCTCCTGTTGCTTTTACTAGTTTGCCAGTATCAGGATCCTTATATGCTGACAATGTTATACTATAATAATCATCCGTAGAACCATAATTAACCCATTTATTTGCAAATTCCCCAGTTTTATAATCTGAAGACATGTTATTATACTCATCTCTTGTTACCCTGATTTCAGTCCAAGAATGCTGATAATTTTTTATTATTGGAACCGGTGTGTTAAGATTACGTGTCTTAATATATTTCTCAGCACACCCTAGTAAATCTATGTATGAGATAATCTTATTTCCGCAATAAGTGAAATTATTCCAGCCGTCAGGGTAGCCGATGAGGTCTTGGGTTAGCCATTTGCCCATGTCGGCGCGATAGTTGCGGAAAAGGAACGTATAGCCTAAGCCTTCAACGTAGGGTTTGCCTGTAAAGAACGATGACTTATCGGAAGTATCCGCTCCAAAGCTTGTTTTGTCAATAGCGGAATACCCATTCCCGCTTACCTTGCCCATGCTAGTTCCGAGTATATCTGTAAATATAGCCTCGGTTTTTTGCCCATCTCCGCCTATTGCCAATATCGGATTTCCGCCCCCTGCGTGTGGTTCATTTATATATTTTGTGCCGTTTCTTTCAATGAGCGCCAAGCCGTCCCACTCAAAGGTTTCGATGCCGTTTTCTCGTACTACTTTTGCAAGCTGGTTATTGTTGTGGTATTCAAATCGCGCCACTTCCTTGCCGTTTTCCAAAATACGCGTAACTTTGTCCAACCAGCCGTATTCGTAGCTCTTTTCTCCTTCCTGCACAAGCCTGCCTGCCGCGTCGTACGCGTACAAGACCTCCTTGCCGTCGGGCATCACTCCCTTTACCAACTGGTTTGAGGCGTCGTATACATAGGTTGTGGTCTCCCCTTTTATTGTCTTTTGCAGTATGTTGCCGTTTGCATCGTATTCATAGCTTTCTACGGGCAGCTTGCTTTCCGCGTCTATTACCGCCAACAGCTGATTCTTGGCGTCGTACTTATATTCCTGTCTTTTGCCGTTCGCAAGCCTCGAGGTTATATTTCCGCTTGGCGAATACCAATATTTTATCTCCGACAATATTTTGCCGTCGGCCCCTATCAGTGACTTGCGCGAAACCTGCCCATATTCGGTATAGGCATACTCAACTTTCACGCCGCCCATTTTCTGCCCAGACAACCTGTTCTTTTTATCGTACACATATTCCACAGTTTCTCCGTTCGATTCCGTCTTTACGAGGCGCCCGTATTTATCGTATGTATTGCGCTCGTCTAAAACTTCGCCGCCTTTTTCTGTCACGCGGCTTATGCGGCGCCCGTAATTGTCGTAGGCGTATTTTGTGGTACTGCCGCCTTCGCGCTTTTCAACCAATCTGCCAAAATGGTCGTACTTAAATCTGCTTACCAGCCCGTTCTTGGACTTCTCTATAATGCGCCCCCAACTATCGTATTTTATCGTTTCGTTCTCAGACGCCCCGTACGATATTTTCGCCAAACGGTCCAATTCATCATAACCGTAGGATATCGACTTGTCTATCGAACCGTTCTCATATCTCGACTCAACCGCAGACAGCCTGCCGTATTCGTCGTATCGGTTCTCTGTTATCTGCCCAACGGCGGTCTTTCTTCTATCAAGCCCATTTGCCCCCCATTCAAACTTTATTTCATGCCCGTTTTGATCGACCACTTTACCCAAATTGCCAAGTTCGTCGTACCCGTATTTTACCTCCGTCAGATCGGGGAATATTTCCTTCAACACGCGCCCGCGCCCATCGCGCTCGAACCTCTTTGAAAGCCCCTCGCTGTCTTTGTATGTCTCGGGGTAGCCGTCTTTGCCGTAGCATACCTCCAAAGACCTAAGCTCCTTTCCGCCTCCATAGGCAGAAACCTTCACCGGGAATCCGTTGGAATCGTATTCTATGCGCTCCAAAACCTCGCCGGACTCGCGCGATATGCGCCTATTGTACCTGTCGTAGGAGATAGACGTCTCAAGCCCAAACCCGTCGACAAACTTTATCGGATAACCGTAAAAATTATACCCTATCTTTACCTCCCGGCAGCCGTCGCTTATCATCACGGGCCGCCGCGACGCATCATATTGTATGCTGGTTGTGCGAACTACCCGCCCCTTGGAATCAAGCTCGTTTATGCGCGAGGGTTTCATCTCCCCCTTTATATACTCAAAACTCCTCACTGGCAGCGCGTCAGGCTCGCCGGCACCGCGTTTGCTTATCCCAATCCAATTACCGC
>ENA-ORMS01000424-ORMS01000424.1-human-gut-metagenome-genome-assembly--contig:-NODE-424-length-43192-cov-8.742356_pt1 | contig 43192 bp, 37 predicted proteins | sample MGYA00242104_ERZ508997 | MGnify/ENA primary metagenome ERZ508997 (study PRJEB26280, sample SAMEA2338704) | human gut metagenome | biome: human gut; feature: human-associated habitat; material: faeces...
AAGGCATCGAGCCTTGACTAACAAATGCCGACGCGGGGACGCGTCGCCCCCAGGTGAGGACCCGCCCCCCAATTAGGCAGACAAATTGCAGTTTATATACATTTTATTCATTATAGAGGTAAATAAATGCTTACATTTGCATTTCGAACAAAAACCACAACACGATATGAAACGTTTTTTACTTTTAGTGGCCAGTTTGTTTATGGGCGGCATGGGGTATACCACCTCACAACTCATGGCACAAACGGCACAACAACTTACGCTTGAAGACATTGCGGGCGGGAAATATAACCCACAGTACGTTTATGGTGTCAATCCAATGAAAGACGGCGAGAGTTATACGCAACTCTCAAACGATAGCAAATGCATCGTACGTCGCTCGTTTAAAACGGGCAAGGAGTTGGAGGTAATATTTAATGCCGATGAGGCACGCGGTCCCATTAAACTCAGCGCCATTGATGGCTACATCATGTCGCCCGATGAGCGTCGCATATTGCTCCGCACACAGACGAAGCCCATTTATCGCCGTTCGTACACAGCCGTATATTATATATATGATGTGCAGAACAAGAAGTTTGAAGCACTATCAGAAGGTGGGCCTCAGCAGATGCCTGTATTCTCACCCGACGGCAACATGATAGCCTTTGTGCGTGACAACAATCTGTTCCTTGTCAAATTGCTCTTTGGCAATGCTGAAAGCCAAGTAACCAAAGACGGTAAGTTTAACGAAGTTATCAATGGTCTGCCCGACTGGGTGAACGAAGAAGAGTTTACAACCAACCGCTCGTTCGACTTCTCATCAGACAGTCAGATGTTAGCTTGGATTCGTTACGACGAGAGCAAGGTGCCTATCTATAGCATTCAAGAGTTTAAAGGTGCTTACCCTACTCGCCAAGAATACGACGAATATCCTGGAGCTTATAATTACAAATACCCCGTAGCCGGTGCTAAGAATAGTGACGTAAGTGTGCTTACCTTTGACATTAAGAACCGCGTTACGCGCACACTCAAGTTGCCTCTCGATAGCGACGGCTACGTGCCACGCATTCACTTCACGTCCGATCCAACGAAGTTGGCCGTTGTTACGCTCAATCGCCACCAAGACCGCATGGACATCTACATGGCCAACCCTCGCAGCACGGAGTGTAAACTTGCTGTACGAGAGAAGGTAAACAAATACGTGCCTGAGTCAGCTTATGGTAGCCTCAAATTTTATGGCGACCACTTTGCCTTCATCAGCGACCGCTCTGGCTACAAACACCTTTATTGGTACAACTTAAATGGTAAGTTGGAGCGTCAAGTGACAAAAGGTAATTATGACGTGTCCGACTTTTACGGCTACGACGTAAAGACGGGACGCTTCTTCTACGCCTCACATGAGGAGAGTCCACTTCGCACGGCCGTTTACTACACAGACAAGAGCGGCAAAGAGCACAAACTCTCAACAGAAGTGGGAACAAACGCTGCCACGTTTAGCACTTCGATGAAGTACTTTATGAACATTTATTCATCGGCCACGCAACCTCCTGTGACGACACTGCGCGATGCCGCATCGGGCAAGGCGCTTTCGACTATGGTCGACAACAAGGAGTTAAAGGAGAACCTCACTCCCCTACTCGGCCAAAAGGAGTTCTTTACATTTAAAACTTCTGAGGGCGTTGAACTGAACGGCTGGATGATTAAGCCGCGCGACTTTGACGCGTCAAAGAAGTACCCAGTCATTATGTATCAATACTCAGGTCCAGGCTCGCAAGAGGTGCGCGACGCTTGGAGCATGGGCTTCTATCCTGGCGGCCAGTTTGAAAGCTACATGGCGCAGCAGGGCTTTATCTTTGCTTGCGTTGATGGTCGCGGCACAGGGGCTCGCGGTGCAGAATTTGAGAAGTGTACTTACCTCAACTTAGGCGATAAGGAGTCGAAAGACCAAGTTGAGACGGCACTTTATTTGGGTTCTCTGCCTTACGTTGATAAAAATCGCATTGCCATTTGGGGCTGGAGCTTTGGTGGCTTTAATACGCTGATGTCGATGAGCGAGGGACGCCCCGTGTTCCGTGCTGGCGTAGCCGTTGCGGCTCCAAGTAATTGGAAGTATTACGACACGGTATATACCGAACGCTATATGCGTACACCGAAAGAGAACGCTGACGGTTATAACATCAACCCCATTCAACGTGCGCAGAACCTTCACGGTGACTTGCTCCTTATTCACGGAACAGCCGACGATAACGTTCACTTCCGCAACTTTACCGAGGTAAGTGAGGCTTATGTACAACAGGGCAAAATGTTCCGCCAACAGGTGTACACCAATCGCAATCATAGCATCTTTGGCGGCAACACGCGCTTGCACTTATTCAAGACGATTAGCGACTTCTTCATTGAGAAGTTGAAGTAATCTTATACTCAAATTGCAGTTTAAAATAAAAACGCGAAGCACATAACTATAATGTTACGTGCTTCGCGTTTTTATTTTATTAACTCAAGTTTCGGATTCAGCAAGGGCGGGCTAAATCCGAAACTTCAGCTATTAATCTTCTAAAATTACAACTGTCATCTTATATATTGAACTGCTTACCTTGTCGACCATCGTCGTAGCCTTTGGCATAGCCTTCGCGATAGCCTTTGACGTATTGCTGCTTTTCGTTAGGCGATGAGAAGGAGTTGGTGTCATCGTAAGTAGCTCGTTCGGAATGGGCTGCACCGTCGTCACAGCCTGCGGCATAGCCGTCGTCATAGCCTGCTTCGTAAGGATTGCGCTTGTCTTTGCCCAAAAGGGTGTCGGGCAGTTGTGAGGTAATGACGGTGTCGGGCGTTGAAGGCAATACGTCTGGATCGACACTGGTGTCAGGTACAGCCACTTGAGATTGTGAGCTACCGGCCGAACCTGGAGCAGTGAGCTGGCGCTGTTCGCCCGACGATTGTTTCATATAAATGATGCCTATGACAATCAAGATGCAAAAGAGGACGATTGATATAATCTTCCAACGATTTTGTGATTGCGGTAACTTATTGTAGTTCATAGAGTGTTTATATAGAGAGATGTAAGAGTGTGTTCTTTAGAATATAACCTTTTATCGTCCCATCAGCGGACGTTTGCGACTGGCATCCATACGCAGAAAGATGAAGAGCATCAGCGTGAAGCCCCATAACGACGAGCCGCCATAGCTAAAGAATGGCAGCGGAATGCCAATTACGGGAGTTACGCCCATTACCATACCGACGTTGATAAAAACGTGGAAGAGCAATATACTGGTGACGGAGTAACCATACACGCGGGCAAAGGTGCTAACCTGTCGCTCACTAAGGTATATTAAACGCAATATCATACATAGGAAGAGTAACAACACGCCTGCCGAACCAAGGAAGCCTTGCTCCTCGCCCACAGTGCAGAAGATAAAGTCGGTATCTTGTTCAGGGACGTACTTTAACTTCGTCTGTGTGCCGTTCATAAAACCTTTGCCTTCAAGTCCACCCGAACCAATAGCGATCTTGCTTTGGTTGACGTTATAACCTGCATCGCGATTGTCCTCATTCATGCCCAAAAGCACTTGAATGCGCACACGTTGGTGAGGTTCGAGCACTTTGTTGAGCGCGAAGTCTGCGGTGTAGAGGAAAGCGGTGCTGCCTAAGGTGAATACGGCAATAAGTAGACAGGTGTTGACACGCTGACCTAATGACTGCCAAGCCAGATAACCTGCCATAAAGATGCACAAGGCTAAGAGGACCCATGATATATCGAAGGGGATAATAAACTCTGACACGATGAGTGACAACGCTATCGCAACAATGCCTATAAGCAGAAATTGTCGTGCTGCCTTGTTGTGCTTATCATAAACGCGCAACATGCCCATGGTGAATATCCAAATGAGTGTGAGCACTACAAACTCACCTATTGAAGCATAGGTGCCTGGAAGCTCTACTGTGCCAAAACGTATGCCGACTACAAAATAGATAACGGCTGCTACGGCTATAAACAATATGCAACCTGGCATTCCCTCACGATAGAACATTAAGAAAAAGGCCATGTAGACAAGAGCCGAACCCGTTTCGCGTTGCAAGATAATCAACACAACAGGCAATAACACTAAGGCTGCGGCTTTAAAGAAGTTGTGCATCTTGTCGAGGGTGAAGCCGTATTGGTCGATCAACTTTGCTACTGCCAATGCGGTGGCGCATTTGGCAAACTCGGCTGGCTGTACGTTGCAAAAGCCTAAACTCACCCACGAGCGCGAGCCTTTAATGTCTTTAGCTACGAAGGGGGTGACGAGCAATACCAACATCATGGCCCAATAAAAGAAGCCTGCCAAGGTGTCGTAATAGCGGTCGGACGTCATCATTATAACGAAGGCTAAGCCAAAGGCACAGCTTATCCAAACGATTTGTTTGCCCGTGCGCACTCCCCATTCAAAGAAGTTGGTATCGCCCAACTCATGGGTGGCGCCACATATACTGAACCACCCACACACCAAGAGGGTGATGTAGAGTACGAGCACCACCCAATCAATATTAAAAAGCGGATATTGTTTGTTTTCGTTTAACATGTGGTAAATGTGCAAATATGCAAATGTGAGAATGTGCAAATGCTTGGTGAATGTGCAAATGTGCTAATATGCTAATATGCAAATGTGCTAATATGCTAATATGCTAATGTGTTAATACGTTGATATGTGAATGAATTAGTAAGAGAAAATATGCAGCAAACAAAGGCGACCATTTGCACATTTGCACATTCTCACATTTGCACATTTCATTTAGTCTCCATACTTAATGTGCATATTTTGAAAATGTTGTGCTTTCTTTTCTGACGAAGCTGAAAGTTTGCCATTGAGGTATTGTTCCATGATAAGAGCACCAATGGGCACACCGTAAACATTACCGAAACCACCATTCTCAACATATACTGATACGGCGATACGCGGTTGCTGCATCGGAGCAAAGCCCATAAAAACTGAGTGGTCGTGACCACGGTTTTGTGCCGTACCCGTCTTGCCACATACCTCATAGCCAGGCAAATTGGCTGCACGACAGGTACCGTCGAGTACGGCCTTACGCATACCTGCTACACAGTATTCATACCAACGTCGATCAACCCCCGTGTAGTGCTTCTCGCGATAGATGGGGTCGATGCTACCATTCTGAATGTTGTGAACAACGTGAGGCGTGTAGAAGTAACCCCGATTGGCCACAGTGGCTGCTAAGTTGCAGATTTGAAGCGGAGTGGCCGTTACCTCACCTTGGCCAATGGCAATTGAAATGACGGTAAGTCCGTTCCACGAACCTTTATAGGCTTTGTCGTAGTACTTTGCATTGGGTATCATGCCACGCTTTTCACCAGGAAGGTCGATGCCTAACTTGTAGCCATACCCCATGCGCACCATATAGTCTTTCCATACGGTCATGGCTTTCTGTACAGAGCCGTACTTACGCTTATTACTGAGCAAGCGGAAGAGGTTCCAACAGAAGTAAGAGTTGCACGAAGTTCCAATAGCGGGTACAAGGTTAATGGGCGACGCATGACCATGGCAGCCTACGTGTAGACCTTTATAATTGAAACCATGATGACAGGGGAAGGCTATGTGCGTATCAATCGACCCTTCTTGTAATCCTGTCAAGGCTTGGGTAATCTTAAATGTTGAACCGGGCGGATACGTACCCATTATGGCGCGATTGAGCAAGGGACGCTTGGGGTCCTTCTCAAGTATCATGTGATTCTTACCACGATCGCGTCCTACCATGGTGCGAGGGTCGTAGGTGGGAGCCGATGCCATGCAAAGCACTTCACCCGTTGAAGGCTCAATGGCTACAATGGCTCCTTTCTTGCCTTCCAACAATCGCTCGGCAAGGGTTTGAAGGTCCTTGTCAATACCAAGGGTTACGTTCTTGCCTGGCTGGGCTACTTTATCGTACTTACCATTTTGATAATGTCCTTGTGTGCGGCCATGTACGTCGCGCAGCATGATGCGCATGCCCTTTTCGCCACGCAACTGATTTTCGTAAGCGCGCTCAACGCCCAACTTGCCGATATAATCGCCAGAAGCATAATACTTTGTTGAGTCATCGGTGAGCTCGCGCTCGCTAATCTCACCCACATCGCCTAAGAGGTGGGCACCGATACCACTGGTGTACTGACGCGTAGAACGCTTCTCGACGCTGAATCCTTTGAAGCGGAATAACTTCTCACGAAAGAGCGAAAACTCTTGGGCGGGAATCTGCGCCATAAAGAGTTGAGGGGTGTAGCGCGAATAGCCTGGATTCTTCTTGGAATCCTTTATATCGGCCATGCGCTTGATATACTCATCGCGCGTGATACCTATGGTCTGGCAAAAGTCGAGCGTGTCTACCCCACGTTGGTCGTTCATTACCACCATGATGTTGTAAGACGGCTCATTGTAAACCAAAATACGACCCTTGCGATCGAGTATCAATCCGCGCGAGGGGTATTGTATGTCCTTACGAAAGGCATTTGAATCGGCATTCTTCTTATAGTCATCACTCCATAGTTGCAGGGTGAAGAGCCGAAGCATATATACTAATACAATACCGATAGCAACGCCCCCAATGACAAACTTTCGTATTTCAAAATTATTGGAGGTTGACATTGTGTTGTTTATGAGATTCTATGGGGGAAGAGTTGACAAGTTAACGAGTTGACAAGTTGACGAGTCGACAAGTAAGTTACCCCATCTATAAAGACAAACTTACTTGTTTACCCGTTTACCCGTTTACTCGTTAACTATAAAAAAACTCACTTACTGCGTATGGCCTCAATTGCTACAACAAACAATGTAGTGAGCAGAGTACTACCCGCTATGTTGATGAGCAAAATCTGCCAATCAAAGAAGGAGAAAGATTCGAGTAGGAAGAACACCACGCTGTATACTAAGACTGAAAAAAAGGTATACTTTATGAATGAACTCCACTCCATCGTTTTACGTGACGGCTCGAAGGCATCGTTGTCTTCCTTCGGTGCAAAGGCTTTTAAGAACCAAGGGAGTACAAGGCCTAAAAAGCACATGGCACCAGCTGCCATGCCAGGAGTGTTAGTAAACAGGTCTACTCCCAACCCTAATAAAAAGCCTAACAAAACGTACACCCACCTTGCCGTGTCGCTTGACAAAATGAGCAGAAAATATACGTAGGGCATCGGCGTAGCATAGCCAAAGATGTGTACGTGGTTAAACACCAAAGCTTGTAATAGCAATAGCATCACAAACCAGCCTACTCGAGAAGTTACGGTTTGCAGTTTCATTTATTTGATCACTGAGTTTATACGTTACTGAAAGTTGGAGTCGGCATTGTCCATTTGTTGAGCATGCACCTGTAGGGTATCAATCTCAGCCTTGTAAGGCGTGGTTACTACTGACACATCGCGTAAGTTGGCAAAGTTGGTGCCCAAATTAACATCTAAGCGATAGGACTGTCCGTCAGCCGAATTGCGAATACGCTTGACACGGCCAACAAATATGCCTGGAGGGAACACGGCCGAATAACCACTCGTCTCTACAGCTTGGCCTACCTTTACCTTTGCATAACGCGGCACGTCATCAAGATAGGCCATAAGTAAGCTCGCCCCGTCCCACTGCAAATAGCCAAAATAGCTTTGGCCGCGCACACGACAACTGATGCTTGACTTGCGATTGGTAACAGGAATTACCAATGAGTGGTGTGGGCCTGTAAGGTAAACGATGCCTACTACGCCACCTCCACCTACTACACCCATTTCAGGACGTATGCCGTCGGCCGTACCACGATCAATAACCAAATAATTATTGGTGCGTTCCATGCTATTTGACACAACGGTAGCAGGCACCATATTATAGCCTACTAACTTTTCACGCATCAACTTCTCGGTGATCGTAGTGTCTTTGGTGGCCGTTATTAAGGCTTGACGCAATTGTTCGGTTTCGCGCTGAAGTGCTATATTTTGGTCGGTCAGTTGACGATTGACTTCCTGTAGATGGAAGAAGTTTGTTACTCCTTCACAGGCGCCATTGATGCCTGCGACTACTGAATTAGCAGCGGTAAAGTACACACTACCCTGATAGCTATTGAAACGAAATAGAAGGGACAAGCTAAAGGCCTCGAGCACTACAAAAAGAAAGTAGTAGCTATATTTGCCAACAAAATCGAATAGATTGTTACGTGAACTATTTTCACTCATTATGTTGTACAAATAAATAGCTTCACCTGCTCGGTTCACACCTCTTCATTTATGAAGATGAACACCGAGAGGGTGAAGCCACTCGTATTTTACGAATAGAAAAGATTATCTCATCAAGAAAGTGAAGTTCTCAACATTCTTCAACGCAATGCCTGTACCCTTGGCTACGCAGAGCAAAGGATCTTCAGCTACGTGGAAGGGTATGTTAATCTTATCACTCAGACGCTTATCGAGTCCGCGCAACAAAGCACCACCACCTGTCAAGTAGATACCATTCTTTACGATGTCGGCATACAATTCGGGCGGAGTGTTGGCCAAGGCATTGAGCACAGCCTGTTCAATCTTTGCAATTGAATTTTCAAGGCAGTGGGCAATTTCTTGATAGCAAACGGGCACCTCCATAGGCATATTGGTAATGCGGTTAGGGCCATGGATCAAGTAGTCCTCGGGTGGATTGGGTAAGTCGGTCAATGCGGCACCAACATTTATCTTAATACGTTCGGCCATACGCTCGCTCACACGGACGTTGTGCTGACGGTTCATATACTCTTGAATGTCGTTGGTGAAGTCGTCACCTGCCATCTTGATTGAGTTGTTCGACACGATGCCGCCTAACGAGATAACAGCAATCTCGGTTGTGCCACCACCTATATCAACAATCATGTTACCCTCAGGCGCATTCACGTCTACACCTATACCTATAGCCGCAGCCATAGGTTCGTAAAGCAAGAAGACGTCGCGTCCGCCAGCATGCTCGGCAGAGTCGCGCACAGCACGCAACTCTACTTCAGTTGACCCACTGGGAACGCCTATCACCATACGCAATGAAGGTGAGAAGAGTCGCTTACCTGAGTGAACTTTCTTTATCAAGCCGCGCATCATTTGCTCACACGCATTGAAGTCGGCAATGACACCATCACGCAAAGGGCGGATGACGCGTATCTTATTATTCGTCTTTTCGTACATGCGCTTGGCCTCTTCACCCACAGCCATCATTTTTTCGCTATGGGTGTCGAGCGCTACGACTGAAGGCTCATTCACCGCTATTTCGCCATCAGCGATAATAATGGTGTTGGCCGTACCGAGGTCGATAGCCAGCTCTTGTGTAAACGAAAAGAATCTTGAAAAAAATCCCATTTTATTTCTTGTGTAAGTTTGTTAGACAATAAAAGCCGTCAAACTTTCTTTTTTTACTTTTCAAACCATGCGTGAATGGCTGTATCGTAATGACTGCTCACGCCAAAAGCACGTGTAGCAAACCAACGACGTTCTTCCAATTCGGTTTGTGCACCATTCTTGCTAACGATGTCGAGCAACGGCTTGTATTCAGCCTTTGAAGGAACGATTACAACGTCATTAAAGTTTTTAGCTCCTGCACGAATGAGTGAGATGCCGCCTATGTCAATCTTCTCAATAATGTCAGCCTCACTAGCACCACTTGCTACTGTTTGCTCAAATGGGTAGAGGTCGACAATTACGAGGTCAATTTCGGGAATCTCGTATTGTGCCATTTGCTTTTGATCCTCTTCTAACTCACGGCGTCCCAAGATGCCACCAAAGATTTTGGGGTGAAGTGTTTTCACACGACCACCCAAGATGGAAGGATAGGTAGTTACGTCTTCTACCTTCTGGCAGGGATAGCCTAATGATTCAATAAACTTTTGTGTACCACCTGTTGAAAGGAATTGTACTCCTTCTTCATGCAATTTGGCAAGAAGTTCTTCCAATCCATCTTTATGAAAGACAGACACTAACGCCGTTTTAATTTTCTTTGTTGAGGACATATTGATGATTTATTGTAGTCTTACTAATTGATTTTGGCTACAAAATTACTGTTTTTTTATATCGTATGCCAAAGTTTTACGCGATAAAATAAAAAAGATGCGCTTTTTTAGTCTTAGTAAAGTAAATACGACTTCATAGGTTTGATGTTAACCAAACAAAAGAAGAGCAATTAAACACTTTTGAAGCGTTTTATTTGCTCTTCTTTGTTATTTAGCTAATCTGCGTATATTTTGACGTGTGCTTTATCGAATGATAGTAGCTTCACGATCAGGGCCTACAGATACAATTTTAATAGGCGTATCGGTAGCCTTTTCGATATAGGCGATATAGTCTGCAAATGCTTTTGGGAAATCCTTTTCGTTGCGAATAGCCGTAAGGTCGGTCTTCCAACCAGGTAATTCTTCATACACAGGTTGCCAACCTTCCGTGTCGTAGGGCATTTCTGTAACTGTCTCGCCATCTTTGGTGTAAGCAACACATACCTTGATCGTATCAAATTCGTCAAGCACGTCGCCCTTCATCATCACAAGGTCAGTCACGCCATTAATCATAATCGCATATTTCAATGCAACGAGGTCTAACCAACCGCATCGACGATTACGACCTGTTACGGCACCGTATTCATTGCCTATGTGACGAATAGTATCGCCCGTTTCGTCAAATAACTCAACGGGGAACGGACCACCGCCAACGCGTGTGCTGTATGCTTTAAAGATACCGAACACGTGGCCAATGCTATTGGGAGCAACGCCAAGTCCAGTGCAAACGCCACCACTAGTAGTTGATGATGAAGAAACGTAGGGATAGGTGCCGTGGTCGATGTCAAGTAATGAGCCTTGAGCGCCTTCAGCCAACACATTCTTGCCTGCAGCAAGCGCTTTGTTAATCTCAAATTCCGTATCAGTTAAGTGGAACTTGCGCATATACTCAATGCCTTCCAACCACTTCTTTTCCTCCTCGGTAATGTCGTAGTCCGTGTAGTGAAGGTCGCGTAGTATTTGTTCGTGGCGAGCTTTTAAAGTCTTATATTTCTCATCAAAGTTGTGTAAAATATCACCTACGCGCAATCCAACGCGTGCTGCCTTATCACTATATGTCGGGCCGATTCCCTTGCCTGTTGTACCAACCTTGTTCTTACCCTTTGCCGCTTCGTATGCACGATCAAGTGCGCGATGAGTGGGTAGAATAAGGTGAGCACGACGGCTAATGTGTAATCGCTCTGTAAGTTGATAGCCTGCAGCTTCAAGCTCGTTAGCTTCAGCCATAAAGAGGTCTGGTGCTATTACACAACCATTACCAATGATGTTATTTTTTTTCTCATCAAAGATACCTGAAGGAATAGAGCGTAACACAAATTTCTTACCACCGAAAATGATGGTATGTCCTGCATTGCAACCACCTGCAAAGCGTGCTACAACATCATAGCGAGGTGTGAAGTAATCTACAACCTTGCCTTTACCTTCGTCTCCGAATACGATACCCAACAGGGCATCAACTTTTCCTTTCGTCATGTTATATTAAGGTGATGAATTTCTCTTTTCAAGACTCTGACTTATAAATAAGCCCTTATCAACTTTGCAAAGGTAAAGTATTTTTATGGTATAAGAAAAAAATGAACTTATTTCTTTTTGTATGTAGCGTTTTTTGATCATCCAAAGATAAACGGTGGCTCGGCAATGAAAGCAAAAAAATGCTTTTTTTCTTTTCATTGCTCTCGCCTTGCGCTATCTTTGCAAGCAAAATGATTGTGTCATGAAAGAAACCGAAGAAAATCAGGCAGAACAGTATTACCATAGTCTGCCTATTCAAATACGCTTTAACGATGTTGACCGCTACGGGCATGTGAATAATAACTCTTATTTTGCTTATTATGATTTGGGTAAAGAAGAGTATTTGCGCAATGTACTAAAAATGGACTATCGCAACTCTGACGTGGTGCCCGTTATAGCAAATATTAATGCTGACTTTATATTGCCTATATTTTATGGTGATGAAATTATCATCGAAACGCGCGTGTCGCATATAGGCAAGAAGAGCTTTACGCTGAAGCAGCGCGCCATTAATCAAAAGACGGGGAGTATTGTGTGTCAGTGTAGCACTGTAATGGTTTGCTTTAATCTGAAAACACAAACTTCGGCTGAATTGCCAGAAGTGTACCGCAAAGCTTTTGTTGAGTTTGAAAGCGGGAAGGAAAACTAAACTATTCTTTTCTATATGCAGAAAATAATCTTTTCAAAAAACATAACGGCCGAGTTGGACGCACTCTGTGATCAACTTGCGGCAGACCGTGTCTTCTTACTAACTGACGTTACGACCGAACAACTTTGTCGTCCATTAGTAAGTGAGTGTAAGGCATTGCTTCATGCCGAGAGCATTGTAATAGGAGCTACTGACGTAAACAAGACACTCGATACGCTGTCGCAGGTTTGGACTGCGTTGAGTAGTGGTAAGGCCTCACGCCAATCGTTGCTCATCAATTTAGGCGGTGGTATGGTTACAGACTTAGGGGGCTTCGCTGCCGCTACGTTCAAGCGTGGCATTCGTTTCGTTAACATTCCTACCACCTTGCTCGCTATGGTAGATGCTGCAGTGGGCGGTAAGACAGGCATTAACTTTAATGGCCTGAAAAACGAAATAGGAGCATTTAAGGAAGCGGAAGCCGTAATTATCGACACTGAATTTTTACGCACGCTTGATGATAAGAATTTGCGTTCGGGCTATGCAGAGATGTTGAAACACTCATTGCTTGAGAACGAAGCAATGTGGGCAGACCATTTGAAGTTCGATTTGGCACAACCCGATTATGCTCATTTGCAAGAGTTGGTAGCACAAAGCATTCGCTGCAAAGAACGCATTGTAACAGAAGATCCTCACGAACATGGCATACGCAAGGCACTTAACTTAGGGCATACCGTGGGGCATGCCTTTGAATCGTTTGCCTTGGAGCAAAACCGTCCTATCTTACATGGCTACGCAGTGGCATACGGCTTATTGTGCGAACTCTTCTTAAGCGCAGCACACACCCACTTCCCCACTCTACAAATGCGCCAAACCGTACAATATATTCGTCAGCACTATGGGGCATTTTCGTTTACGTGTGATGACTATGACCACCTTTACGAACTCATGTTGCATGACAAGAAGAATGTAGGCGGTGTGATCAACTTCACACTCTTAGGCGGCATTGGCGATATTCGATTAAACCAGCATTTAAGTAAAGAGACGGTATTTGAGAGTTTCGACTTCTTTAGAGAAGGATAAGTAGGTATTCAAATTATGTATAAGAAAGTAGCAAGATATGTAGAAGGCGTGCTTTCCTTGTTAGTCATCTTCTTATTATTAATGGCCGCCACCTTATGGACGGGGCGCATCTTTGGCCGTGAGATAGGTGGCGAAAAATCTTCGGTAGAGGCCAATGGCGGCAATGCATCGTCTACGGCTGTCGTACCAACGTCGCAACAAATCAAGCAATTATCACTGAGTGAAAACAATGTGCGACTCACACCGCGTGACAGTGCATCATGGATGGTCGTGGGCGGCAACGGCGAATCTCTTGGCGTGATTATAACCACAGCACCTTATGCCACAGACGTTAAGGGCTTTGCTGGTCCTACACCTCTTTATATATATGTAAGCAAGGAGGGAACTATTAAGCAAATCATTGCAGCCGATAATGCCGACACGTCCGACTTCTTTAACCGAGCTTTCACTTCATTAGCTCCACAATGGCGTGATAAAAGCATGGAACAGGCGACAACGCTCAAAGTGGATGCCGTAAGCGGAGCTACCTTTTCGAGCAATGCCATTATAGCCAATGTGCAGCGCACGCTTGCCGCACAAGTGCAGAGCAAGGCTTCAAGTTCATCGCTTAACCCTATAATAGGTTGGGGACGAACGATTGTGGTAGCCGTCCTATTACTGTTGGGCATCATTATTAGTTTAAAGTGGCGTGGCCGTAAATGGTTGCGACTCACTCAGTTAGCACTGAATGTCGTAGTATTGGGCTTCTGGTGTGGTCAGTTTCTCTCGCTCTCGCTCCTGCGCGGTTGGATTAGCAATGGACTTGACCCCGTGGTCTACTTGCCCACGTTACTCGTGTTAATTGTGGCATTGGTGATGCCTTTCTTCAAACACAAACATCATTATTGCTCATGGGTATGTCCGTTAGGCAGTCTGCAAACGTTGGCGGCTGAATTGCCATTGCCTAAAGTGCATTGTTCACCAAAGGTGTATCGCATGATGTCGCGCGTGCGCTTGTATGTGTTTGCCCTGTTAATGCTTTTATTGTGGACCGCGTTTGGGGCGGGTTGTGTGCTTGACTACGAACCATTCACAGCATTCATTGTTACGGCAGCGGCTCCTACAGTAATGATATTAGCCGCAGCGATTGTCATAGCAAGTTGTTTCGTGCCAAACGTTTGGTGTAAAAGCCTTTGTCCCATGGGCATGGCGCTTACTTTAGCTGAAGATAGTTCGACGGTAACAGTTCCTTCAAGAATGAATCCTCAAATCAAGTCAAAATAAGGAAATGAATAAGTATAAAGTAGTATCACTCGTCTTAGTGGTTGCCTTGTTGGCCACACTGGCTCAGCTCGTAGCCACGCATCGTGCAGCGAGTACGACCGAGCTAAGTCAACAGACGAAGGCCGAAGTCGTGATGCAAAACATATTACAACGCAAGAGTGTGCGCTCTTATACCGCTGAGCGCGTTGACCGCAGCCAACTCGACACGTTGGTACGTGCCGCTATGGCAGCACCCACGGGACGAGATATGCGTCCGTGGAAGTTTATCATTGTAGATGATCACGTCACTATGCAATCGCTTGCCAACCAATTGCCCTATGCTAAGATGTTGGCAGAGGCTCCTGCAGCGATTGTAGTCTGTGGTGATTTAAGCGTGGTTGACAAAGAAGGCAAGCCTTCTACCAATTGGCCTTTCGATTGCTCTGCAGCTACCGAAAATCTACTATTGCAAGCTGAGGCTATGGGTTTAGGTGCCGTATGGACTGCAGCCTATCCTTATGAAGAACGAATGGCGGCCGTCAAGTCGGCCTTCCACCTTCCCGACCATATCGTCCCATTCAACGTTATTCCCATTGGTCACCCCAAGGGCGAGCCTCAACCTAAAGATAAATACAATAAAGATAACATTCACTACAACGGGTGGTGAACCCATTTAGTTAACAAGTTGACGAGTGAACAATTTAACTCGTCAACCTGTTAACTCAAAAAAACCAAAAACACATACTATGTCAGACAATCAAAAGGCGCAACCGTCTAAATCAGTAGCCATAGGTCTTGCAGTAGGCCTTTTAGCCGCCATTTGCTATGGTTTTATTCCATTCTTTACATTACCAATAAAGGCAGGAGGCAATGCCGACTTCATGGCAGACCCTACCATACTCTTCTATCGTTTTGGCTTTGCCAGTTTGCTATTAGGACTCATTATGATTATACAGCGTAAGAGTTTTAAGGTGACGCGTGGCGAGTTGGTCACGCTTATCTACTTAGCCTTTATCTCAGACGGTTCTGCCCTATTCCTCATTGATGGTTACAACTATATGTCGAGCGGTGTGGCTACGACGTTACACTTTATGTACCCTGTAGTTACCGCCCTTATCATGATGGTCTTTTATAACGAGGCGCGTCGCTTTAGCACCATCTTTGCCGTGTGTATGGCAGTAGCAGGCGTGGCCGTATTCTCATGGGATCCTTCAGGACACACGAGCCTTATGGGTGTAATCATCGTACTCATTTCTGCCGTTTGTTATGCGCTCTATATCATTCGCGTCAATCGGTCGAGAGCAGCCACAATGGATAGCAGTAAGTTGGTATTCTATGTCATGTTTATCGGAGCACTCATCTTTGGTGCCGAAGCGCTACGTCAAGGCAATTTCACCGTCATCAGCACTCCCAGTCAGTGGACGCACTTATTGTCGTTAGCCTTTATTTGTACCTTTGTGACCAACCTAAGTCTTGTATTTAGCGTAAAGCGCATAGGTAGCACCATGGTAGCCGTATTAGGGGCGCTCGAACCCCTCACTGCTGTTGTTATCGGTTGCACCATCTTTGGCGAACCCATTACGTGGCAAGTTATCTTAGGCATTTTACTCATCATTCCTGCTGTGGTTATGATTATCTTAACGCGTCGACGTTGACCCTCTTTTCCTAAAAATGAATCAAGGAGTAACACTTCACATCTTTAATCCCTCACATGATGAGGCGCTTGCAGCCCATTCGCCTTATTATTATCCCTCTAAGATAGCCCGTCACTTAGCCAATGAGTGGGGGGCTTTACCTATGTTATGGGCCTTAGAGAACGATTATATATTACTACCAGACAAGGCCGTCAAGCCCAATGAAGCAAACTCGAATACTGTTCACTTCATTCGTCCAAGCGGCCTTAATGCCCAACTTTGGAACTCAATCTATAGCATTCAGCCCTGGGGTTGGGATGCCTTACTTGTACATCAGTTGCGCAAGATGGGCGCTCCCGAAAGTTTATTACCAACAGGAGTTCAGTTAGATACGATTCGTCAACTCAGCAGTCGCAACTCTACGACATTGCTTTTGCCTCTATTGCGCGCTGCTTTGCTGCGAGAAGGCATTCCGACGATAGGCCAATCCGTTATAGCCACTACACTTGACGAGGTGATGTCATTCACAGCTCTTCACCAACGAGTAATGGTGAAGAGCCTATGGTCGTGCAGTGGACGTGGTGTGTTTCAAGTAGGTTTATCGCCCACCGCATCTGTATTAGGACGCATCAAACGTTTGCTGCGTGAGCAAGGCGGAGTCGAAGTAGAGCCCTTATATAATGAATTTAAAAACTTCGCTTTAGAGTTTGATGCCCTTCCCAATGGACAAGTAAGTTACGTAGGGCTCTCATTATTTACCACTTCTTCTACAGGGGGCTATACAGGCAATCGAGTGGCTCCTCAGTCTGTGCTTGAGGCTGATCTATCTATTCATTTTCCATATCTATCACAGTTGACAACAATTACAGAGCAAGTATTGACAGACTATTTACAAGGCCGTTATGTTGGTCCTTTAGGCATAGATATGATGCTTGTGAATACATCAGAAGACATTAGACTTCATCCTTGCATCGAACTTAATTTGCGCCGTACGATGGGCTACGTAGCATGGTCTGTATCGCAACACATGGAGCGTCCACTACCTACGTTTGCACGTACTTTGTTTCGTGTAGACTAAGATTTGATTTCCGTAACGAATTGTACCTTAAAAAAATAAGTCCCAACCAATCTGAAAATATAGGAACTTGAAAATACTTTCTTTGATTGGTCTAGGACTTATCGTTGTCTGGCAAGCTAATGTCTATTCATTCGCTTGCCTTTGTTTTTTCACTACTATATAATCCTCTCTCTTGCATGAAAAAGTGTTTATATCTTTGGTAAATCATGTAGTATCTTTTGTATATACTGCAAGAACGTTGTACCCCCTTGTACACAAAGAATCAGAGTAGTTCAAAGCGTTCTTTCAATTTGCCGAAATAACGGCGTGAGGCCGAAATGACAATGTGTTCAAAAGGTGGACATAATCGGCAACGTTGGGTATTATTTTCGACAGCAGCTAAGTAGGTAAGGTTGATTATCACCGTATTGCTAATGCGAGCAAAGATGGGATGAACCTTGAGTATGTCTTCTGCCGTAAGTCCTTTCTTAAGCATGTGACTTGTTCCATCAGTCAAGGTGAGTTGCCATGAGCGGTGGTCACTGATATAGTTGAAGAGTAACATTTCCTCCATGCTTACCAATAGCAGTTCGCTAATTGTTTGCATGGCTATCTTGTGGGGCATGTCTTTAACGATAAGGTGGCGCACCTTCGTATTGCTCTCCATATCTTGTACAATACGATCGATAATCGTGCGCAATTCGCTTTGCTTATAAGGTTTAAGCAGGAAGTCAAAGGCTGACTGACGAATGGCGTCCAACATATAGTCCGAAAAGCCAGAATAGAATACGACCTTAAACGTAAAGTTTACCCTTGGTCGGATGGATTGCAAAAACTCCAACCCCGTCTTGCCTGGTACTTCTACGTCTAAGAACAATACTTCGGGCTGCAATTCAAGCAATGGCAACGTGGCATCTGTATAGTTGGTATAGGTGTACACTTTCTCAAACTCTGGCTGACGACGAAGGTCGTTGGCAAGAGTTTCAAGTGCCATGGGCGTATCGTCAACGACGAATGCTGTGAGTCCCTTATTATTACTCATAGACGTTAAGGTGAAAGTTTCTTTTTTCTATAGGGTGGTTCTAATAATTCTGAAATAGGGATTTGTGCGCTATCGGAAGTGTATTTTTGAAAGTTTGTGAGGGAGCATAGCGGGCTATGTGACCGAACAAACTTTCAAAAAGACACTTTCGAGAGCGTACAAATCACATTTCAGAATAGCAGAACTCTAAAAACAGAATTTTTAGAACCATCCTATATGCAAAGGTACAATGTTTTTTTATTTATATTAGGTACACTTTTTGTCTGGTAAGCATAGGTGGCGCTTTTTGCAGATTAAGTGGTAAGATTTTAAGGTTATGTGGTTATTTTTTATTTTAGAACCGCCATTTCTTTTTGGATTGTGCAAACACAAAAAAAGTTCCATACTTAGAACGTTGACTTTTAGAGGTCACAATCCTAAGTGTGGAACTTTAATTTCATATTATATATATGTGGGGAGATGTATTACATTACATCATGCCGCCCATGCCAGGGTTAGCCATAGGCATTTCGGGCTTGTCCTCCTTCTTGTCGCAGATGACGCACTCAGTGGTGAGGAACATACCTGCTACAGAAGCAGCATTCTCAAGTGCTACGCGAGTTACCTTAGCGGGGTCAACGACACCTGCTGCACGCAAGTCGCCAAACTCTTCCGTCTTAGCGTTGTAGCCATAATAGCCTTCACCTTCGCGCACCTTGTTGACGATTACAGCACCCTCGATGCCAGCGTTGCGGCAGATCTGACGTAAAGGCTCTTCGATAGCACGACGAATGATGTTGATACCAGTCGTTTCGTCAGCATTGTCACCCTTCATTTCTTCCAATGCCTTTTGAGCACGGATGTAGGCTACGCCACCACCTGTTACGATACCTTCTTCAACGGCTGCACGAGTAGCGCAAAGGGCATCGTCGCAACGATCCTTCTTTTCTTTCTGCTCCGTTTCGCTTGCAGCACCCACTTCGAGTACGCAAACACCGCCAGAGAGCTTAGCCAAACGCTCTTGCAACTTCTCTTTGTCGTATGATGAAGTAGAGTTGCTGATTTCGTTCTTAATCTGGTTGATACGCTCTTGAATATTCTCTTTAGCGCCCTTACCATTAACAATTGTAGTGTTCTCCTTTGATACGGTAACCTTCTCGGCAGAACCCAACATGTCAAGAGTAGCTTGTTCGAGCTTCAAGCCCTTATCTTCGCTAATTACGACACCGCCTGTAAGTACGGCAATGTCTTCCAACATAGCCTTGCGACGATCGCCGAAGCCCGGAGCCTTAACAGCACATATCTTGAGTTGAGTGCGTAAGCGGTTGACAACCAACGTAGTCAAAGCTTCGCTATCAACGTCCTCAGCAATCACCAAGAGAGGACGGCCGCTCTGAACGGCAGGTTCCAAGATTGGAAGGAAGTCCTTAATGTTAGAAATCTTCTTATCGTAAATCAAGATGTAAGGATTCTCCATTACGCACTGCATCTTTTCAGTGTCAGTAACGAAGTAAGCTGAAAGGTAGCCACGATCAAACTGCATACCTTCGACCGTCTTCAATACTGTATCACGACCCTTTGCATCTTCGATAGTAATCACACCATTCACGCTTACAGCACGCATACCGTCAGCGATGAGTTTACCGATTTCAGGGTCATTGTTAGCAGAGATAGTAGCTACTTGCTCTATCTTGTCATAGCTTTCGCCTACTTGTTCGCTTTGGCTCTTGATGCTCTCTACCACCTTAGCTACGGCCTTGTCAATACCGCGTTTTACGTCCAAGGGGTTAGCACCAGCAGCTACGTTCTTCATGCCTTCTGTCAAAATAGCCTGTGTCAGAACAGTAGCTGTAGTAGTACCGTCACCAGCGTCGTCGCCAGTCTTAGAAGCTACGCTCTTAACGAGTTGTGCACCAGCATTTTGGAATGCGTCTTCCAACTCAATCTCTTTTGCCACGCTAACGCCGTCCTTCGTGATGCGAGGAGCACCAAACTTCTTGTCAATAACAACGTTGCGACCCTTCGGACCGAGTGTTACCTTTACTGCATTAGCCAATGCATCAGCACCTTCGCGCAGACGTTCGCGAGCGTCTACATCATATACTATCTCTTTTGCCATGATTGATTCAGAATTTTAAGTTGTAAAATGAATAGATTAAACAATTATGCCAATACAGCGAGCACGTCGCTTTGACGCATAATCAAATACTTCTCGCCATCGAGTTCTACCTCGGTGCCAGCGTATTTGCCATATAATACGGTGTCGCCAGCCTTGAGCACCATTTCTTCGTCCTTTGTGCCATTACCTACGGCAAGCACTTCACCCTGCAAGGGTTTTTCCTTAGCAGTGTCAGGAATAATAATACCACCAGCAGTCTTTTCTTCTGCGGGAGCGGCTTTAATCAGCACGCGGTCAGCTAACGGTTTAATGTTCATAGTTGTATTGCTATTTTATTGTTTTATTGTTATTAATCGTATTATGAGTACTTCTTTTTGTTATTTCTCTTAAGGTACCCACTTTCGTATATGCTAAAAGTGTGCCAAAAGCTCTATTATGCAATTTAAAATGTTCATTATTCCATTTTGACAGCGTTTGCCGACAATGTGTCAGTCAGTGTACTTATACTTATATATATTATAGGTATGGAGCGCATTTAACAAACTGCAATTTAGCGTCCTCACCTGGGGGCGACGCGTCCCCGCGTCGGCATTGCCAACTTGGGGTTCGATGCCCCAAGTTGGCAATACTTGAATTAGTGATATTCATGTATTTGTTAGTCAAGGCCTCGAGCCTTGACTAACAAATGCCGACGCGGGGACGCGTCGCCCCCAGGTTAGGGCGCCCCCCCAATTAGGCAGATAAAATGCAGTTTTCAAAAACCTATACTTCATTTGGCACGACATTTGCATCACTTACGACAAAAAGTATAACAAAAAGTATAAAAGAACAACCATGCAAAAGGGTAATATTGGAATTACGACGGAGAACATCTTCCCCGTCATCAAAAAGTTTCTTTATAGCGATCACGAAATCTTCTTACGCGAAATTGTAAGCAACGCTGTTGATGCCACTCAGAAGCTCAAGACACTAGCCATGAAGGGCGATTTCAAAGGCGAGTTGGGCGACTTGACTGTACACGTATCAGTTGACAAGGAGTCCAAGACACTCACTATCAGCGATCGTGGTATCGGTATGACCGCTGAAGAGATTGACAAATACATCAACCAAATTGCCTTCTCTGGCGCTAACGATTTCCTTGAGAAGTACAAAGATGACGCTTCTGCTATCATCGGTCACTTCGGTCTTGGCTTCTACTCAGCCTTTATGGTGGCTGACCGCGTTGACATCATCACTCGTAGCTATCGCGACGATGCGAAGGGCGTAAAATGGACCTGCGATGGTTCTCCCGCCTTCGAGATTGACGACTGCGAAAAGGCCGATCGTGGTACTGACATCGTGCTACACGTGTCTGACGACTGCGTGGAATTCTTGGAGAAGAATAAGATTCAAGAATTGCTGACAAAGTATTGCCGCTTCTTACCTATAGCCATTGCATTTGGCAAAAAGACGGAATGGAAAGACGGCAAGCAGGTAGACACCGAAGAAGACAATGTTGTCAACGACACTACCCCACTCTGGACAAAGACTCCTTCAACCCTCAAAGACGAAGACTATAAGAAGTTCTATCGCGAACTCTACCCGATGTCTGACGAACCGCTCTTCTGGATTCACCTCAACGTTGACTATCCGTTCAACCTCACAGGTGTACTCTATTTTCCACGCATTAAGAGCAACTTAGACGTTCACCGCAACAAGATTCAGTTGTACTGCAACCAAGTGTTCGTTACTGACCAAGTAGAAAACATCGTGCCTGACTTCTTGACTTTGCTTCATGGTGTGATCGACTCTCCTGATATTCCTTTGAACGTTAGCCGTAGCTACTTACAAAGCGATGCGAACGTTAAGAAGATTTCGTCATATATCACGAAGAAGGTAAGCGACCGCTTGCAGTCTATCTTTAAGTCTGATCGTAAGGACTTTGAGCAGAAGTGGGATGACTTGAAATTGTTCATCAACTATGGCATGCTCTCTGAAGAGGACTTCTACGATAAGGCTAAGAACTATGCCTTGTTGAAAGACGTTGAAGGCAAGTACTTCACTTACGATGAGTATAAGGAGTTGATTAAGGACAATCAGACAGACAAAGACGGCAACCTTATCTACCTCTACGCTACCAACAAGGACGAGCAGTTTAGCTACATCGAAACGGCTAAGGCTAAGGGTTATAGCGTATTGTTGCTCGACGGCCAACTTGACACACCGATGGTGAGCATGTTGGAGCAGAAGTTGGAGAAGTGCCGCTTCAGCCGCGTCGATGGCGACGTTATCGACCGCATCATTCAGAAGGACGATGCTCCAAAGAGTGAGTTGAGCGCTGACGACAATGCATCACTTACGGGTGTATTCACTGCTGAAATGCCGACTATGGACAAGACGCAATTCCATGTAGAGTCTGCTGCTATGGGTGAGAATGGTACTCCTATTCTTATTACGCAAAGCGAATACATGCGCCGTATGAAGGATGCCAGTCGCTATCAGCAAGGTATGTCATTCTATGGCGAAATGCCTGATATGTACAACGTCGTTTTGAATGCAGACCACCGTTTAATTAAAGAGGTGCTCGCTGACATGAAGAGTCAATTGGCTGACAAGTTGCAACCTATTGAGAGTGAACTCAAAGGCTTGCACGCACGCCACACGGCTATTGAGCAGAGTCAGAAGGACAAGAAGCCTGAAGAGTTGACCGACGCTGACAAAGAGGACATGAAGAAGTGCAACGACGACATTGCTGCACAAGAGGAGGCTCGCAAGCAGGTTTGGGCTGAATACGGCAAGCAGAACCCCGTCGTACCTCAACTCATCGACTTGGCCTTGTTGCAAAACGGTTTGTTGCGTGGTGAGGCGCTCAGCAAGTTTATCAACCGCTCTGTTGACTTGATTAAGTAATGAAGTCGTCTAAACTTTTCTGACGAAGATTATATTTGAACTTCATAAAAGTTTAGACAACTTCAATATCTGTTTTACTGATTAATTAAACTCCACCCTTGAATAACTCAAGGATGGAGTTTTTTTGATACCTTTGCAAGATAAGATTCAATAATTCATACGTAAACGGAATGACACAAATTCTACTCAGCCTATTATTTCCTCTCAGTTTATTGTCTTGTCACAATGCTACATCTAAGCAAACGACGGAAACACGACAACAAGCCTCAACACAACTAAGCACGAGCGAAAAGGTTGATACGACTGACAACATTTTAAGTCATACAATCTACACCCAAACAGACTCTGCACGCGTGGTTGAACTTCTCAAAATGAAACCTACAGACAACGACGCACTCTTTTATGCACGAAAGTTGAAAGGAATTCCTTATGTAGCCTCAACACTTGAGGTAGCCGACCCCGAACAGTTGGTTGTCAATCTCCGCGAACTCGATTGTACTACTTTGGTTGAGACGACGCTGGCACTCGCACTGACAAAACGTCAGCATAGTGACAGTTTTGCGGACTATTGCCACAATCTGCAACGCCTTCGGTATTGGGACGGACAGATGAATGGCTACCTTTCGCGTCTACACTACTTCTCTTGGTGGTGGCACAACAACAAGGATAAAGGTATCATTAAGGAAGTGACGCTCCCTACAAAGTACACGACTGTTATCAACGTACAAAACAATTATATGTCTGTTCACCCCGACAGATATAAGTTCTTAAAACTTCACCCCGAATGGGTGGATAGCATTGCTCGCATGGAGCAACGCTACAATGGCCCTGACGGACGTTACTTAATGGAACAATATACAAGCCTTTCACAGAAGGGACTTTCGGCCATTCACGATGGCGACCTCATTGCTATCGTCACTACCAAAAAGGGCATTGACTATTCTCACCTTGGCTTTGCCGTATGGGGCAAAGACGGTAAACTGCACTTGCTCAACGCCTCATCTATTCATCACAAAGTGGTAGAAGAACCTAAAACGTTGCGCCAATATCTAAAAGAACACCCCTCATCTATCGGCATCCGGCTGTGGAGGATGTAAAAACCTCTCCCCCTAAGCTCCTCCCCAACTGGGGGAGGGACTTAGGGGGAGAGGTCTTTTCCTACTTTACCCCACGCTCGTTCAGCGCGTCGGCATAGCGTTTGGCGTTGGCCATGTGTTCCTCGTAAGTGGCAGCGAAGTTGTGTGTACCTGAAAAGTCCTCCTTAGCACACATATATATATAGTCATGGTGTGCATAGTTCAGTACTGACTTGATAGCATTCAACGACGGAATGCAAATAGGGCCAATGGGAAGTCCTTCGTATCGATACGTATTATAAGGACTATCAACCGTCAAGTGGTTGTGCATGATACGACGTAGACCAAAATCATGTAAAGCGTATTTTACCGTAGGGTCGGCCTGCAACTTCATGCCTTGATGCAGACGGTTTAAGTACATACCGGCTATCATCGGGCGCTCTTGTTCATTGGTGGACTCTTGCTCTACGATAGAAGCTAAGATGTACACTTCGTTGGGAGTTAAACCAGCAGCCTTGGCCTGTGCCTTACGACTGGAAGTCCAAAACGCATCGTATTCTTTCTTCATGCGCTTGAGCAACTTCTGTGGAGTAATGTCCCAATATACTTCGTATGTGTTCGGTATAAAAAGACAAGCCACTGAAGTCTTATTAAAGCCTAACTTCTTCAGTGCTGCTTCGTCATTGAAGGCGCGGTCGAAAGTCAGCGAGTCTGCCCCTAATTGTTGCGCCAAGCGACCTGCTAAGTCGTCAATCGTATGTACAACGGGGATTACTAATTCTACTACTGCTTGACGACCGCCACGCAGATTGCGCGCCAAGGCAAAAGAGCCTATGCCCTTCCCCGTCGTATACTTACCCACATGCACATGCGACCCATACCCCATCAACGTGGCACATATCTTTAAGCCCACCATTTGCCTGGGCTTTGCCGTTTGGTTTAACTTTACGTAAACCGAATCAACGGTGTCGTCCTTGTCAATATAGACGTACGATGCCGCCTTGCTTGAACTAAAACTGGCAAAGAACAACCAATAAAAAACTACCAACAACACAATGCCTACGCCCGATGCGGCATAAAGCATCTTTCTTTTTTTCTCGTCCATAATCTATTTCTTTAAGCATTCGACGGAATGCCTTTTTGAACATTTTGGCAACAAAAATACTGCTTTTTCGCCCAATTGAGTTGTCAAAATAAAAAATAAATATAGCCCGACATAGTATAGCCTTATATTTTTTACTACTTTTGCACAAAACTTAATCTAATGTGCCAATTCAGCCATTAAGAGCATTACAACGAGTTGGCCCTACTAAATACATCTGATGGAAACATATACCGATTTCGTCGATTTAATAGCCGAGAGTCTGAAGACCAATTGGGACCTCGACGCACTGACTGATTACCAAGGCATTACCTTGCAATATAAAGATGTGGCGCGAAAGATTGAAAAGCTTCACATTTTGTTTGAGAATGCGGGTGTGGCAAAAGGAGATAAAATTGCTCTTTGCGGCCGCAACAGTGCCCACTGGGCAACCGCTTTCATAGCCACCCTTACCTACGGTGCTGTAGCAGTACCCATTCTGCACGAGTTTAAAGCGCAACAGGTGCACGACATAGTCAACCACTCTGAAGCCAAAATTCTATTCGTTGGCGATATGGTATGGCCCGAATTAGACGCTACGGCCATGCCCCACTTGGAAGGTATCATCAACATTCCCGATTACTCGCTCCTCCTCTCACGCAGCGAATTGCTTACCAATGCACGCGAACGCTTGAATGAACTCTTTGGTAAGAAGTATCCGAAATACTTCCGCAAAGAACACATTAGCTATCCCCACACCCCCGACCCCAATGCACTGGCCATGATTAACTATACCAGTGGCACGACATCTAACTCTAAGGGCGTAATGATTCCCTTCCGTGCCTTGTGGTCAAACTACCAATTCGCTATCGAGGTGTTAGGCCACCAAGTGAAGAAGGGCGACCACATCATTTCAATGTTACCTTTGGCTCACATGTATGGAATGGCGTTTGAGTTCATTTTCGAATTCTTGCATGGTTGTCACGTATTCTACCTCACACGCATTCCTTCGCCCAAGATTGTGCTCAAAGCCTTTGGCGAGATAAAGCCGACGATTATCATCTCTGTACCTTTGATTATCGAGAAGATTATCAAGAAGAACGTATTGCCTAAATTGCAAACGCCCAGTATGAAGGTTCTCTTAAAGTTGCCTTTCATCAGCGGACGCATTCTTGACAAAGTACGTGAAGGACTTATCTCTGCCTTCGGTGGCAACTTCTATGAAATCATCGTGGGCGGTGCTGCCTTCAATAGCGAGGTGGAAGACTTGCTCAATAAGATACATTTCCCCTACACGGTAGGTTATGGTGCTACCGAATGTGCACCTATCATTGCATACGAAGATTGGCAGAAGTTCCACAAAGGTTCGTGTGGTAAGGCTGCGCCACGCATGGAAATTAAGATAGACAGCGACGACCCACAACACACCGTTGGCGAAATTCTTACACGTGGCGACAACGTAATGTTAGGTTACTACAAGAATGACGAAGCTACACGCACCACACTCGTTGACGGTTGGTACCACACGGGCGACCTTGGTGTGATAGACGCAGAGGGCAACCTTTACATTCGTGGCCGTAGCAAAAATATGCTATTGGGTGCTTCAGGCCAAAACATCTATCCTGAAGAGATTGAAGACAAGATCAACACGCTACCCTACGTTAACGAAAGCATCGTAGTACAACGTGGCGAGAAGTTGGTGGCGCTTATCTACCCCGACTACGACGAGGCCAAGCGCGACGGACTCAACGAGAATGGTCTCCGCGCTGCCATGGAGCAAAACCGCAAGGACATTAACACCATGGTGGCTTCATACGAGCGTATCTCAGCCATCGAAATCTACGAAACGGAATTCGAAAAGACACCTAAGCGTAGCATCAAGCGCTTCTTGTATAAATAAAAAGTCATAAATACAACAAATGGGGGCTGGCCTATGGCTAGCCCCCATTTGTTGTGTCTATGACAATGTGATAGTTAATTTCTCATTGTAAGCATCTAATATATATATTCTAACAAACTCATATAGAAATACAATGGAATTGAGTGAATTACCGCTAAGCTAAAGATTTAGTGGCTTCGGAGATACCAATACCCCCTCTCTTTTCCTGCTTCTTACTGCCACGGCTTTTTAGGACACGGGACGTTCATCCACCGTTGGGCAGTCCACAGGCTTGACTTTCCCACGCTCCGTGGGTAGGGCTTTCAAGCCAAATTCCTTGATATTGCAGGCAGCATTGAAAATCCGATCGTGGCGTGTGCCACACTCCGGACAAGTCTAACTGCACTCGCTCAGTTTCAATCCTTTATACACATAGGCACATTTGCCACAGGTCTTCGAACTTGGGGCGAAGCGGTCTATCTTTATGAGGTTCACACCGTACCAACGACACTTATATTCAAGCAGGGTGAGAGAAGCGAGCACATGGAATATGTAGAAGAAATCGCAATGTCATACTTTCCACCTTTTACAAAGTTTGATACCACATGGCCCATATCTTCATTATAATCCAACAAATTAAACGGCTTCTTATTATAAAAAAAACTGTGATGCCACAGAACTCCATGTAGAGTGCCACCGCCCACCCAATCTACTTCATGGTATTTGCTCAATGCTGATACAATATGGTATGGAGTGCCTGACCAATTATTGATGTCACGTGGGTTGTTATTTGAATATGTAAGCTATTCGCATAATTCTTTAGATACATTTATAATGTAATAAAAGGTCTTTATATTTAGTACAGTAAGTAAAACTAATGCAGCAAAAGTTCCGACTATCCATGCTAATCTCTTTATTAAGTTTTCTTTCATGAAAATTTTGATAAAGCCATAATGCTTATCTTTTTTCCAAAAGAAATATTCGCTTAACCAACTGGATAATAATATAATGAGAACAATTAAAAACATTAATCCTACACCAGTACTATATAATCGTATTAAAGGATTACCTACAATAATTGCTACAACATTTAATAATAAAGATATTGGCAGGAAAAAAAATGCTATTGAAATTTTTTGTTCCTGATAATAAGACCTATAAAGTGATATTGGACTTTCATACGGAGACCAACCATTAGAAAACTTACGTCTTTTCATGTATTCCTTCTCACCAATTTTTCTAATTAGCATCTTCTTTATAACACAATTGCTGTAGATTGGACGATAAAGCAACCAATATACAAGAAAACTAGACATATAACATAAAGCAGCACCTATGTCAAATATTGAAAATAACATTCTATTTACAAACCTATCAATATTACTAGTCATTATAATTTTTTTAAGTAGGCATTCGAAATCAGTTTATATCAAAAGTGCTCTATTTTGATACTGTTTGTACCTTTATTCGAGTGAACATAGCGGGCTATGCAATCGAGGGCAAGGGAACAAGATGCGCCCAAGAGAGTGCTTCGTCCTCAAAATAAGGGTTATATTTCTAACATTTAACACCACTATTCGCTGCTCTTGAAGATGTCTGTGCCTTGCGTATTTGAGGCAAGTCTTTTAAAGTTAGTTTTTCTGTCCATTTTTTATTAAATATTTCATATTTATGTCCGATCTAGCAATGTTCAAAAAATAACTTGTGCAAATTTCAGCAAGAACGGGCTGTAGACTTCATTGAGCTTTCAGCCCCCTACTGGAATTTGCACAATTTATTTTTTTCACTTTACCTATAACAAAATAACGTTCGTGACAAAAATACAAATAAATATGAGAATATTACATTTTAGAGGAATGGAAACTTCCTCAAATAAAGAACTATTTAGTTCTATTTATCGGTCCTACGTAACGCGTTCGTGCGCCCGTCTGTTCTATAAATTACAGCTTATCTCTTTCCAAATGTGGCTTTACAACAACAATAGCGCTCGTACCATTGTTCCTTTTCGGGCATATCAATCGGAGCGTAATCATCAATGATACAACTTGTATAAAGGTCATCAGCCATGGAAAGAATAATAGGAGCTAACTCAAGCGTTTGCTCTAAATCCATTCCGCGCGGACAACATAAGTTGAGCCGCTTAATGACCTCGTAACCATAAATAGCTCCCATGATGTTGCCACAAATAGCTCCTGTAGAGTCACTATCACCATCATGATTGACGGCGGCAAGGATAGCCTCTTCTATGTTGTCAACGTGACGAACTACACAATAGACGGCAATAGCCCACGCCTCTTCACCCGTCCAACCTTCACCTAATCGACGAATGTTTTCAGCATCGCTTTCATCGTTGAGGGCTAACACGACGGCCTCTCTTGTCAGTTTGGATAGATAAGCCGTTTCGCGACGATAGTTACTAAAGTTGAGAAGTGCATGTGTACTATCAAGGACCATGTCTGCAATAGAAGCCCTTACTACTTTTTCATTCTTCTGAATTATTTGAAAAAGAAGGTGAGTTAGCATGGCTGCAGGCAAGAAGCCTAAAGGGTGCTTATGAGTAATAGCTGCTATTTCAGCACCAACCTTGTCCATTTCAGCCTCACCATAAAAGTGCTTATTACGACTCCAATATCCGGCACACAATAGCGCCATCGGAGCAACGCGCATAATACCTCCACAACCCTTACTATAGTTCTTTACCTCTCGATGATGAAGCAATGCTTCACAAGCTGACAGACAGGTATTACCTGGCGCACGAAGGCTATTCAATTCAGGCAGAGAGTGAAGCCACGTGTGTGGTTGGAATTTAACGTCTGCGCCACCACCTTGTGTGTAATACCAATCCAAATAAGCGAAACGAACGTATGACTCGGGTGGACCCGCAACACCATGCGTGTATCCGCGCGTAACACCAAATAGAAGTCCGTTGGCCGTAAAGAGCGTCATCTGCGTATCATCACTAATCAATGCCTTGCCTTGGCGATCAAGACTAAACGTGGTGATGCCGCGACGACCGTACTGCGACAAGATGCTATTGCGACTCATAAACTCTATGGGATAGCCCAAGGCATCACCTATCGCGCCTCCGATGAGTGAACCTCGAATGCGGTCGCGCGTTTGAGCCTTGATAGTCTCAGTCGTTATCGAACTATGACGTTCTGTGCGCTTTTCTCGTAAAAGGGCGGACTGCCTTTGCACCAAGAAATGTTCAAATCGGTCGTTAATATCGAGCAACTCTGCAGTAAGCAAAGCACGACATTTCCTTACGAGTTCTGACGAGAAGGTATCTTTGCTGCAGAGAGTATTAAATCGTTCAGCATCAGCAATAGCCGCCGTCATCGCACCAATCGTATCAGAATCACCACCCATCGATATCGCTAAACGCAAAGCGTACTCCGCAGAAGTATCTTCACCTTCTAAATAGGCTTGAATGGCAATAGGCACACTGCCCTGACAAGTCACATCAAACGTGTATTGCGGACGAAGATCTGCCAAACGGAAGTGTAAGTTATATTTTATATCGTCTGATATGAAACGACGAATAATGGCATCGCTCTTACCATACTTTTTGAGAAAGACACAGGCGGCAATGGCCTGTGCTCCTTTGATGCCCTCGGGGTGGTTGTGCGTAACGGAGGCCGTAATGCGAGCCAACTCTAATGCTTCCTTGAGCGTTCTAGCATATAAACCTACGGGACTTACTCTCATGCCCGAACCATTGCCATAGCTACGGTAAGCTTGGGCATTTTCACTCCATATCCACTGTTTAAAACTGCGACCGTAACCTGCGTCCGGATATTGACGACCCAAACGCTGCATACAAGCGACTAAGGTTTCGGGGCGATGCAGTGCATCTTGCATCAACCATTCTGCCACGGCAAGTGTCATCACTGTATCATCAGTAAAGCGACTGCTTAAAGGCACAAGTTCAAAATTCGTGGTCTTAATGTTGTGCCATTCGCGGGTGCTGCCCACAATGTCACCAATAATTGCTCCTAACATGGTACTTAAGATTTTAAGTAGGTGTTAAAAGGTTAAAATTCTAATCTAAACCCTTTTTGCTTCAATTCGTTATACTTGGCTTTGTTGAAGCGGAAGAGGATGGCTTCTTTCTTTTTAGAAGGATTCACTTTCTCGTTCGTTGCGTCAAGCATTTCGAGCCGTTTCATTTTATTGTAAAAGTTGCGGCGGTCAAAGTGAACGTCTAATATTGCCTCGTAAAGGTTTTGCAACTCTTTGATTGTAAACGCTTCGGGCAATAGTTCAAAACCGATGGGTTCGAAATGGATTTGCTGGCGCAAGGCCTTTTGCGCCTTACGAAGTATTTGGTCGTGGTCAAAAGCCAATTGAGGCACCTCATCAAGTGTGAACCAACGAGCATCGTCAGCATCGTCACCCCCGGCAACTTCTTGCATTCTTACCAAAGCATAATAAGCAATCGTGATGACGCGTTCACGTGGGTCACGCTCAGGAGCGGTGAAGGTATGAAACTGACGAATATACGCTCCTTTAAGCCCCGTCTCTTCTTGCAACTCGCGCAAAGCTCCCTCTTCTGCACTCTCGTCCATGTTCATAAAGCCACCTGGGAAAGCCCAACGTCCTTTATAAGGTTCTACACCGCGCTTTACTAATAGCACACTCAGTTTCGTACCGTCAAAACCAAATATTACGCAGTCTGTCGTCACACTTGGGTGAGGATATTTATAGCAATATTTCAGTTCTTCATTTGTAAGTTTATTCTCTTCCATTTTCTTGTTATGTTATTTTTACACTACAAAAGTAAAGACTTAATCTTAAGCCACAAAACTTTTTTGCGTATTTTTTACACAAGAGAAGATTTCTGGACATTCAACATGTATATTCCGCATAGTAAATCACAGTTAATCACGTACATCGTAACACAAGAAAAGCCCATTTTGCTCTTTTGCCCTTTTGCTAATTTACACTTTAATCGTACATTTGCACAATACAATCGTTGCACACTATAATATACGAGAATGATTCCTTTCTTCAACATACATAAGAATAAGGCTAATGAAACCACTCCTGCGCCTGAAGCAGAAGCCGTAAGTTCGCCAAGTGCTACGCCCACTTCAATGGTGCTACGCTCTGAAAACCTGATTAAGAAGTATGGCAAGCGTACGGTGGTAAATGGCGTTTCGTTTGACGTAAAACAAGGCGAAATCGTGGGATTGCTCGGGCCGAATGGTGCGGGCAAGACGACCTCGTTCTATATGACTACAGGCTTGGTCGTACCTAATGGCGGACGCATCTTTATTGACGATCAAGAAATCACGAAAGACCCTGTCTACAAACGTGCGCAAAAGGGCATTGGCTACTTGGCACAAGAGGCTTCCGTATTCCGCAAGATGAGCGTGGAGGACAACATTGCTTCTGTGCTTGAGCTCACAGGCCGCTCGAAGGAATATCGCCGCGAGAAATTGGAGAGTCTTATCAGTGAGTTCCGCTTGCAAAAGGTGCGTAAGAACTTGGGCGATCAACTTTCAGGTGGCGAACGCCGCCGTACTGAAATAGCCCGCTGCTTAGCTATCGACCCTAAGTTTATTATGTTGGACGAACCCTTTGCAGGTGTCGACCCTATCGCCGTTGAAGACATTCAGTACATCGTGTGGAAACTGAAAGACCGCAACATCGGAATCTTGATTACCGACCACAACGTTGAAGAGACGCTCTGCATTACCGACCGCGCCTACTTGCTCTTTGAAGGACGCATCTTATTTCAAGGCACGCCTGAAGAGTTGGCCGCCAACCAAGTGGTGCGCGATAAGTATCTTACCAATAGCTTTAAGTTGCGCAAAAAGGACTTTCAGACGATGAGCCGCGAAAGGGAATAAACTGCAAAACGACTTAAAGTTTAACGTTTTAAAGTTATAAGGTTATAAAGTTAGCCTTGTTGATTATCAACGTAATGTGACTTTATAACCTCATAATCAACAAACTAAAAACAGATTTATTAGGACACCCCTTAAAAGGGAACGAAGCATCTTAATTGGGGGTGACGCGTCCTCGCGTCGGCATTGCCAAGATGGGGTTCAATGCTCCAACTTGGCAATAAAAGTATATTTTCTCCACCCCTCACTTTCTTGATTTATTACATTCTATCTATATGTTACTATCTACCTTATTATCACTTTCACTTGCCGCCACTACGAGCGACACACTGGTGGTTAAAACCGCGCAAATGGAAGGTCCCTACACGCTATACACTCCCTTCGTCACGGATTCGCTCAACATGAAGGGACAAGCCATCGACCCCAACGAAGCGCTCAACAAAAACGCTACGCTTATCGAAGCTACTCACGTGGCAGCTACTCCGATTGAACAAGGTTTCCACTTCACTGTGGGCGCTGATAGTCTGTCTACCCTACGCGTTGTACGCTTTAACGTTCAAGCTGCTCACTATACCAAAGCTCGCGTCGAGGTGAATGGCCTTAGCCATTACAAACTCTACGTTGACGGTAAGGAGTGTGGTGATAAGCAATTAAAACTTGCGCCAGGCCGTGCAGAGTTGGCTTTACTCTTGTTATCAAATAAGGAAAGTAAAGACTCTTTTGATGTAAGGGTAATTGGCGACAATTTAACCGACGTACAAGTCAATGCTACGGGCAAGCGTCCCTTTACCATTGGTCAGCAGACTTGGGGCGACCACTACCGCAGCGTAGCTCTGTCGCCCTCTGGTAAGTACTTAGTCACCATTAGTTATTACACGAAGAAGGACGGCAAAGCACAATACACGACTACCCTTACCGAAGTGGCTACGGGTCGTGAATTGCTCCACCGCAATGAATATGTAGCACTCGATTGGCTCTACAATCGCGATATACTCTACTATACGCGCCAAAGCGGTACGGGAAAGGAATTGGTACTCTTCACTCCCGCCAATGGCAAGGAGAAGGTAATTGCGGAGCATCTGCCCGAAGGCGGATTTAGCCTTTCGCCTAAAGAGGACTATATCATCATCAATCGAAATGAGGAGGGCAAACCTTCTAAAGACGGATTGAAGCGCATTGAAGAACCCGACGACCGCATGCCGGGTTGGCGCAACCGCAATAGCCTTTGGCGTTACGATCTCAAAACAGGACTCATGCAGCGCCTCACCTTCGGTTCTGCCAGTGTCAGCATGGCAGACATATCGGCCGACGGAAAATACCTATTATTACAATATCAACGCAGCGACGTGAGCAAATTGCCTATGTATCGCACCACCTTTGTGCGCATGAACGCATACACGGGCGAGGCTGAAACGCTCATGGCCGACACGACGTTTATCAATAGTGCGCGTTTCTCACCCAGCGGACAGCAACTGCTCATTTCGGCCTCTCCTGCCGCCTTTGCTGGCATTGGCAACGAAGTGAAAGAGGGACAGATACCACAAGGTTTTGACTACCGCCTTTACCTCTACGACATTGCTTCGAAGAAGACTACACCCGCGCTACGTCAGTTTACACCCTCGGTGGCTGACTTTATGTGGAACGCAGGCGATGGTCAAATCTATTTTACTGCCGACAATCGCATGGGACGCTCTTTCTTCCGTCTCAATCCCAAGACGCTGCAAGTCGTTAAATATGAATTGCCCGTCACCTACGTGCAGGACTTTTCTCTCGCCACCAACGCAAAGTCTGCTCCTCGCCTGGTATTCTTTGGTCAGACACCACAGCGCGCACGCGATATGTACACCTGTGAACTGAACAAAACAAAGCCAACCACACGACGCATCGGCAGCATCAACTTTGACGAAATATACAAAGACGTGGCCATTGCGCCCAGCACCAGTTGGCAATTCAAGGCTACACGTGGCGACTCTATTGACGGTTTCTACTTGTTGCCTCCCAACTTCGATAGCAGCAAGAAGTATCCAATGATTGTTTACTACTATGGTGGCTGCTCACCCTCGTCTAACTTGTTAGAGTCGTGGTATCCGTTCCAAACTTTTGCCAGTCAGGGCTACGTCGTTTACGTGCTCAACCCCAGCGGCACAACGGCCTACGGACAGGAGTTTGCAGCTCGTCATGTCAACACGTGGGGAAAGGAGTCGGGCGACGACATTATACAAGGTGTAAAGGAGTTCTGTAAGGCTCATAGTTTTGTTGATAGTAAACACATTGGTTGTATCGGTGCTTCTTACGGTGGCTTTATGACGGAATACTTACAAACGCAGACTGACATCTTTGCGGCAGCTATCTCTCACGCGGGCATTAGCAACATTACGAGCTATTGGGGCGGCGGCTATTGGGGGTACTCTTACGGCGAAACGGCTCAGTACGGCAGTTTCCCTTGGAATAATCCCGACCTTTATGTGAAGCAATCGCCCTTGTTTAATGCCGACAAGATTCATACCCCCTTGTTACTTCTACATGGCACGGCCGACACCAACGTGCCGACCAACGAGAGCCAACAACTTTACAATGCACTGAAGATATTGGGCCGCGACGTAACCTACGTTCAAGTGGAAGGCGAGAACCACGTCATCACCGACTACAACAAACGCCTTGCTTGGCTCAATGTCATCTACGCTTGGTTTGCTAAGTATCTACAAGGCAACGATGCTTGGTGGAAGGCATTGGACTTATAATAGCGAACTTCGCGTTTTAATGTTATGAGGTTAAATAGATCTTCAAAATTAGTTTATAACCTCAAGACTAAGAACAGATTACCCCATGTTACTCGACATCACTCTTCGCCTTTTCATCGCCATGCTACTAGGTGGTAGCATAGGCATTGAGCGCGACTACCGTTCGAAGGAAGCGGGCTTTCGCACGCACTTCTTGGTGGCCTTAGGTAGCGCACTGTTTTGCATCGTTTCACAATACGGCTTTGGCTTCGACTTGAAGGACTCCTCACGTGTGGCAGCACAAGTGGTATCGGGCATTGGCTTCTTAGGTGCTGGCACGATTATCTTCCAAAAGAACGTAGTACGCGGACTCACCACGGCAGCCGGCCTATGGGTGACAGCTGCCATTGGATTGGCTTGCGGCACGGGCATGTTTGCCGCAGCAGCTGTCACTACCATTATGGTTATTCTTGGACTTGAAGTGATTGTTTACTTCATTCCACGCTTTGGCAATACGACGGTCGACATCTCGTTCACCTCCACGTCAAAGGAACAAATCCGCCAATTCATCTCTTTGGCCAAGAAGGAGGGCATGGACATTTATTCTTACGAACTCAAAGAACGATTTGAGAAGGATAAAGAAATCGTGTTTGACGTTGCGCTCGAACTGAAAATGCGCCGACGCAAAGCGAACACGCAATCTCTACTATCATTTACTGACGTATTCCAAAACGTCACCATTACTGCTATTGAATAAACCTACATACAATGAAAAAGAAAAGCATTCTACTGCTCGCCCTTGCCTGCATCACTATGGGCAATGCGGCTAAAGCTCAAAACAACGAGCACTACTATCTGAAATACAACGACGTAGCAAGCAGTCTCAAACTGCTCCCTGCCCCACCCCAACCGGGCAGTGCTTACTTCAACTATGACGAAGCACAATATAAGTGGGGCAAGATGCAACGCATCACGCCACGTGGCAAGCAGGCCTTCGACGATGCTGACCTCAACGAGATGGGACTATCAAGAGCCTTCTCTGAGGCCTTCGGTATTACTATTTCAAAAGAGAATACGCCTGAGATCTACAAACTCATGACACACATGCAGGAAGACGCTGGTGACCTCGCCACGCGCGAGGCGAAGGGTTACTACACACGCATGCGCCCCTTCCTCTTCTTTAACGAACCGTCACACACGCCCAACGATGAGAAGTGGTTGGCCCCAAATGGTTCTTACCCCTCTGGCCACACTTCGAAGGCATGGGCTGAAGCCTTGGTTTTGGCTGAGATTAATGTTGAACGTCAAAACGAAATCTTAAAGCGTGGTTTTGAAATCGGTCAGAGTCGCGTTATCTGTGGCGTTCACTATCAGAGCGACGTTGACGCAGGTCGCGTAGTTGGCAGTGCGCTCGTAGCTCGTCTTCACGCCAACGATGCCTTCAACGCCCAACTGGCCAAAGCCAAAAAGGAATTTGCCAAACTCATGAAAGAGGGCAAAATCAAAAAGGCTGGAGAGTAGGAAATGTGCAAATGTGAGAATGTGTAAATATAATAATGACTTAAAAATTTTAACTGCACATTCACAACGCATTTGCACATTTGCACATTCGCACATTTACACATTTACTAAGCATGCAAGGATTTTACACCATATTACTTCTTATCTGTTCTAACATCTTCATGACCTTCGCGTGGTACGGCCACCTAAAGCTACAAGAGACAGGCATTAGCCGCAACTGGCCACTCATTGCCGTTATACTCTTCTCATGGGGAATTGCTCTCTTCGAATACATGTGTCAAGTACCCGCCAACCGCCTTGGCTTTATTGACAACGGAGGACCCTTTAGTCTTATTCAACTCAAAGTAATACAAGAGGTGGTATCACTCATCGTTTTTACCGTCGTCGCCACATTTATGTTTAAAGGTGAAGCTTTTCACTGGAACCACATTGCAGCCTTTGCCTGCTTAGTGGCTGCTGTCTACTTCGTATTTATGAAATAAGCACGCTATGACTGAACAAAAGAAGTTATGTCCTGAATACCAACTCCACCGTCGGCTACAAAAGCAAATGAGAGAGGTTATCAAAGAGTTTTCTCTCATTCAACAAGGCGATCGCATACTTATCGGACTGTCAGGCGGCAAGGACTCTCTCTCCTTGCTCGACCTTTTAGGAGAGCGAATGGCACACAGCAATCATTACTTCAGCGTTGAAGCCCTCCACGTCAGAATGCGTAACATTCACTATGCCTCTGACGCCAGCTACTTACAAGCACAATGTGATAAGTGGCGCATTCCGTTTCACCTCGTTGAAACGGGTTTTGAACCCGACCGCAACGAAAAGCGCACGCCTTGCTTCTTATGTTCGTGGAACCGTCGAAAGGTGCTCTTCACCGAAGCGCAACGTTTGGGCTGTAACAAAATAGCCTTAGGACATCATCAGGACGACATCTTGCGCACGGCACTGATGAACCTTACGTTTAACGGAACATTCTCTACCATGCCTGTACGCATCAGTATGCGTAAGTTTGACATGACGATTATTCGCCCTTTAGCACACATGGCCGAGGCCGACCTCAAACGTTGGGCCGAAATACAAGATTACCACCCCGTTGACAAGGTATGTCCCTTTGACGGTGTGTCAAACCGCACTAACATACAACAAGTGACCACTGCGCTCGAAGCGCTCACCCCCAACTATCGCTACAACCTTTGGCATGCGCTACTCAAAGCTGGAGCGTTGGTGGAGTAAATAGATGATGCTTTAACTCAAACTGCAATCTGTCTGCCCTTACGTAACACGTGCTTTCTAACACACGTTACGTAGGGGCAGCCTTGATTGCAGTTGGTTTACTACAATCTCCTTACAAACTAATACCATATTCATGCTTTATCTCGTCCATAACGAAAGTGCTTTCAAGCGAGCCGAGGTGGGGGATGGTGCCTAACACGTTTAGCACAAACTCTTGATAGTACTTCATGTTGGGCGCATGAATCTTTAATAAGTAATCATACTGTCCCGAAATGTTGTAACACTCTGTCACTTCGGGAATGTCCTTTACCATTCGGTTAAAGTCGGCCGCAATGTCGCGCCCTAAACGATTCATCTTTACTTGACAGAACACCACAAAACCCTGATTTAACTTTTCAGCATTCAGCACAGCTACGTACCTATCTATAATGCCGTCACGCTCCAAACGCTTCACGCGTTCAAAGACAGGCGTTGTACTTAGGTTGACTCGTGCCGCCAATTCTTTGGTCGTTAGACGTGCATTGCGCTGCAACTCCCGCAATATTTGCAAGTCTGTAGCATCAATAGAATATTTTTCTGTAGAGGAAACGATTTGTGCCATGTTTGTTAGTAGTTTTTCTATTTAACAACGCAAAAGTAGTAACGTTTTCCTACCTTTCAAAATTATTTGGTGGTTTATTCCAAACTCCGTAACTTTGCAATCGAAAAATAACAACATAAGAGTAATACGCAGTACAAAGTAACCTACTTGTCAACTCGTTAACTCGTCACCCCAGAAACAATTAAAACACAATAACTATGAGCGAACAGAAATACCACTTCGAGACACTTCAAGTACACGTAGGCCAAGAACAGCCCGACCCCGCAACCGACGCACGCGCTGTGCCTATTTACCAGACTACCTCTTACGTATTCCGCAACTCACAACACGCTGCCGACCGCTTCGCTCTTCGTGATGCAGGCAACATTTATGGCCGTTTGACCAACTCTACGCAAGGCGTTTTTGAAGACCGCGTTGCTGCACTTGAGGGTGGTGTTGCAGGTTTGGCCGTAGCCAGTGGCGCAGCTGCTGTTACTTACGCACTGCAAAACATCGTATTGAATGGTGACCACATCGTTGCTGCCGACAACTTGTATGGTGGTTCGTTCAACCTCATTACACACACTTTGGCTAGTCAGGGCATCACACATACCATTGTTAACGTAAATGATACCGCTGCCCTCGAAGCCGCTATTCAGCCCAACACAAAAGTAATATATGCCGAGACGTTCGGCAACCCCAACTCTGACGTGACCAACCTCGAAGCCGTAGCCGAGGTGGCACATCGTCACAACATACCTTTCATTGTCGACAATACCTTTGGCACTCCTTACCTCATTCGTCCTATCGAACATGGTGCCGACATCGTAGTTCACTCAGCTACAAAGTTCATCGGTGGCCACGGTTCAAGCCTCGGTGGTGTAATCGTTGACGGTGGCACATTCGATTGGAAAGCCAATGCCGACAAATTCCCCACTTTGGCAAAGCCCGACCCCTCTTATCATGGTGCCGTATTTGCCGATGTAGCTGGTAAGGCTGCCTTCGTTACACGTATTCGCGCCGTTGTACTTCGCGACACGGGTGCCACTATTTCTCCCTTCAATGCCTTTATCTTGTTGCAAGGTCTCGAAACGCTTTCATTGCGTGTTGAACGCCACGTCGAAAATGCACTGAAGGTAGTTCAATTCTTGGCCAACCACCCCAAGGTGGCAAAAGTCAACCACCCCTCTTTACCCAACCACCCCGACCACGCTCTCTACGAGAAGTACTTCCCCAATGGCGGTGGTAGCATTTTCACCTTCGAGGTGAATGGCGACAAAGATGCTGCATGGCGCTTCTGCGATAGCTTGAAGATATTCTCTCTCCTTGCCAACGTAGCCGATGTGAAGAGTTTGGTTATCCACCCCTACACTACTACTCACTCACAAATGACGCCCGAAGAATTGGCTCAGCAGCACATCACGCCGTCAACCATTCGCTTGAGCATTGGTATCGAACACATTGACGACATCGTCGCCGACCTCGACCAGGCTCTCGCACAAGTATAACGTCCTTTTGTTGACGAGTTAACAAGTTGACATGTAAGTTCGTTACAAACGACAAAATCTCTATTTAGTCCTCTAAGGTAAGCAGACAGTTCAGCTACTTTTCATTCATCATAGTTTGAGAAGTGCTAACTGTCTGTTTTTTGTTTTCTCATGCTAAAATCGTAACTTTGCCCCTACTAAAGATGAACCAAGAATATGCAAGAAAACAAAAGATACAGTCTCTTAATCTCTGGTGGCGTTGATAGTGCCGTAGCTTGCCACCTTATGTGTGAGCAAGGACTCAAGCCCGACCTCTTTTACATCAAGATTGGTATGCAAGGCGAAGGCACTTCATGCTCTGCCGAAGAAGACATCGAACTTTCTACTCTTACGGCCAAGAAGTATGGACTTCACCTCGACATCATCGACCTTCAGCAGGAGTATCACGACCGCGTAACAGCTTATGTAGTCGAACGCGTAAAGCGTGGCCTCACGCCCAACCCCGATGTCATGTGCAACCGACTCATCAAGTTTGGCGCTTTCGAAGAGAAAGCGGGTCATGACTATGACTACATCGCTACGGGCCACTATGCACAGACCTATCACGACCCCACTGACGGCCAACTCTATTTGGCTCCTGCTCCCGACCCAGTCAAAGATCAATCTGACTTTCTTTCACAACTGACTGACATGCAGGCCGAAAAGCTCTGCTTCCCCATTGGTCACTTACTCAAGCACGAAGTACGCGAGATAGCCGATCGCGAACGTTTAGCCCCTGCCCACCGTCGCGACAGTCAAGGCATCTGCTTCTTAGGCAAAATCAACTACAATGACTACCTACGTATGCTGCTTGGCGAGCGTGTGGGCAACGTCGTTGAACGCGAAACGGGTCGCATTATCGGTCAGCACAAAGGCTATTGGTTCCACACCGTTGGCCAGCGCAAAGGACTCGGCTTAGGTGGCGGCCCATGGTTCGTAACCGACAAAGACATTGAGCAAAACATCGTCTACGTGTCACACACCGATGCTTGCCACGGTTTGTACGGCAACGAGTTTCACCTTACAGGTTTCCACTTCATCACAGCCGACCCTTGGAAGGGAGCCAACGAAGTAGACATACTCTTCAAGATACGTCATACAGAGCGTCCACGTCCGGGTCACCTATCGCGCCAAAGCGATGGTCGCTTCCTCATCACCTCCCCCACTCCCGTTCAAGGCATTGCCCCTGGCCAGTTCGGTGTGCTCTACACCGCTGACGGCAAAATCTGCGCTGGTAGTGGAGAGATTAGATTCTAACACTAAGAACAAACTGCAATTTGAAAGTCTCTTCCCCTACCCCCTCCGACCGGAGAGAGGGTTAGGGGGAGAGACTTTCTATTTGTCGTTTTTCACCCCAATTGGGTATTGCCCTACCCCGCTTTTATACGTTCCTTTGCAACCGTAAATAAGACACTGTTTTTAACTAAAAGATTTAACCACTATGACAGGAATATTTTACGGCAGCACAACAGGCTGCACCGAACAAGTGGCCAACACTTTGGCTCAGACTTTAGGCATCGCGGCCAACGACATTCACAACGTAGGCACAACAGCTGCCACCGAAGTTGCACCATACGACACCCTTTTGTTAGGTTCATCAACTTGGGGAAGTGGCGACTTGCAAGACGATTGGTACGATTTTATCGATGCCCTTTCAGCCACCGACTTAACTGGCAAGAAGGTAGCGCTTTTTGGTTGTGGCGATAGCGACTCTTATCCCGACACTTTCTGCGGAGCCATTGCCCAAATCTATGATGCTTTGCAAAACACAAACTGCACCTTTATTGGCGCCTATGCCCCCACCGACTACAACGTTACCGATTCTGACGTTTGTCGCGATGGTCTTTTCGTAGGCCTTGCTATTGACGAGAGTGATAGCGATGATAAAAACCAAGCACGCATTGCCACTTGGTGTGAAGCAATCAAAAGCGAACTATCATAAAAAAAGGAACATCACCATGTGTGCTGAAGACTTCTCTCGTTTCGACTCACTCAAGCTATTCATGCACCAAATTTACGAATATCGCAAAGGTGTTCGACAATTAGTGCTTTGCACCATGTCGAGTGAGTGTGCGGCCATTATGCGCCAGCGCCTTAGCGAACAGCAGATAGCCTACCTTGAGCAACCCGTTTCGGCTAACAAACTCAACCTTTACTTTGGCAACGAAGTATGCCTTAACGTGGTGCGTACCTTCATTAGCAAACCCATGCATGCCCTCACCCCAGCCGAGGACTTTATGCTTGGCACCATGTTGGGTTACGACCTTACCGCCCAATGCGTCCGCTTTTGCAAACGCAGCCAATGCGTTGGAGCATAAATACAAACAAATCTCCTCACAAAAGATTTAATACTTCTTTTGTGAGGAGTTTTTGTTTTGCTTATAAGATAAAACCCTTAGGTACACCGTCAGGGACATTTACTCTTCGTGTTAATCGCAAACAGTACAGAACTTATTATTTTTATGACAAAAATAAACTGCAATTTATCTGCCTAATTGGGGGGCGGGTCCTAACCTGGGGGCGACGCGTCCCCGCGTCGGCATTGCCAACTTGGGGTTCGA
>ENA-ORMS01000433-ORMS01000433.1-human-gut-metagenome-genome-assembly--contig:-NODE-433-length-42626-cov-4.448639_pt1 | contig 42626 bp, 33 predicted proteins | sample MGYA00242104_ERZ508997 | MGnify/ENA primary metagenome ERZ508997 (study PRJEB26280, sample SAMEA2338704) | human gut metagenome | biome: human gut; feature: human-associated habitat; material: faeces...
CTGCTGGGTGACCAGGGAGTAGGGGCCGGTGGAACGGGCGTGGATCTTATCATCGACGAGGTGGTGCAGCTTGAGGTAATACATGATACCGACCGTTACGGGATTATCGAACGGCTCGCCGGTGCGTCCGTCGTAAAGAACGGTCTTGCCGTCGATGACCTGGAGCTTGGTCTCTCCGGTCTCGGGGTTCGTGACCTCGCGGGTCTCCTTGCCGTCAACGTTTTCGCCCGGGAAGACGTCGCGCCACATTCCCGCCATCTTCATGCATTCGAGAATGTCTTTCTCGTTCGCACCGTCGAAAACGGGGGTCATGATCTTCCATCCGAGCTTGCGTGAGGCAATGCCGAGGTGGACCTCAAGCACCTGACCGATGTTCATTCGGGAAGGAACGCCCAGAGGGTTAAGAACGATATCAAGAGGAGTACCGTCTGCCATGTAAGGCATATCTTCCGGAGGAAGTATTCTCGATACGACACCCTTGTTACCGTGACGTCCAGCCATCTTATCGCCGACGGATATCTTGCGCTTCTGTGCAACATAAACTCTGACCGTTTTGTTTACGCCGGGAGAAAGCTCATCGGAATTCTCGCGCGAGAAAATTTTCACGTCGACAACTATTCCGGATTCACCGTGACGCAGGCGGAGAGAGGTATCGCGCACTTCTCTTGCCTTTTCGCCGAATATCGCGCGGAGGAGTCTTTCCTCTGCCGTAAGCTCCGTTTCGCCCTTCGGAGTGACCTTGCCGACAAGTATATCTCCGGCGCGCACTTCCGTACCGTTGCGGATGATACCGTCCTGGTCGAGGTCTTTGAGAGCGTCTTCTCCGCAGTTCGGAATTTCGCGCGTGATCTCTTCCGGTCCGAGCTTTGTATCTCTTGCTTCAATTGTGTATTCTTCTATATGAATTGAGGTATAAACGTCGTCTCTGACGAGTCTTTCGTTGAGAAGGACGGCGTCCTCGTAGTTATAGCCTTCCCATGTCATAAAGCCGATGAGCGCATTCTTGCCGAGCGAGATTTCTCCGTTCGATGTTGCGGGACCGTCGGCAATGACGTCGCCCTTTTCGAGCTTTTCGCCAACGCTGACAATCGGTCTCTGGTTTATGCATGTGCCTTGGTTCGAGCGTTTGAATTTGAGCAGCTCATATGAGTCCTTTATGCCGTTTTCACGTCTTACGACAACCTTGTCTGCGCTTACATATTCAACCGTCCCCGCTTCCTTTGCGAGGATACAGATACCGGAGTCGATAGCCGCTTTGTGTTCCATACCCGTTGCGACAATCGGAGACTCTGTCGTGAGAAGCGGCACTGCCTGCTTCTGCATGTTCGATCCCATCAGAGCACGGGAGTTATCGTCGTTGTCAAGGAACGGAATGAAGCCCGTTGCAACGGAGATTGCCATTCTCGGCGAAACGTCGACATAGTCAACCTTGCTTGCGGGAACTTCGATGATTTCGTTTCTCTCTCTTACAAGCACTCTGCGGTTGACAAAACGACCCTCCTCGTCAACAGGCTCGTTCGCCTGCGCGATGATATAATCGTCCTCAACGTCAGCCGTCATGTATTCAACGATATCCGTCAGCTTGCCGGTCTCTTTATCAACCTTGCGATAAGGAGCCTCTATAAAGCCGTAATCATTGAGCTTTGCATAGCATGCAAGATATGAGATAAGACCGATGTTCGGGCCTTCCGGCGTTTCAATCGGGCAGATACGTCCGTAATGGGTGTAATGAACGTCACGAACCTCGAACGACGCTCTGTCACGGGAGATACCGCCGGGGCCGAGAGCGGAAAGACGACGCTTGTGAGTGAGCTCTGCAAGCGGGTTGTTCTGATCCATGAACTGAGAAAGAGGAGAAGAACCGAAGAATTCTCTTATCGCTCCGACAACGGGGCGACTGTTGATAAGCGCCTGCGGAGTGAGGGACTCGGCGTCCTGAATGTTCATTCTTTCCTTTATATTCTTGTCCATCTTCGAGAATCCGATTCTCATCTGGTTCTGGATAAGCTCGCCGACGGCGCGGATACGACGGTTGCCGAGATGGTCGATGTCGTCCGTAGTGCCGATGCCGTGCGAAAGGCATATGAGATAGTTTATGGAAGCGAAAATGTCTTCCTTTGTTATATGGCGGGGGGAGAATTCGTTTATTCTCGTCTTTGCCGCGTTTATGACAGCCGCCTTGAAATCGTCAAAGTCGCCGTCCGCCTGCTCCTGCATTTCGAGAAGCATCGCAAGGCTGACCTTCTCTCCGAGTCCCGCCTCTTCCTTAAGGTCTATACCGAAAATCTTCTTGCAGTCGACCATTCCGTTGGAAATGACCTTGCACTCTTTGTCCTCGCCGACCTTTACGTATGCTTCCGTTACGCCTGCGTCCTCAATTTCAAGGGCTTCCTCGCGTGAAAGCTCCTTGCCAGCATCGAACATAAGCTCTCCCGTAATGGGATTTATAACGGGTCTTGTGAGGGTACGTCCCGCAAGTCTTCTGCCGAGAGCTGTCTTCTTGTCAAACTTATATCTGCCCACAGCGCCGAGATCGTATCTCTTGGGGTCAAAGAAGGTGTTTGTCAGCTGAATCTGAGCGCTTTCCATGAGCGGAGGCTCGCCCGGACGGAGCTTTCTGTAAATCTCCTTGAGCGACTCCTCATATGGCGTCGTGCCGTTTTTGTCCGCCTCTTCCTGCATACCGTCCTTTGCGATGGTTGCGGTTATCTTGGGATCGTCGCCGAAGAGCGCCTTTATGCCCGTTTCGGTCGATGTTTCCTCTTCGAGAGCACGGATAAGAATCGTTACGGGGATCTTGCGGTTCTTATCGATACGGACGTAGAAAACGTCGTTTGCGTCCGTTTCGTATTCAAGCCATGCGCCGCGGTAAGGGATTACCTGCGCGGTATAGATGGGCTTGCCCGTCTTGTCGATAGCGGTGTCATAATACATACCGGGGGAACGGACGAGCTGCGAAACGACAACTCTCTCCGCGCCGTTGATAACGAATGTGCCGCTGTCCGTCATGAGCGGGAATTCGCCCATGAAGATGTCCTGCTGCTTAACTTCTCCCGTCGACTTGTTCGTCAGACGAACTGTCACTCTGAGAGGGGCTGCGTAGTTTACGTCGCGTTCCTTACATTCTTCAACGGGATATTTCGGCTCCGCGTCGATGGAATAGCCGACAAATTCTATAACGAGGTTGCCGGAATAGTCAACGATCGGCGAAACGTCCGCCAGAACTTCGGAAAGACCCTTATCCAGAAGCCACTGATACGACTTTTTCTGGATTTCAAGAAAGTCGGGCATATCGAGTATTTCATCGATTTTGGCAAAACTTTGTCTCACCACGTTCTTACCGAGCTGCTTGGTTTTGGTTCTCAATGTACGATCACTCCATTCAAGTTTTCTGCGGCAGGGCTCCCGCCATGGGCGGATATCTTTGTCCTGCCTTTTGTTTTTATTCTTTCCACTCCGCAAAAGCACGCCGTTTTTCGCATTTTTCCGCCGCTTTCGGTCTCGGTCGGGGCAAAAAAAGGCACTGTTGCGAGCATTGTAATGCAATTTACAAGTATATCATCTGTTTTTCCGTCTGTCAAGCATTTTTACATTATTTTCTTTCTGAATGTTGACATTTTTTCGCATAAGCAATATAATAAATATATCTTGCCGCGAAAATCGCGGTAAATCGAGTTTTATCGGAAGGTAAATTGATAGTTATGAAATGGACATCACTCAACGACCTGCGCGCTTCATTCCTCTCGTTTTTTGAGTCGAAGGGACACCTCTGCCGCGGCAGTTACCCCCTCGTTCCCGAAAATGACAAATCGCTTCTTTTGATAGTCGCCGGAATGGCGCCGCTGAAAAAATATTTCACGGGGGAGCTCACCCCTCCCTGCCGACGCATGGCAACGTGCCAGAAATGTATCCGCACAAACGATATAGAAAACGTCGGATACACAGCCCGTCACGGCACATTCTTCGAAATGCTCGGAAACTTCTCCTTTGGCGATTATTTCAAGCAGGAGGCTCTGCCCTGGGCTTGGGAATACCTGACGAAGGTTCTCGAAATCCCGGAGGACAAGCTCTGGCCGTCCGTCTATGAAGAGGACGACGAAGCATATGCAATCTGGCGCGACAAAATCGGCGTAAGAGAAGATCATATCGTCCGCCTTGGCAAAGAGGACAACTTCTGGGAGCACGGCTCAGGTCCCTGCGGTCCCTGCTCGGAGATCTATTTTGACCGCGGCGAAAAATACGGCTGCGGCAAGCCCGATTGCAAGCCCGGCTGCGATTGCGACCGCTATATGGAAATCTGGAACAACGTTTTCTCGCAGTTCAATAACGACGGTCACGGAAACTACACGGAGCTCGCCTCCAAAAACATAGACACCGGTATGGGTCTTGAGCGTCTCGCCTGCGTTATGCAGGGCGTTGACAGCATGTTTGAGGTTGACACGATAAAGAACATCATCTCCGCCATAAGCGAAAAGGCGGGAATCAAATATCATGACGATCAGAAAGCGGACATCTCACTGCGTATCATCGCAGACCATTCAAGGGCGTCGGCTTTCCTCATCGCGGACGGCGTAATGCCGTCAAACGAAGGCAGAGGCTACGTTCTCCGCAGACTTCTCCGCCGCGCCTGCCGTCACGGAAAGCTCCTCGGCATAAAGGGCGCATTCCTTGCGGACATCATCAAGGTCGTTGCGCACGAAAACCTCTCCGCATATCCCGAACTGACGGAGAAATTCGATTATATAAGCAAAATCGCGTCAATGGAAGAAGATCGCTTCGACGCAAACGTCGAGGCGGGAATGAATCTTCTCGACGCGCTTACGGAAAAAGCAAATGCGTCGGGCGCGAAAATGCTCGACGGCGCCGACGTTTTCAAGCTCTCGGACACATACGGCTTCCCTATCGACCTCACCCGCGAAATTGCGGCTGAAAGAGGGCTCGGCATAGACGAAGACGGCTATAAAAAGTGCCTTGACGAGCAGAAGGCGCGTGCGCGCGCTGCAAGAGGAAACATCAGCGGCTGGCAGGACAAGTCCCTTTTCTCCGAATTTGAAAAAACGGTATTTACGGGCTACGAAAAGATTACAGACGAAAGCGAAATCATCGCAATAGTTGATCCCGACACGCACGAGCCGACCGACGTTTCCGGCGAAAACGCCGTAATCATAACAAAGTCAACCTGCTTCTACGGCGAAGGCGGCGGACAGGTCGGCGATACGGGCACAATCGAAAGCGAAAACGGCACGGCAACCGTCACGGACACAAAAAAGGCAGACGGCGTATATCTGCACATCTGCCATGTTGAAAGCGGTTCCTTCTCCGCAGGCGATAAAGTGACTCTGAAGGTTGACGGCGAACGTCGCGCGGCAACCGCAAGAAATCACAGTGCGGTTCATCTCCTTGACGCCGCTCTGCGCAAGGTTCTCGGCGATCATATCCGTCAGGCGGGATCCATGGTCGACGCCGAAAGAGGACGCTTTGACTTTACGCATTTCTCCGCAGTAACCGCGGACGAGCTGGACAAGGTCGAACGCATTATAAACGAAAAAATTCTTGAAAATATACCCGTTACGACGGTTGAAACAGACCTTGAGTCTGCGAAAAAGTCGGGTGCGATTGCGCTCTTCGGCGAAAAATACGGCGATACGGTACGCGTTGTGAAAATGGGCGACTTCTCAAGCGAGCTTTGCGGCGGTACGCACGTTTTTGCAACAGGCAGTCTCGGCTGTGTCAGACTCGTCTCCGAAAGCTCCGTTGCGGCGGGCACGAGAAGAATCGAGCTTATTTCCGGAATGGGCGCATATGCGCTTGCAAAAGCCGACAGCGCGACGGTAAAGTCCGCTCTCTCCGCTCTCAAAATAAGCGAAGAAGGCGAAATAGCGACAAAAATATCCGCCCTCCAGAGCGATATAAAGCAGGCAAAAAAAGACCTTGAGGCAATGTCAATCAAGGCGGCGTCGGCAGGCGTTGCGGAAATGCTTGCAAAGGCGGAAACCGTCGGCGCCGTAAAGGTTGCGTCAATGCAGACCTCCCTCCCCGTCGACACGGTGAGAAGTCTTTCCGATGATATAAAAGCAAATCACCCCGATACGGTAGCCGTTATTTCAACGGACTGCGGCGGCAAATATTCTCTCGTCTGCGTTTGCGGCAAGGACGCTCTTGCGGCAGGCGTCAAGGCACCGCTCGTTTTGAAAGAGCTTTCATCCTTCGTTGGCGGCGGTGGCGGCGGCCGTCCGGACAGCGCAATGGCAGGCGGAATGAAATATCCCGAAAAGCTCGGCGAAGCGTTCGCGGCGCTTCCCGAAATTATAAAAAAGCTGATCTAAGGAGGACATCAGAATGAAAGACAAAATAAAGGACAAGTCAAAGGGCTTCTGGGCTGAATTCAAGAAGTTCATCTCCAAGGGCAACGTTGTCGATATGGCTGTCGGTGTTGCCGTTGCAACAGCCTTCACGGCAATCGTCACGGCGTTCACAAAGGGCTTCATCGCGCCGATTCTTTCCCTTCTCTCTCACGACGCGTCCCTTTCCGATATGAAATGGGTCATCCGTCCCGAAGTTGCGGAGATCGCCGCAGACGGCACAAAAACTGTCACGACTCCCGAGGTTGCAATTCTTTGGGGAGCATTCCTTCAGGCGATAATCGACTTCCTTATTATTGCGTTCGTCATGTTCATATTTCTCAAAATCGTTATGAGCGTGACAAAGAAAGCCGAGAAAATGCGTCTTGAGTTGACAGGCGAAGACAAGGAACGTGAAAAAGCCGCGGCGGAAGCCAAGGCAAAAGAAGAAGCGGAAAAGAAAGCCGCAGAGGAAGCAAAAGCCGCAGCAGAAGCCGAACTCGCCGCAGAAAAGGCAAGAAAAGCGAGAGAGCTTGAGTTGCTCGAGCAGATTGCCGCTTCGCTGAAGGAGTCAAAATAATGGAGGGTTGCGTTTTCTGTATGATCTGCGAAGGGAAAATTCCTTCCAAAAAGGCATATGAGGACGATAAGATCCTTGCGTTCTACGATATAAATCCGCAAGCACCCGTTCATATCCTCGTTATTCCCAAGGAGCATATTCCCTCCGTTGACGCAATAACGGCGGAAAACAGCGGCATAGTTTCGTACATTTTCGAGCACATTCCGCAGATTGCAAGAGCCGCAGGACTCACCGGCGGTTATCGCATAATATCGAACTGCGGTGCCGACGCATGTCAGACCGTTCCGCACCTGCATTTTCACATTCTCGGCGGCGCAAAACTCGCCGACCGCATGGCATAACCTACTTTTCTTTGAAAAGAAAAGTAGGCAAAAGAAACTTCAATAACTGTATTGTTCAAATTTTATAATTAAGAAAACAGAGATGGATTTTCATCTCTGTTTTTTCTTTCTCGCAGGATTTTATTTGAAAATAAAAATAGGTAAAAGAAACTTCAATAACTGTATTGCTCAAATTTTATAATTGAGAAAACAGAGGTGGTTTCACATCTCTGTTTTTTCTTTCTCGCAGCATTTTATTTGAAAATACAAGTAGTCAAAAGAAACTTCAATAATTGATTTTACAAAACCTGATAAAAAAGAAAACAGAGGTGGTTTCCCATCTCTGTTTTTTTGTTTTCAGTTTTCGGTGGTATCTTCCGTTTTGTCCTGCTTTTTCTTTATCCACAACCGATATACGATGAGGGTAATTGCGGTAAACACCATTCTGCACGCGATGGCTATCCAGAAAGTTTTCGAGCGATAATTGCTTATCTCCGCTCCGATAATCGTTTCAAGTATCAGGTCGGGGGCAGCGCCGAGAATACTGAGCACAAGATATTTCGGATAATTTATCTTTGAGGCTCCCATATACATACTGACAACGTCCATCGGCAAAATGCCTATAATTCGCAGTGCAAACACGGAAAAGATGCTGTTCCTTTTTATAAGCGAATAGAAATCGTTGAATTTCGGATATTTTTCCCGCAGTTTATCAACCATTATGCTGCCCGAGCATCTGCCGACAAGATACGCCGCGGAAAATGTTGCGGCTATTGCCGCGGCATTTGCCAGTATCGCCGCGACCTTATCCTTGAAAATCAGCGTGCCGATAAGCTCAATCAGCACAAACGGGCAAAATACGGAAAGTCCCTTTGCCGCTCCGAGAATCATCATGAAAAGCACAGCGGGCGCCATGGTTTTCGGTGCAAGGTCCTTGATTATATCCGCCGTAATTCTATCCCTGAAAATAAAATAAAGTATGGCAAAAGCGATTATTATCAGAAGCGGCAGACACCTGACGATTTCAAGTGCCGTGCTTTTTTTATTCTTCATTTACAGTCGTCTCCGATGTGTCTCCGCCGTCGGTATCGTCTGTGCGGAGCGTGGGAATAAAGTTCTTTGCTATTTTTCCCTTGCCGCGATGTTTTATGTAGAAATAGCCGATTATACAGAACACAAGCGCGCCAAGGAAGTTGACAAAAAGATCCTCCATGGTGTCATAAAGTCCTATATCGAGATATCCGTTTATTCCGAGCGACGTTCCGTTGACCGCCGTATCCGTAATTCCGGAAACGCTTATCGGGATATTGCTTTTTGTCGGGTCGAGAAGGGTTGAATTGAAGGAATTTATTATGGTGTCCTTCTGCATGTCCTTGCCGAAGAATCTGTCCATGCCGAATTCAAAAAACTCCCAGAAAACGCCGACAGTCATTGAAAAGCAGAACGCCGATGCCGATACATAGAAGGGGGAAACCGTGAATTTTATCTTATCGTCACGGTTCAGCACGTCTATAAGACAAAAACCGAGAGCGGCGCAGATAAAGCCCCATGTTGTATGAAGCATTGTGTCCCAGAAAGAAATATTAACGAAAAAGCTCGCGATTTCTCCGAGTATCTCCGCGGCGAAAATATAGATAAGCACAAGTATTTCAAGCACGTTCGGAATATCGAGATGGAACTTTCTTTTCACAAAACTCGGTATTGAAAACATGACGAAAACAAGCAAGCAAAGGAATGCGTTTTCGTAGTTTCCGATCATAACGGCACGCACAAGACTGAACATGACAAGCACACCGAGAATGATATATGTGATTTTCAGTCCGCGGCTCATTTTTTTCATTTCTTCAAGCCTTTCGGCTCTTTCTCGTCTGATACTTTTTTTCAAAACCGTTTCTCCTTTTGTTTTATTTCAATTGGCTTCGCCATGATTTTTTACGAAAAAAACTCCGCGGTCTATGCCGCGGAGTTTTCGCAATTAGATCTGTTCTTTTACCTTAGCTGCTTTGCCGACTCTGTCGCGTACATAGTAGAGCTTTGCGCGTCTTACTTTACCGTGGCGGATAACTTCGACCTTAGCAACCTTCGGGGAATGCAGAGGGAACGTCTTTTCAACGCCTACGCCGTAAGCAATTCTTCTTACGGTGAATGTCTCGGAAATACCGCCGTTTCTCTTGGCGATAACCGTTCCTTCAAAGAGCTGAATTCTCTCGCGTGAACCCTCAACTATCTTGTTGTGAACCACGACCGTGTCACCAATTTCGAATTTGGGGAGCTCGGTCTTCAATTGCTCGTTTACAAAAGCTGAAATCTTGTCCATTGCTTTTTTCCTCCTTTTGAATTACAGAGCGTTCATGCGAGCATGCAGCGGACCGCCCCATTTGCAATACAGCTTTACCATTATATCAGCCTTTTTTGATAATTGCAATAGTTTTTTGAAATTTTTTATTTACTTTTTTAAGTTTTTCGGCAGTCACAAAACGCCTGCCGTCCGAAAGCAAAATTTCCCGACCATATTTTTCGCTCCGCGACAGATAATAAAAATAAAAAAGGTATTTATGGATATCTACGAAAGCAAAAAAGAATCGTTCCGCCGTCGGTTTGAAAAAATGTCCGACCTTTCCGTGCGCGAGCTGTGTTACGGAAAACTGCGGATCTGCATTTTTTATATATCGAACTTCTGCTCAAAAAACATGATCGCGGATCAGGTCATCGACCCGCTCTCCGCCGCATACGGTCGCGAGGGGAAAATTTTCTCCGTTGAAAGCTCGATCGCCTCCGCTTCCCTGTCGACCCTGAAAAGCGAGGACGAAGCCGAAGAAAAGCTGCTTGCCGGCTCCGCCGTTCTTATGTATGACGGCTCATCCTGTTATGCGCTTTCCGTCGGAACAAAGAACGAAGAGGGGCGCTCCGGAAATGAGCCGGACACGGAAAACGTCATAAGAGGACCGCACGAGGGCTTTACCGAAAACGGCGAGTCAAATACCATGCTCATCCGTCGCCGCCTGCACACGGCAAAACTCAAAAAGCTGAATTTTTCCGTCGGAACGGAATCAAAAACGGACGTTGCGATAATGTATATGGAAGGAATCTCGCGTGAAAGCCTTGTCGCTGAGGTGATACGGCGGATTGAAAACATCGACGTCGCGACAGTCACAGACTCCGGCACAGTCGAAATCTGTATTCAGGACGGGAAGTATGCGCTTTTCCCGACGGTCGGCAATTCCGAGCGACCGGACAAAGTCGCCGCAAAGCTGGCAGAAGGCCGCGTTGCGATAATTGTTGACGGTTCGCCCGTCGTGCTGACAGTGCCCTATCTTTTCTGCGAGGGCTTTCAGGTCACGGAGGACTATGCGAAAAGCCCCTGGTACGCGAGCTTTGTGCGTCTCCTGCGCCTTGCGGCAATGGCAATATCCGTCTGGCTGCCCGCTGTGTTTACGGCAATTCTCACCCATCACGAATACATGGTTCCGCCGGCTACGCTGGACGTAATAAACAAGTCGAGAGAGGGGCTTGTGACAACGATTTTTTCGGAGGTCATCGTCGTTTTTCTCCTGTTTGAGCTCGTGCGCGAGGTCGGACTGCGAATGCCGAAGGCTGTCGGTTCGGCTGTCGGACTTGTCGGCGCGCTTCTTCTCGGCGACAGCGCAATCGAGGCGGGAATTGCGTCCTCGTCCGTGCTGATAATCGTTGCGCTCGCCGCGCTCTGCAATTTCATCGTCCCGCCTTATATGAACCCCTCCGTCATTTACAGATCGATAATGATTCTTCTCGCGGGCTTTTTCGGGCTTTACGGATTTTTCATCGGATTTGTCTGCGGGGTGCTTTTCCTTGCGGGAAAGAGCTCCTTCGGCGTGCCGTATCTTTCGCCCATCGCGCCGATTTCGCCTGAGGGCATGCGCGATTTTCCCATAATGACCTCAATCCCGCAGATGAAGACCGTTCCCGCTTCAATAACGGGAAAACGCATAAAAAGGACTGGAAAGGAGAAAGAAAAATGACACTTTCAAGGGGGCTTACGTCCCGCCAGCTTTTCTTCCTCTCCGCCGCATATATTCTTTCGGGATTTTATGTTTTCCGCACGAGGGGAATTTCGGATATGGTATTTGCGTTTCTGCTATGGTCGCTGTTTTCGGGCGTGGCATTTATGATAAAACAGAGCGGAAAGCCGCTTTTCTCCTCGCAATCGTTCCGCACGCTCCTCGCCGTCTGTTCCGCTGTGACGGCGTCATGTGACATTTTCTCGCTTTATCTCTTCTCATCTGTCAACAAAAGCGGCGTGCCGCCTCTCGTGTTTACGTTCTCGCTCGTCGCGATAGCGGTTTTCATCGCGTACAGAATAAAGCTCGTCGGCAGGCTTGCGGAGCTTGCGCCGTATATCTTTGCCGTCGTTCTGCTGACCTCCGTTCCGTATATGAAGGTATCGCTTTCGCTCTTTTCCGGGGGGCCTCTTTCCCCGCTCTTTTTCCCCTCCGCCCCGCTGCTGCTCTGCGCCGAGGTGTGCGAAACGGAAAGCGACCCATCGCCCTCACTTTCCGCAGAAAAGAAAGGACTTGAGCCGCTTCTGTCATCCATGGTCGGCGCGCTTCTCGGAACGCTTCTCTATATCCCGTTTTCCGCCGCCGAGAGCTCAAAAAACGGACTTATATCCGTCTTTTTCTGGACGCTTTTTCTCGTGCGGCTTTCCGTCGACTTTTTCTCCGCCGTCCGCCTGTGCAAAGAAAAAAACGGCTGTCTGCCAACGGTCGCCTTCGCCTCATTTGTATTTGTTTCTTTCGCCGTAATAGCAAAAAACCCTCCCGTCTGAGGAGGATTTTCTTTACATATGAAAATAACTGTGACAGGTGTGTTCCTCTCCGAGCGCTTCAAAAAACATCGTGTAATCTTCCATATACTTATACCCGCACTTTTCTATTACGCGGGCAGAGGCGACGTTTTCGACAAAACAATCGGCGAAGCAACAGTCAAAGCGCGAAAGAAGATACCCGGTGACTGTTTTCACCGCCTCCGTCGCATAGCCCTTGCCCCAATACTCGCGTCCGAAGGCAAAGCCGAGCCCGACGCAGGATTTCCCCTCAAACGCGGGAGAATCGACCCTGTATTTTCCGACATGAACATAGCCGACGAGCGCGTCGCCCGAAAGCACCGCGACGCAGGTCTTATACATTGTTATTTCCTCAAAGAAACGGGAAAACTCTTCGTCGCTCTTCACGGGAAGAAACCCCGCGGGGCGCGACACCTCCGGAGACGAGATGATACGGCGTAGCGCGCTACTGTCGCTGTCTCGCATAAGGCGATACGAAAGCCGCTCCGAGCGGAGCATTTTTTCTTCAAGTCCTATCATTTTTCCTCCGTCAGACAACCCTCATAAACAGCTTTATCGCCGTGCCATCCGGATAATCCTTTACCTCGCCGACGCCGACAAAGCCGTCCTTTGTATAAACCTTCACCCGCTCGCCCGTATCAAAGCGCGTGCCGATTTTCTTTTGATATATCTCACAGCCCGAAAGGCAAAGCCTTGCATAAAAATCGGGCAGGAGCACACTTTCAAGATCCGGAAAAAGGTTTTCCGCGGGGATTAAACGAGCCGTCCGCTCCTCAGGAGAGAGGACTTCAAGCTCATCGGGCGTCAGCGCGTCGTCAATTGTGAAATTGCCGGACGAATACCTGCAAAGCGCGCTCATAGTCGCGCCGCAACCGAGCTTCTTGCCGATGTCCTCGCAGAGCGTGCGTATGTAGGTCCCCTTCGAGCAGGCAACTCTCATTCTGTATGTGTCGTCCTCGCCTTCGATGTCGATAGACGATATGAAAAGTTCCCTCGGTTCAAGTTCAACGGTTTTTCCCTCGCGGGCAAGCTCATAAAGCTTTTTCCCGTCGACCTTTATCGCGCTGTACATAGGCGGCACCTGCATATATCTGCCGACAAAGCTCTTCGCTGCGGAAATGACTTCATCTCTCGGCGGGATATCGTCGCTTCGGGACAAGATGTTCCCTGTTATATCTGCCGTGTCTGTCATGATACCGAGCTTCATCTCCGCATCGTATATCTTGTCCTGCGCGGTGACATAATCGGAAGCCTTTACGGCTTTGCCGACAAGCATTATAAGCAGTCCCGTTGCCATCGGGTCAAGGGTGCCGGTATGCCCGACGCTACGGGTTCCATAGAGACGGCGAACCTTTGCCACCGCGTCATGGGAGGTTATTCCGCCCGGCTTATACAGCAGCAGGACGCCTCCCTTCGGTATTTCATTTTTCAAAGCCGCACTCCTTAATTATTTTTTCTATCGCACCGTCGACCTCATCCGCCGGAACGCTACACCCCGCCGCGCCGACGTGTCCTCCGCCACCGAACATCGCGCAGATTCTTGCCATGTCGATATCGCCCGTCGACCTTGTCGATATTTTGAAAACGCCGGGCGTTCTTTCTCTTGCAAGCAGAGCGACCTTTACGCCCTCCGCACGTCTGATAACGTTTATCACGTCATATGTGTCCTCGTCCTCAAAGCCGCCCCTCGCCTTGTCCGCTTCCGTAATCTTGACATACGAGATCTTGCCGCCGCAGAGATATTTCACATGCTCCATGGCAAATGCCTCCGCCGCGAGGGCGGTCTTGCTTTTCATTTCAAAAAGATTGCGGCATATCTGAAAATGGTTTGCGCCGCATTCAATCAATTTCGCCGCAATCTTGTGGGTATAAGGCGTTGTGTTCGCATAGCGGAAGCCGCCCGTATCGGCAGCAAGCGCGGCATAAAGCAGCGACGCCGTTCTTTCCGGTATCTTGCCCTGGATCATCCTGTTTATAACTCTGTATACTATCTCAGCGCAGGCGCCCGCCTCAGGGTCAACGAACCTGTAAATTGCGAGATCGTCATGACACGAATGGTGGTCAAGGGCAAGGTCTATTTTCGCCGCAAGATAATGATATTTTCCGAGCTGATTGGGCGAGGCAATGTCGACGGAAATCAGGAATTTCGGCGTGAAGTCCGCGGGCAGATCCTCGATTCCGAAAAACCGCTTGCCCTCTGTCAGAAACATAAGCGACTGCGGAATCTTATCGCAACAGACCATATATGCTTTCTTTCCGACGGAGCGGAGCGTCAGCACGAGCGCAAGCGCCGAGCCGATCGTATCCGAATCGGGATTTTCGTGCATGAATATAAGGAAATTGTCGTTTCTTTCAAGAACCTTGCGTATGCCGTTTATCGTTATATTATTGCTCGCCGTCACCTGCGTCCTCCTTTTCTTCATCGGATGAAACGCCTGTTTTTTTGAGGAGCTCAAAAATATCCGCTCCGCGCTTTATCGCGTCGTCATATTCAAAATTGAATTCGGGCGTTGCGCGCATATTAAGCGTTTCCGCAACCGTATGACGGATAAACCCCGCCGCGCTGTACAGTCCCTTTTTGATCTCTTTTATCTTTTCGGAATCCGCGCCGAGAACGGAAAAATATACCTTTGCATATTTAAGGTCGCCCGAAACGTCGCAATGGGTAACGGTTATAAGCTCGCCCGCGACCCTCGGGTCTTTCACGGAGCGTATCGCCTCCGCAACCACACGTCCGACCTCGTCATTTACGCGCGCTCTTCTGTATCCTGCCATAATAATCATTCCCTTCGGTAATAATCGATATTTTTACACAGACCATTATACCACAACTCCCGCCGAAATAACAAGATTTTTTTGAAAAGAGGACAAAGAAATGAGCAGGTGATTGACAGTCTTTCTTTTCCGTGATATAATTATATGATACAGAAACACATGGGAGGAGGGCTTCGCTTATGGCAAAAAACACCGATAGAAACGATGATTTCTGGACTTTGTCCGAACTTGTTCCGAAGAGAACGTATATAAAAAAGCCGGAAAGCGACATCTCCCCCGTAACAGTTGAAACGGGCGATGAGGAAGGTGCGGGCGCACCCGTTCCGACCGTCGGAAAGCGTCCGTCTCCGCCGGCAAGAGAGAGCGTTTCGTATTCTCCCGAGCATTCGCTCATAAAGGAAGTCACCTTGGAGCCCTGGCCGGCAAATTTCTCGTTCTATTCAAAATTTCATTCGGAAGCCGCAAAACTGTTTTCCGTCGAAGGAAAGCATTGCCCGCCGGAAAGATTTTTTGCGTATACCCCTCAATATGATCAGCTTTCGCAAAGTCAGCTTGACTTTTATCTGTATTTCAGGCAACTCGTCCGCAGTGGAGAGTACCCTCCGGTTGACAGCAGTTATATATTTCTCCTGCTTTATGAGATAATCAATCTTCCGGAGCTAATCCCCGCTGAAAAGGGCGCGGAAATGATTGCGGGGCTCTGGAAAGCATACAGGGACACCTATCCCTATCTTGACAAATACATCGGCGAATGGCTCTGTGATTACTGTCTTATCCGGCACACAGCTCCGCCCGCCTCCGTCTTTGATTTTTGCGGCGAGGCAATACAGAAGCTGTCATTTCCCGAATTTTACGAGGATCCGCAAAGCGGGGCGTTTTCATCCGAATCCGTTTCGCGCTTCTCATCCTGTGACTATAAAAAAAGCCGCTTTTATGCGGAGCACAGGGCGGAATATGACAGTCACATTCCCGCGTCGGCGACGCTTGCCGTAAAAGCGTTTCTTTCCGGAGACATACCAGATGGATTTCTTGCTCTCTCGCACGACCTGCGCGACAGCTTTTCGGGAGCGGTTGCATATGTCGGCGTAAAATACAAAATCAAAATTACTTCCCTCTCACTGCGGAAAAGCAGAGAATATCATCAGCTCTGCTCGGCTGTCATCAAAGCATGCGAAAACGAGCTTCGCGCCGCAATGGGGATCAAATCCCGCTATTCCGTGCAGTCGCTGCCGGAAGTCTGCAAAAGCGCGATCGCCGGATATTTTGACGGCTTCTATCCCGACCGCCGCGCAAAGAAAAAGATCATAACATCGGATGACGATGCCCCTTATATGCGCTATTATATGCCGCGCCAATCCGGCTCCGCCGATATCGGGCGCGCTATGCACATTGAAAAATCCGCCTGGGAAACGGCAAAGCTGCTTGAAACGGAAACAGAGGAAGAACCGAAAAATTCGTCGCATAGCGCGCCTCCCTCGCCGCAAAGCGGCGAGGAGGCGCGGCGCACAGCAGAGCTTCCCTGCGCGGCGGCGGGCAACGAATACTGCACTGTGCTTTCGGCGCTTGACGCCCCGATAAGGCAGGCGATCGCGGCGGCAGTCTGCGGAGAAATGAAAAATTTCTGCAAAGAACATTCGATAATGCCGGAGGAAGCCGCAAGGCTGATAAACGAAACCGCATTTGACATAACAGGTGATATACTCATAGATGATGACTTCACCATTCTCGATGACTACCTCGACGACGTCAGATATGCTCTCGGCATCATCGGGATAACATATAAGGAGGAAAAATAATGCCCGAAAACGATATAAAAATACCGAAAAGAATTCTCTCGGCTCTGCTCTCGTCCCTTTCGGCGGGCGTTGTTCCGAGGACGGGCGCGGCGTATATTGTCATAGGCAGGGATAATGAAATTCTTTCCCTCTGCCGCGACCTTGACACGGTCGCCGACGGCGGTGCGTTTACGCGGTTTGTGATCGGCAGGTACGGCAGCGGAAAGAGCTTTCTTTTGCAGCTTCTGCGTAGCTACGCCTGCGAAAAAGGTTTTCTCTGTGCCGACGCAGATCTCTCCCCCGAAAGGCGACTTTCAGCTTCCGGCGGTGCGGGACTTGCAACATACAGAGAGCTGATTAAAAACCTGTCCTCCAAAACCTCCGGCGACGGAGGTGCGCTCTCGCAGGTGATTGTCAGATGGATATCTTCCGTCAAGGAGGACGTTGCGGCGGACGGATTTTCCGTCGATGGCGAGGCGTTTTCCGCAGAGGTTTCAAAACGGATCTTTGCCGTTATGCGCGAGCTCGAAACGGGTATCGGCTCGTTTGACTTCGCCCGCGTAGTATCGACGTTTTATAAAGCCTATGAAAGCGGTGACGGCGAGCTTGAAAGCGCCTGTATGCGCTGGCTCCGCGGCGAATACAAAACGAGAACCGAAGCAAGACAAGCCCTCGGCGTGACGGCGATAATAGACGATTCAAACTGGTATGACTATATAAAGCTCCTCGCCTCGTTTTCAAGGAAAATCGGCTATAAGGGACTAATTATACTCATTGACGAATGTGTAAACCTTTATAAGATACCGAACAGAATTTCCCGGGAAAACAATTATGAAAAAATTCTTTCGATATATAATGATACAATGCAGGGAAAAGCAGAAGGACTCGGCGTTATTTTTGCCGGCACACCGCAATTCCTTGAAGACGGCAGACGCGGGCTTTTCAGCTATGAAGCACTCCGCTCACGCCTCTCCGATTCCGCATTTGCAATGTCCGAAAATTTTGTTCCGTCAAATCTTTCGGGTCCCGTCATAAGGCTTGCGCAGCTTTCGGAGGACGAGCTTCTCGCCCTCATAAAGCGCGTCACCGTGCTTTACGGAATGTATTACGGCGAAACCGGCGTAAGTGACGAAGAAATGCGTGCATTTCTTTATAAAGTGCTTTCGGGAAACGTCGCAAAGGACCTTGTCACCCCGAGAGAAATCATCAGAACTTATCTTTCCGTTCTCGGCGCGATATCCGGCACAAACGGAAAAATCGGCGATTTGATTGACACCGCACACATTTCCGCGCCGGAGCGCAATCCCGACGAGCTCGACCCAGATTCGATAGAAATATAATTAAGGAGAATTTTTATGAAAAAACTCGTTTCCTTTGACCCGCAAAACACAGGTGAAAACCGCCTTGAGCCGAGAGCGTATTTTATTCCAGAGCGAATTTCAAAAGGGATTCTGAAGCCGAAATGCGTTCAGTCTCTCTGCGGAAAATGGGATTTTGCCTATTTCGATACGGTCTTTGACCTTCCGGATGACATTTCCGCCGTCAGATATGCGGATACCCTTCCCGTTCCGTCCTGCTGGCAGTGCTACGGCTACGGTCAGAAGCAGTATACAAATGTAAATTATCCCATTCCGTTTGATATTCCGAATATAGCGGCGGATACGCCCGTCGGCATTTATCACAGAACCTTCTCTTCGCCCAGAACAGACGAGAGAACATATCTTGTTTTTGACGGCGTCTGCTCTATGTTTGAGGTCTATATTGGCGGGAAATACGCCGGAATGTCAAAGGGTTCGCGCCTGCAAGCGGAGTTTGACATAACAGATCTCGTCTCCGAAGGCGAAAATGATATCGCCGTCAAGGTGTATACTTATAGCGACGCAACATATCTTGAAGATCAGGACTGCCTGCGCTATAACGGCATATTCCGCGACGTCTATCTCCTCCGTCGACCGAGAGCGCACGTACGCGATATATTCATTCACGCCGACGCAGACGGCAGATTTGCCGTCGACTTTGACCTTTTCGGCGACTGCCCGACCCCGCACGCCGAAATCATCTCTCCGAGCGGAGAAAGGCTTCCTGCGGACAATGTAAATTCTCCTCTCCTCTGGACAGCCGAAACCCCGACCCTTTACACGCTTTCAGTCGACTGCAACGGCGAGCATATTGAAATTTCCTTCGGCTTCCGCACGGTTTCCGTAAAGGAAGGCGGGGTACTGTGTATAAACGGCACACCCGTCAAGCTGAAGGGCGTCAACCGTCACGACACAACGGAAAGCAAGGGCTACTGTATGACGGAAAAAGAGCTCCTCCGCGACCTGCTCCTTATGAAACAGAACAACATAAACTGCATAAGAACATCGCATTATCCCGCCGCGCCGGAATTTTACCGCATGTGTGACAGGCTCGGCTTTTACGTTGTCGATGAGTGTGACCTTGAAACTCACGGCACAGAAAGAGCAATGCGCGGAGTTGACTCAAGCTGTCTCATATCGGACAATCCCCTCTTTGAAAAAGCGTACCTTGACAGAATTCATCGCACCATCGAGCGCGACAAGAACAGCCCGTGCGTTATAATGTGGTCGCTCGGAAACGAAAGCCTTTTCGGTGAAAACCATCGCAAAATGGCAGACTTCGTCCACAAAAGAGACTCCTCCCGTCTGCTCCATTATGAAGGCACGATGTCCGTAAACACGCTTTATCACAAAGAAATAACGGATGTTGACCCGTGCGTCGATATCGTCAGCACTATGTATCCGTATCTCGAAACGCTCGAAGAAGCGGGAATAAACGAAAAGGGCGACCCTCGCCCGTATTATATGTGCGAATATGCCCATTCGATGGGCATGGGTCCCGGCGGCCTTTCGGACTATTGGAGCCTTATATATAAGTATCCGCGCCTTTGCGGAGGCTGCGTCTGGGAATGGGCGGATCACGCCGTAAAAGGTAAGGACGGCTGGCTCTACGGCGGCGACTTCGGCGATTTCCCGAACGACGGAGTGTTCTGCGTTGACGGGTTGTGCTTCCCTGACAGGACGCCGCACCTCGCCCTCAAAGAGCTGAAGCAGGTCATAACGCCCGTCAGATTTTCTATGGAAAAGACGGAAGGCGGCTATGCGATAACGGCTGAAAACACGCTGGATTTCGTAAACCTCTCGTCGCTCTTCGAATGCGTCTTCGAGCACCCGCACGCGGCAGGCGAAAAAGGCGAGGAGACTGTCATCCCGCTTGACATCGCACCGCACGGCAAAAAGCAAATCGCTTTCGTTGAAAAAGAAAACTATACTAAGAGAACGTTTGTCATGTTCTCCGTAAAATACAAGGCGGGCACGGAATACGCAAAGAAGGGCGAAACCGCCGCATGGGCGCAGTTTGAGCTTGAGCATACGGAAGCGGGCAATGCCGCTCAGGCGTCAAGCGCAATCGCTTCGCTTCTGTGCGATGGAAGATACGCAACTCTCCAAAGCGACGGACTGGCGGTACAGGTCGATCTTTCGACAGCCTCGATAGTTTCCCTTTCGGCAGACGACGGAGAAAACGTCCTCGCCTCGCCCTCCCGCTATACGGCATGGCGCGCCCCGACGGATAACGATATGTATATCGTCAAGCACTGGAAGGACCGGCACGTCCATAAATGCAAAACCAACGTCTATTCCGCAGAAACCTTCTGCGACGGAAAAAGCGCGGGCGTAACCTTCATCGGCACATTCGGCGCCCCTTCTGTCTTCCCGCTTTACAGAACAGAAACAACGTATAAGGTAGCTGAAGGAAAGCTCTCCGTTCATATTCACGCGGAAAAGCCGGAGCACGCAGACGTTGACTATATGCCCCGCTTCGCTCTTATGCTTGAGCTGAAAAAGGGCTTTGAAAAGCTCCGTTATGCGGCAATGGGTCCCGAATCGTGCTATATAGATTTCAGAAACCACGCATATTACGATGTCTTTGAATCAACCGTAAAGGATCAGCTTGAGCATATGATTCATCCGCAGGAGTGCGGCAACCACTACGGCGCGGACTTCGTTACGGTTTCAAGCGGCAAAACCTCGCTCACGGCAAGCGGCAAGGGCTTTGAGTTCTCCGCTCTGCATTTCTCCCCCGAAATGCTTGAAGCGGCAGCGCACGACTTCGAGCTTGTTCCGTCAAAGTCGACTTTCCTTCTCCTTGATTACAAGGTCGGCGGTATCGGCTCGCACAGCTGCGGTCCCCGCCTGCCGGAGCAGTATCGCTTCAATGACGACGAATTTGAATTCGATATTGATATCGCCCTCGAAAATATATGACAAAAAAACAACGCCTCCCGCGGAGGCGTTGTTTTTTTATATTACACGTTGTCCGAAAATGACATAAACCCTTTTCCGTAAACCTCGTTTGAGTCAAGCACCGTGACAAACGCTCTGTCGTCGATTTTCTTTGTATAATCGCGTACTTCTGCCGCCTGATACGGCGTCATTGCAACGAAGAGCACCGTTTTGTTCTCATGCGTAAATGCGCCGGAGGCGTTCCAGACGGTCGCTCCTCTGTGCAGCGTTTTCGTTATATATTCCTGAACCTCATCGGGCTTTGACGTAATTATCAGCAGGGTCTTTCTGCGGTTGATAACGCCGATCGCCGCCTGAACCATAAATGATTTGAGAAGCATACCGAGAATTGAATAAAGTCCCGTTTCAACGTTTATAAAGAATATTGTCGAAGCTGCGATTATCGCGTCGGCAATCATCATTGAAATGCTTATATCCGATTTTATGTGTTTACGGAGTATCATCGCGATTATGTCCGTGCCGCCCGTGCTTCCGCCATATTTGAAGGTTATCGCCGTGCCGATTGCGGGGATTATTCCCGCAAAGGCAAGCTCAAGCATTCTCTGATCCGTAAACGGCTTTGTCATCGGAACGATTATATCGAGCAGCTGAACCGCACCCGAAAAAAGCAGGCTGCAATATATCGTTTTCCAGCCGAAATCCTTGCCGACAAAGGCAAAACCGAGTATCATGAAAACAATGTTCAGTATCAGGATAAAGTTTGCCGGACTTACTCCTTTTATAAGATTACCGAGTATAATTGAGATACCGCTCATTCCGCCCGTTGAAAAATTGTTCGGTATTTTGAAAAAGTAAACGCCGAACGCCGTTATAAGCGTGCCGACCGTCATCATTATGACGTCTTTTATCAGCTTTGATTTATTTTCCGTTTTCATTTTTGTCCTCTTATAAGTTTTTGTTGACAGTATTTTATCATAATCCTCCGCATTTGTAAACACTTTGTCCGTTTTCAAACATTTTTTTCAAAATGGATGGACATATCCGCAAAAAATCGTTATAATTAAGCCGTAAACAAAAAAGAAAGGCTTTTTGTCCCTATGAAAAATTTTGATACGTTCGGAATAATGATAGACTGTTCCCGCAACGCCGTATATACCGCCGCGTCAATTGAAAAATTCATTGATATTATGTCGGAAATGGGCTATAACGCTCTCCTGCTCTACACGGAGGATACGTATGAGGTGGACGGCGAACCGTATTTCGGCTATTTCAGAGGAAGATATACGCAGAGCGAGCTTCGCAGTCTCGACGCTTACGCAAGGGCTCGCGGCGTGGAGCTTATACCCTGCATACAGACGCTCGCTCATCTTGCCCGTCTCCGAGCACAGGATCCGTATTCTCCTCTCTTTGACGTAAACGATATTCTTCTCGCCGACGACGAAAGAGTGTACGCTCTCATAGACAAAATGTTTTCGGCGTGCGAAAAGTCGTTCACCTCGCGCAGAATAAATATCGGCATGGACGAGGCGCATATGGTCGGTCTCGGAAAATATCTGGATATTCACGGCTATACGGACAGATACGATATTCTGCGCAGACATATGGAAAGAGTGAATAAAATCGCGCGTTCGCACGGCTTTGAGCCGATGATGTGGAGCGATATGTTTTTCCGTTTTGCAACGGGCGGCAACTACTGGGCAGACGAAATCGTCATAACCGAAAAAGAACGTTCAATGGTGCCGGACGGCATGAACGTTGTTTACTGGGATTATTATTCGATAGACAAGAAAAAATATGATATAATGTTTGATAATCACCGGCTTCTTTCGGACAAAACGTGGTTTGCCGGCGGAATATGGACATGGACAGGCTTTACGCCGCACAATAACGAGTCGCTCAGAGTGATAAATCCCGCAATCGAAAGCTGTATCGAAAAGGGCATCCGCAACGCCTTTATGACAATGTGGGGCGACGGCGGCGCGGAATGCTCCGTCTTTTCCGTGCTTCCCGCAATGTATTATGCCGCCAGAAAAGCGGACGGCGAAAACGACCTGCAAAAAATCAAGGCAGGCTTTGAGGATATGTTCGGCATAGGCTATGACGATTTCTGTCTGCTCGACCTGCCCGACCTCATTCCGCGCGAGATAAAATCGGCGTGGCGCGTAAATCCCTATATGAAAAACCCTTCAAGGTATATGCTTTATAACGACCCCTTCCTCGGCAGGTATGATTCTCTCGTTCATTTCAACGAGGACAAATTCTATTCGGAATGCTCCGAAAAGCTCGCTCCGCTCGTCAATACCGAGGGTTTCGGTTATCTTTTCAGAGCAACAAAAGCACTTTGCGACGTGCTTTCCGTAAAATACACGCTCGGCGCAAGGGCAAGAAAGGCGTACAGGTCCGGCGACAGAGCGGAACTTGAAAAGGTTCTTTCCGACTTTGCGGTGGCAAAAGAAAAGCTGGACGACTTCCGTCGCGCTTATTACGACGAATGGTTTGCGGAAAAAAAGCCCGAGGGCTATGAAGTAATCGACCTGCGTCTCGGCGGACTTGCATCAAGACTTGAAACCTGCGGAAAGCGTCTTTCGGACTATCTCTCCGGCAAGCTCGCCCGCATTGAAGAGCTTGAAAACGAGCTTCTCTGCTGTGACGGCTGCGGAAAGGACTTTTACGGTCAGGTCGGATTTTTCGCAAGCTACGAACGCGCCGCAAGCCAGAGCAATCTGCTCTGAATTTCAGGCGCTTCTCAGTCGGAACGCAAAGCCGCGTCAAAGATGAGCGCGCGATAGTGTGCCGAGCCGTCCGCAATGACGCGCACGGGAATTTCATCAAGCCGGAATTCTTCTTTTATCCGGCAGATACAGTCTTCTCCGGTGAGCGCGGGGTGAGCATATATCACGGCTTCTCCGCGCTTTATCTCAACTCTTCCTCGCGGAAACCAGTCGAAAGGATGCCCGCCGGTTATACTTTTGCCGAGTTTTTCCCATTCGGCTTTGTGATTGAAATTATCGCCCGATTTTGAACTGAACCCGACAAAAGCCTCCGTCGGAACACCGTCGGAGTCGCACAAAACCTTTTTGCAAACCCATACAGTCTCCCCGTCACGGCTCAAAGCCCGCCAAAATATTCCCTTATACATCCGTAACCTCTCGTTGTTTTCGTATCTGCGGATGAAAATCCGCCCGATTGTTAATTGCGCATTGTTTTTTCGTTCCCGTTGCCTGCGGGAATACCCGAATCACTTTCATCGGTCATAACGTTAAACGTAATCCGCATCGCTCGTATGCGGATTTTTTATTTGAACGCGCGGAGCGTGCTGACAACAATGCGGTTTATAAAGTCGGAAAGTCTTTGCCGGCTGTATTTGCCGTAGCCGTCAATCACGACGTGAAGCAGTCCGTTTGAAAGGTGGATATAGAGCATATCCAACTCCTCCTCGGTGGCATTTTTCAGCTCTCCGCGCCAGTAGTCGATGCTTTTTTCCCTTGCAAGCTCTATCATTTTGCCGAGAATTTTTCTGTCGCCGCCGTGGAACACCAGCACGCGACAGGCGTGGTCGTTGCGCTCAATCATTTCATATATGGCGCTCATAAGCGAGGTGACGTCAAGGGAGCGTATATATTTCAGCGACTCCTCAAAGCCTTCAAGCATTTCATCCTCTATGCTTTCAAGCAAAGCAAAGCAATCGGTATAGTGGGCGTAGAAGGTCGCGCGGTTCAGCTCGGCAAGCTCGCAAACCTCCTTGACGGTTATTTTGTTTACCGGTTTTTCTTCAAGCAGCTTAAGAAAACTTTCCTTCAATACCTTTTGCGTATAACGAACGCGTGCATCAATCTTTTTCATTGCACAAACTTCCTTAACAAAACATTTACAAAGATAATCAACACCGCCCGAACGGCTGTCGGGTATCTTTCAGATTCACAAAAGCTGACGGTTGTTATTTCTCTGTATTACTATTATACTGTAAGTGTGAAAGATATTCAACACTTATCTTGAAAAGGAGGGTAAAAAATGTTTACAAAATACTTTGTTACAGGAGCAACAGGCTTTCTCGGCACGGCTGTCATTTCAAGACTTATGACACAGGCAGCGGATATTTATGCGCTGGTTCTGAAGGACGACCCGCTCGCCGCAAGCCTGCCCGAAGGAATACACGTGTTGACGGGCAATGTCTGTGACCCCTCATCTGTTGATTCGTTCCTTGACGGCGCAGACGGTCAGAGCTGCGTGATACACTGCGCGGGAATTGTTTCCGTTGCCAGCCGTCCGGGCAAGCTTCTCTATGACGTCAACGTCGGCGGCACGAAAAATATTGTGAAAGCGTGCATTTCTCACGGAGTCGGCAAGTTGGTTTACGTCAGCTCGGTTCATGCTCTTGCAGAAAGACCGAAGGGCGTGGAGGCGGATGCGGAAGCGGAGTCGTTCGACCCCGAAAAGCTCGTCGGCGATTATGCAAAAAGCAAGGCGATGGCGACGCGCATCGTGCTCAACGCCGCAAAAAAATCACTCAACGCAAGTGTCGTTCTCCCTTCCGGAATAATAGGTCCGGGCGATACGGCGGGAGGAAGCATTACGGAGCTACTCCTGTCTTTCCTCGCCGGAAAGTTGCCGGTTGCCGTGAAAGGCGGATATGACTTCGTCGACGTGCGAGACGTCGCGGCGGGCATTGTGTCATGCGCGGAAAACGGCGTGCGCGGAAAATGCTATATTCTTTCCGGTCACTATGCCACAATCCGTGATATTCTCGAAACCGTTGCCAAAAACACCGGTATTAAAAAGGTCGTTTCGTATATTCCCATTGCGCTTGCGAAAATCGTCGCGCCGTTCTACGAGCTTAACAGCATAAGGAAAAAGAAGAAACTTTTCTTCACGCCGTATGCCGTTCGTGTTCTGCAAAGCAATGCGCTGTTTTCCGAAAAAGCCGCAAAAAATGACCTCGGCTATGCGCCGCGCTCATTGAAAGAAACCCTTTCGGATACGGTGAAATGGCTGAAAAAGTCACGCCTCGCAACAACATAAATCCCTTGTGCCGCAGGCGCACCCTTTCTCTTCAGTCTTCTCTCTTCTCTTTTATCTCAAAAAGCCCCGCCGAAGCGGGGCTTTTTGTTTTACAGATTTTCCGCAAGGTATTCGTCGATTGCGGAGCGGAGAGTTGTGAGCGCCGTTGAGGTCGACGAGTTCTTGACCTGCGCACCTGCCGAGTCGAAATGACCGCCGCCGCCCATCTTTTCAAGTATGAGCTGAACGTTTATCGTTCCCTGCGAACGTGCGGAGATGTGCACCGTATCGTCTATTCTGCAAAGCGCGAACGCCGCCTGCACTCCTTCAACGGAAAGCAGTCTGTCCGCCGCTTTTGCCGCGGAAACACGCATGAGCGGAGAATTTGTCTCTGCGTCATTGAGCGCTATCGCAATAACCGATTTATATATAACGACGTTGCTTTCAAACTTTGCCTCGCTGAGGAACTCTTTTATTCCCGTCTTGAAAAGATTTTCCGCGTCCGTCGGGCTTGCGCCTTCGCCGCGAAGATACATTGCGGACGAAAACGTTCTCGTTCCCGTATTATGGGTGAAGCGTTTTGTATCGAGCAGAAGTCCGGCGAAGAGTATGTCCGCCTCGACCTTCGGAAGAGTCCCTGCGGGAAGCGTCTGCTCAAGAAATTCGGAAAGCAGCTCCGACGCGGACGACGCCGAAGGCTCTATATAAACAATGCTCGGTCTGACCTTGTATTCGCCGGTCTTTCTGTGGTGGTCGATTATGACAAGATTGCTCACATTGCTGACTATGTCGGGAGCCTCGCAGAAAGCGAGATTGTTCACGTCGACAACAACCGCCAGCGTATCGCTGCGGATGAGATCCTGCGCCTCGATCTTATCCGTAAACAGAGCGCCGTATTCGGGATATTCTTCAAGACGTGCAAAGCAGGGGGCGAGGTTGCGGTCATTTTTGTCTGCGACTATATTGACCTTCACTCCGCAGAACGTTGCGAGTCTCGCAACGGCAAGGCATGACGCAAATGCGTCAAAGTCCGCAAAGCGGTGCCCCATGACAATGACGTTTGAGCTCTTTTTCAAAAGCGACATGAACTCTCCAGCGATAACGCGCGAGCGCACCTTTGTACGTTTCTGAACGGCTTTCGTCTTGCCGCCGTAAAAATCAACGCCATCCGCACTTTTGACAACAACCTGATCGCCGCCTCTCTGAAGCGCAAGGTCAAGGGCAGACTGTGTGACTCTCTCTTTTTCATAAAGGGTGCCGCTTATCTTCGCTATGCCGATCGATATCGTGACCGGCATGGACGTTTCGCCAACATATATCTCGCGAACCTCGTCGAGGACGGAGAATTTGTCCTCTTCAAACTTTTCAAGATATTTTGCGGCAAATACGCATATGAACTTATTGTTTGCGTATTCGCGGACAATCCCTCCGACAGCCTCCATATGCTTGCGGAGTATCGTTTCGACGTCGGACGCCGCCGTATCGTAAAGCTCCTGCACATACTGCATGAGCTCATCAAGGTTATCAATCATTGCATAGGCGACGATTGTGTCCTCGTCATCCAGCTTTTTCGCAAGCGCGCGGGTCTCCGTATAGTCAGCGAATATCGCCATATAATATGTTTTGCCGTGCGATGAGACCTTATAGCCCTTTGCGCGGAAGCATTCGCCCGATGAGCCTGCGTCTATTTCGGAAGAAAACGAAACCTCCGTTCCGTCCTCGTCGTCATCCTTGAGAATACGTTCTATCGTCGCATCGCAGATGTTGTCTATATATTTTCCGAAGACCATCGTGCGGGAACGGAAACGCGAGGAAAGCGCGGTGTTGTACCAGACGATTTTTCCCTTTTCGTCGCATATGACAACAGGCATATACAGCTTCTGAATGAAATCAAGGGAGATGTTCCCGAAAACAGAGCTTCTCACCTCGCTCATCACCTTTCCGCCCATCGTCCCGCGGACAAGCTCCGCTATTCCGACGGCAAGAACGCAGACCATGTATCCGCCGAGACCGTAAAGCGCTATGCTGACGGGGTCGCCGTCGCTGTACACTATCGCAATTGCAACGATTGCAAGGGCAATCACCCCGCAGACGGCGCATACAATCCCCAGCGGAAACCGTTTCTTCTTTGTATCGTTTGATTTATCCGACATAATACTGTCCTTTCGGTTTATTTTTTATCGGCTCACATCATACCGTTTTCGTCATCGTTTTTAGGCGCCGACTCTGCCTTTCTTCTCACAAACACGGCAATCGCGCCGATTATCGAGATCATCGTATATGCGATCTGCGTTGCAAATATAAGGAACAGCGCGAAGATAAAGATTGACATTCCCTTTCTTCCGGGAGCCGCAGGACTTCTCTTTCCCATTGTCACCCCGACGCCTATCGCGGCAAACACGGGCGATGTTATCAGCACAAGGTTATACGCCACAATCTGCACCACCGAGCCCGATGAGGAGAACATCGCAATCAGGTATGATATTCCGAGAACGAGCGAGGCAACCGCATAGATTATAACGGTGACCATTGTAGGGTAAAGCTCCCAGCGCGGCGAAGGCAGGATAACATCGCAATGCGCTTTTCTCGCCGAAAACTTGAAAATACAGGTTACAAAATAGCAGAACACCTGAAGAATTGCGATTATAAATCCCGGCAGGAGCACTATGAAAGTATTCGCGAGCCCGTCTTTAAGCTCCTTTACATAAGTATCTTCAATAGTCTGTCCCATGCTCTTCAAAGCATCCGCATAGGCGTTTACCATATCTCCTATAAGCGTGCGGATGACAGCTATCTTTTCTTCGACAAACGCTTTTATTCCTTCGGCGGAAAATGCTCTGCCGCCCGAAAAGTATTCCGCGGCAAAGGCTATAAGTATCATCAGTGCAAGCGCCGCCGACATTGCAACAACAGTTCCGGTTCTGTCGCTCTTCTTTGTCACGCAGAGCGCAAGCATCCCGCCGACCGCGACAAACGCGCAAAATGCTATGACGCTGTCGACCCCGCCTCCGGCAATCGTTATTATAACCGAGCCCGCCGCAACCGAAATCGGGCAGGCGACGCAACACACGACAGCCGCGCGCATACAGATGAGAAGCGCAAGCATTGCGGCGGAAGCCATCATGAACAGCAATCCGATGAGAGTGCTTCCCTTTGCAAGACCGAGAGCGGACAGAGCCGCGCTCAGAACCAAAATTATTCCCGGCACAGCGGGAGAAACAATTCTGTTTCCCGCTCCGCCTTCTTTCATTCCGTTATTCATTGTTTTCCTCTGTTCCTCCTCCGGAAAGGAGTCTGTTCATTCGTTTATTGAATTCCTCCGCCGTATTATAGCCCATTTTTTTCTGACGGTTGTTCATTGCGGCGATTTCAAGAATTATCGCAAGGTTTCTGCCGGGGCGAACGGGGATTGTCGTCGTCGGGACTTCTATACCGAGGATATTCGTTGTTTCCTGCTCCAGACCGAGCCTGTCATAAATTTTGTTCTTATCCCACTGCTCGAGCTTTATTACCATATCGATCTTTTCCGTTTCCTTTACGGCACCCATACCGAAGAGACGACGCACATCGACTATTCCGATACCGCGCAGCTCGATGAAGTGACGGATTATCTCCGGCGAAGAGCCGACAAGCGTCTTTGCGGAGACTTTTTTTATTTCGACGGCGTCATCCGCGATAAAGCGGTGACCCCTTTTGACAAGCTCGATTGCCGTTTCGCTCTTTCCGACGCCGCTTTCGCCGAGCATAAGTATTCCCTCGCCGTAAACCTCGACAAGAACGCCGTGGCGCGTTATTCTCGGCGCAAGGTATATGTTCAGTGACGCAATGAGCGCCGCCTGAAACTCAGACGACTTCTGCGCAGTGCGGAACAGCGGGACGGAATATTTTTCCGCCGCGTGGAGCATTTCGTCAAAAACGGGGAGCGAGGTCGTGACGATCAGCGCGGGGATTTCCTTTGCGAAAAGCGCGTCAAGCTTTTCTTCCCTTTCCTCATGCGTCGCAAATCCGAGATATTCGGACTCCGCATTTCCCACAAGCTGAATTCTCTTGTGGTCAAAGCAATCGAAAAATCCGCCGAGCGCAAGACCGGGACGGCTCACGTCCGGACTTTTTATAAGTATCTTCTCCCAGCCTTCGGGAACGTATATCGTTTCAAGCTTGAATTCATCCGCTATTTTTTTCAGTTCGACGCTGTATTCGCCGACGGCGTATTCCATTCCGTTTCCGTCTATGGTCATCGTTTTCACCCTTTCCGTGCCGAAAAGACACTTCCGTAAAGTAATACAAGTTAATTATATCCTATGTCGATATTATTTTCAATAAATATTTTATGATTTTTTCGTAAACATAATAAAAAAGCGTCCGGACGGAGGAAATATGGCGTCAATATTCGTAAGAACACTCATTATTTACGTAATTCTCATCGCGATGATGCGTTTCACGGGAAAAAGACAGATAGGTCAGCTTCAGGTTTCCGAGCTGATAACGGCATTTCTCATAAGTGAAATAGCGTCAAACCCCATAACCGACAACAATATTCCGCTTCTTCACGCAATCGTGCCGATAACCGTAATTCTTTGCCTTGAAGTCATCGCGTCATTCCTTTCGACGAAGTCCGCAGTGATAAAGAAATTTCTCGAAGGCAAGCCGAGCATTGTCGTCCGAGGCGGAAAACCCGTGCAGAAGGAAATGGCGAAAATGAGGATGAGCGTTGAAGATCTGCTCTGTCAGCTGCGCCTGAAGGATACGCCGTCTCCTTCTGTCGTCGACTATGCAATCTTTGAGCCGAACGGGCAGATTTCCGTTTTCCCGCTCGAAAACGCGCCGACGGTAACAGGCATAGCACACCCCGTCATAGTCGACGGGCACACAATAAATTACGTCCTCTCCGAAATCGGCAAGGACGAAAAATGGCTTTCCGGAGTGCTCGAAAAGAAGAAAATCCGTGATATAAAAACCGTTTTTCTTATGACCGTCGACGACGGCGACGCCGTCACTGTATACAAAAAGGAGGCAAAATGAAAACCTTTATAGCTTCGCTCATACTTCTCTGCGCCGTTGTTGCCTTTATAGCTTTCAACACGACATATATCGTGCGTATATCCGATGAAATGCTTGAAATTGCAGAGTCGCTGCCGGAAAGCAAGGCGGCTTTTGAGGCGGATATCCCGTCTGCCATGGAAAAAACGCAAAGGCTCTGGGACTTATGGGACAAGACAATAGATAAATTTGCGTTTACAATCGGTTACGGTCATATCGACCGTGCCGACGACGCCGCAGCCGAGCTTTACACCGCCGCAAAAAACGGCGACGGCGACTCGTTCGTCACCGCCGCCATAAAATTCCGCGACGCGCTTTCCCGCCTGAAAAAGCTGGAAAGCTTTGATTTTGAAAGTATAATGTAGTTACCTGCGGCGAAGCTCCGCGGGCTCGGAGGGCACCTTTTTAATCCGCCACATCCAGTTGCCTTCGGAGGTGCCCGGCGTATTGACTCTGCCCTCATCGCCGAGGGAAAGAATGTCCCACATGGGTATGACAGCCACATTCGCGCGACTGTCCAATACCGCCTTTATGAAGGTTTCCGGCGCTTTTATGCGCTTTCTGCCGAGGTATTCCGCCGTGCGAGATTTTTCATCCGCCGTCCGCGAAGTCCACCAGGAAAGGGTTGCGGCATTGTCATGCGTGCCTGTATAATAATACGTATTACGGCGCACATTCTTCGGCAAATGCATATTCGACTTGTCATCTCCGAAGGCGAACTGAATAACTCTCATCGAAGGATATCCCGTGCTTTTCAGCAGCTTTATGACCTTCTCCGAAACGATTCCGAGGTCCTCCGCCACAAGCCCGAGAGACGGAACCTCTTTTTCCAGCGTTGAGAAAAGACTTTTTCCGGGTCCGTCGCGCCAGAAGCCGTTTTTCGCGTCCGGAGCATCGGGGGCGACGCTGTAATAATTGGCAAAGCCGATGAAATGGTCAAGGCGGACGGAATCAAACAGTTCCGAAGCCGCTTTCGCCCTGCGGACGAAAAAGTCATAGCCGTGATTTTTCATGTATTTCCAGTCGTAAAGCGGGTTGCCCCATTTCTGCCCGTCCTCGGAAAAGTAATCCGGCGGAACCCCCGCAACAAAGCTCGGACGGCGGTCACGATCGAGCTGAAAGCTCCTCGGATTTGCCCAGACGTCAGCCGAGTCCGGCGCAACGTATATCGGCATGTCCCCGAGAATTTCTATCCCGATTGAGTTTACATATTCCCTCATCCTTTTCCATTGCGAAAAGAAAAGATACTGCTCGAAAACATAATAATTTATCTCGTCCGAAAGAAATGCCCTGTATTTTTCCATCGCCGATTTTTCCCTGCGGACAAGGCATTTAGGAAAGTCAAGATAGCACTTTCCTTTGAACCTGTCCTTCAGCGCCATGAAAAAGGCATAGTCGCCGACGGCGGGATGTGCAAGAAGGAATTCCTCCGTTTCGCTTTTCAGCCGGTTTCCGGAATATTCATAAGCCGAGCGGAGCATTTTTCGCCTTGAAAAATAGATCTTTCCGTAATCGATTTTCTCTCCCTCCGGGACTGTGCCCGGAAGGTCGTCTTTTTTCAGAATGTCATCTTCACATAGCATATCGGGGTCGATAAAATATGGATTGCCCGCAAACGACGAAAAGCTCTGATAAGGCGAGTTTCCGTATCCGGTCGGACCGACGGGGAGCACCTGCCAGATGTCCGCCCCCGACTTTTTTATATAATCCGCAAATTCATAAGCTCCCCTGCCGACCGTTCCGATACCGTATGGCGAGGGGAGCGAAAATATCGGCATAAGCACGCCGCTTTTTTTCATAAAAAATTTCCCTTCTCAAAACCGAGATTTTTCTATCATTTTATCATCATAAACGCAATATGTCAATTTTTATTTCGGACGAATATTGACTTTTCGGTGCTTATATGATATGTTGTATAGGTGCATTTTTGCGGGAGGATTTTGGTCTTGGACATTTTTGACGTTTTGGTTATAGCAGTCGCGCTTTCAATGGACGCGTTTGCCGTTTCTATATGCAAGGGACTTTCTGTCCGGAAGGTGAAAATCGGACATCTGCTCGCCGTCGGACTTTATTTCGGAGCTTTTCAGGCGCTTATGCCCACGATAGGATATTTTCTCGGCAAGCAGTTTGAAAAATACATAACAAAGTTTGACCATTGGATAGCCTTCGGGCTTCTCCTCATAATCGGAGTCAACATGATACGCGAGGCACTTTCAAAGGAAGAGCCGGACGGAGAAAAGAATTCTTCGTTTTCCGTCGGCACAATGCTCGTCCTCGCCGTCGCAACCTCGATTGACGCGCTCGCCGTCGGCATTTCGTTCGCGTTCAACGAAATGGACAAAAGCACATTCCTTTATTCCGCGATAACAATCGGCGTTGTCACCTGCATTATTTCCATGCTCGGACTTCTCGCCGGCAACTTTTTCGGCGCGAAATACAAATCGAAAGCCGAGCTTGCGGGAGGAATCATTCTCATTCTCATCGGCACGAAAATCCTTCTCGAAGACCTCGGAGTAATAAATCTTCCTTTTTAACAAAATTCCAAACGCAGGCGATTGCCTGCGTTTTTTTGTTTTACATGTTCATTTTGTGAGAAATTTACGCGTAAAAAACGACAAAGACATGTGTACGCCGCAGATTGCAGGAAAAAATGGCGGAAAGCTGAATTTGCCGGCGCCCGACGGGCAATAATTTTTCATAAATGTTTTTTATCGCTTATCCCGACCCCCGAAGTCCGCGGCGAAACAATTTTGTTACAATTAAAATTTCAATTATCACTTGACGAAAATTTGTATATAGTATAAAATTAGACCAGTACGGTCTCGCACCGAAAGCCGAAAGGAGAAAAGCATGGACGACAACAAAAACCTCCCCGACCTTCCGAAAGAAGAAACGGAGAAGAAGCGTAAAGTCGATTGGAACAAAAAATATACAACCATCGCCGTTTACGCGCTGTTTGTAATTCTTTTTGCCGTTGTCTGCGTTTTCTTCTTCCTCAACAATCACGATTTCGGCAAGTACGCGAGCAGCTTTCTTTCCGTGTTCAACCCGATAATATACGGAATGATTTTCGCATACCTTCTGAACAAACTGATGAAAAAGGTTGAAATCTACGTTTTCGGTTTTCTTGAAAGACCCGGGAAGCGCCGTCTGCAAAGAACCTTTTCCGTATTTCTGACGGTCATCGCCGTCGTACTCGTCATATGCCTTTTCCTCTGGCTTCTCGTTCCGCAGATAGTCGCAGGCTATGCCGACCTCGAAGGCAAGATGAAATTCTATATCGGTAACGTTCAGCAATGGCTGGAAACGCTTGACGACAATGCGGGTGCCTTTTCCGAATATATAGCGTCCGCCGTCAAATATATAAACAACCTCATTGACAAGGTCTATGAGATCATCAAGAACATCACCCCGCAGATCGCGGGCGCGGCAAAGAACATCGTCGTGACCGTAAAGGATGTGCTTCTCGGCTTTGTCTTTGCGATATATTTCCTTTTCGCAAAGGAGCGTCTCTCTGCGCAGGCAAACAAAGCCCTCCGCGCACTGATGACCGACAAAGCCTATACGGGCACAAAGAAGGTCGTCTCGCTTATAGACGATAAATTCGGTAATTTTGTGACGGGAAAAATTCTTGACGCAATCCTCGTCGGGCTGATATGCTTCTTCGGTTGTTGGGCGATAGGCGTCCCGTATTATCCCCTCATCAGCATGATAATCGGCGTTTGCAACCTTGTTCCGGTATTCGGACCGATTGTCGGCATTGCGCTTTCGTCATTCATCGTTTTCATCGCATCTATGGACGCTTCCCTCATGTTCTGGTATCTGCTGTTTGTCGTACTTCTCCAGATACTCGACGCACACTTCATCACAAGTAAGCTCGTCGGCGAAAAGCTCGGCTTGCCGGCGATGTGGATATTCGCTTCGCTCATAGTGATGGCAGGCTTCTTCGGTCTGCCGGGAATGATAATCGCCGTTCCGACGTTCGACGTCATCCGCGAGCTTCTCAAGGAAAAAACGGAGAGCCGCCTCGGAAAGAAGGGTGCGCCGACGGATACAGAGGAATATTATTCGTCCGATGACGGTATCGCAATTCATGAGGAACAACAGCAGGCAACAGAGAAAAGTCGCGCAAGGGACAAAAAATTCATTGAGAAAATCAAAAGTCTTTTCAGAAAGAAGGACGGCAAAAAGCAGTCCGAAAAGAAGTAAAGGCGATTGAGTTTCGACGCCCGTACGTCGTTAAAGATTCCGGTGCCAAAGGTAACACTGTTGAAAAGTGCCGAGTAGGTAAAGTGTAGCGACAGGTTTGTGTTTCCGTCGCTACTGCAAAACAAAATATCACGGCGGATTTCCCGCCGTTATGCACCCGTAGCTCAGCAGGATAGAGCGACCGCCTCCTAAGCGGTAGGTCAGCGGTTCGAATCCGCTCGGGTGCGCCAATTTATTTCAAAGCAAGCCGGGTAAAAGCAATGTCAAACATCATCATAAGGCGCGCCGCAAAGGGCGACATGAAAAGGATAGACGAGCTTCTCTTTCAGGTTCACAAAGTCCACAGCGACGCCCGCCCCGACATTTTCAGAAAAGGCGCAAAAAAATATACGGACGAGGAGCTCGAAAAAATCATCGCGGATGACAAAACACCCGTTTTCGTTGCGGAGAAGGACGGCAAAGTCGAAGGCTACGCTTTCTGTATCCACAAGCAGTTCCCCAAGGAAAGCAACATGACGGACATAAAGACTCTTTATATAGACGATCTTTGCGTCGACGAAAACTGTCGCGGACACCACATCGGCACCCTGCTATATGAGTACGTCCTCACTTATGCAAGGGAGCACGGATATTACAACGTAACCCTCAACGTCTGGGCGGACAATGTAAATGCCGTAAAATTCTATGAAAAAATCGGGCTGAGGGTGCAAAAAATAGGTATGGAGAAAATACTCTGAGCCGAATATAAAATCAACATCTCGGTTTAAGCAGCACGGAAAACAAACAAGACGAGGTGAAACCACAATGGAACATCTTAACTTCTGCGTTTTCGGAGACTCCGTCGGAAAAGGAGTCGTTCTTTCGGAAACGGGGCGTTACACAAGCGGTGCGCCCGACATAAATCTCCTCACCGGCAGGAACGATATAACCCTTGAAAACTTTTCCCGCTTCGGCTTTGTGGCGGAAAAAACTCTGTCGCTCGTTGAAAAATGCGAGAGCGACATAGCGTCAAGCGACGCGGTGTTCATTGAGGTCGGCGGAAACGACTGCGATTTTGACTGGCAGAGCATTTCGGACAATCCCGAATGTGAGCACCTCTGCAAGACCCCGCCCGACATTTTTGAAAAAATCTATACAGAACTTCTGACAAAGGCAAAAGCGTTCGGCTCTAAAATTTTCGCGCTGAACCTTCCGCCCATCGTTCCGGCAAGGTATTTCAAGAAGATAACCGAAAAAGCGGGCATGTGCGCAGAAAACGTTCTGAAATGGCTCGGTAGCGTCGAAACGATATACCGCTATCAGGAAATGTACAGCATAATGGTCGAAAAAATCGCGCGTGCGGCAAACGTTGCGCTGATAGACATCCGCTCCGCGTTTCTTGCGGATCACCATTACGAAGAGCTCATCTGCGAAGACGGAATTCATCCGAACTCAAGGGGATATGAGCTGATATATAAGTCGGTCATAGAGCAGTACCGCGCGATAGAACAGGGATAAACGATAATAAGGAAAGGAGAAAAACCGATGAAGTTGTCATGGAACAAAAAATACACAACGATAGCAGTCTACGTTGCGCTCGTGCTCCTTGCCGCTTCGTTTATCGTTTTTTTCTTCCTCAACAACAACGATTTCGGCGGATATATAAAGAAGTTCTTTTCTGCCGTATCCCCGCTTGTATACGGAATCATAATCGCATACCTTCTGAACCCCATCGTCGCCCTTTTCGATACGAAGGTATTTGCGTTTCTCAATAAAAAGCAAGGGAAAAGGTGTCTGCGCAGAGGACTTTCCGTTGCCGCAACGATGATAATTTTCCTTCTTTTCATCTCGCTTCTTATCTCTGCCCTCGCGCCGCAGCTCATCTCCAGCATTGCGGAGCTGCAGAGCAAATTCAACGGATATGTCGAAACGGCAAAAAAGTGGCTCGGTCAGGTCGGGACGTCCACTCCGGCTCTCGGAGACATTGTTTCATCGCTGAACAGCTATATCGACAGATTCCTTGACAAGACTGAAGAGATTGTCGACATTGTCATGCCGTGGCTCGGCTCGTTTGCGACATCGCTCCTCGGCGCAATCAAAAATGCGCTTATCGGAATTGTTTTCGCAATTTTCATCCTTTGCGGAAAAGAGCGCATAGGCGCAGTGACAAACAAGCTTCTCCGCGCTTACGTTTCGGACAAAAAGCGCGGAACACTCATCTCGGCTGTTCGTCGCGCAGACAAGAGCTTCGGCGGATATATCAAGGGTACAATTCTTGACGCGATTTTCGTCGGCGTTATGAACTTCTTCTTCCTCTGGATGATAGGCGTTCCGTTCTACCCGCTCATTGCCGTTGTTCTCGGTATAACAAACATGATACCGATTTTCGGTCCGTGGATTGGTACAGTACCGTGCGCGCTGATTATCCTCATCGCCTCGCCATCAAAAGTAATTCCCTTCATACTGTTCACATTAGTGTTTCAGGGAATTGACGGAAACGTCATCGCGCCGAAACTGATAGGCTCAAACACCGGCATGCCTTCGGAATGGGTTGTTATCGCGATTACGGTCATGTCCGGATTCTTCGGAGCACCGGGAATGATAATCGGCGTTCCGACGTTCGCCGTCATATATACGCTCATAAACGACAGGATAAACGCAAAGCTGGCAAAGAAGGGCTATTCGTCCGACAATGCGGATTATTGCGAAGGCAGAGCGAAGGAAATTCTTCTTGAAGGGGAGGAAAATGACGATAAACCGAAGGAGAAAAAGAAGCTCTTCGGATTTCTGAAAAAACGCGACAAAAGCGCAGAAAAAGCCGTCACGGACGGAAAAGACGACGCCCCGGAAGCACCGGACGAAACACAGCCTCCGGAAAATAAATAACAAAGCATCAAAACGGCAGAGAATGTTCTCTGCCGTTTTTTGCGTCCGGAATTCATGTAACCGTCCGGTGCTTTTTTCATATAATAGTTATTGGTTTGTCGGAATTTCCGCATTTTTATCGGCAACAGAAGAAGATCTCTCCCTTCCGGCAAATAATATAAACGGGCGCACAAATCCGCCCGCAAATATTAAAGAAAAGAGGCACTGCTATGCAGAACATATCCGTGCGGGCACTGTTTGACTGTCCGACCAGACTTGTTTCGGAATATGAATTTCCATGGGAGGCAATCGAAAATCTCGCTGAAAATATAATCGCCCTCGGGCAGACTCTCGGCAGTGACTATTATTCCCCGAAGGAAAACATATGGATACACCGCACGGCAAAGATTGCGGAGAGCGCCGGAATCTCGGCGCCGTGCATCATTGAAGGCGGGGCGGAAATCCGTCATTGCGCTTATATCCGCGGTTCGGTTTATGTCGGCGCAGGAGCTGTAATCGGCAATTCGTCAGAGGTGAAAAACAGTGTGCTCATGGAGCGGGCTTGCCTTCCGCACTTCAATTATGCGGGCGACAGTATCATCGGCAGGGGAGCTCACCTCGGTGCGGGAGCCGTCATTTCAAACCTCAGGCTCGACCGCACAAGTGTGACCGTCACGCGCGGAGATGAAAAGATTGAAACTGGCAGACGGAAATTCGGCGCGGCTGTCGGTGACGGGACGGAGGTCGGGTGCGGTGCCGTGATATGCCCCGGAAGCATTATCGGCAAAGGCTGCATAATCTATCCGCTCGCGCTCGTGCGTGGCTGTGTGGACGAAAAAACGATATATAAGTCTGTCGACCGCAAGGCGGAAAGGAGAATGTGAAATGGCTCGATTGTTCGGAACGGACGGCATCCGCGGGATTGCCGGAAAAGAACTGACCCGCTCCCTTGCCGCAGGCATAGGCGAAAAGCTGACTCTGCTCCTCTCGCGCTCCGGCGAAAAACCGAAAATACTTCTCGCCCGCGATACAAGACTCTCGGGACAAATGCTCTGCTTTGCAATCGCCTCCGGAATATGCTCCGCGGGGGGCGACGTCCTCTTTACCGACATTCTCCCGACCCCCGCCGTCGCTTTTCTGACAACAGAACTCGGCGCGTCCGCGGGAATAATGGTGACAGCGTCTCACAATCCGTCGGAATACAACGGTATCAAGATATTCGGCAGCGACGGTCACAAGTTGTGCGACGAGCTTGAAGACAAAATCGAAGCGATGCTTTCCTGCCCGCCGCAGAACGTGCCGTCAGGCGAGATGGGAACCGTTAAAATGATTGACGGAGCAGGCGAATATATCTCTCATCTCGTCGCCTCCGCCCCCTCTCCTCTTTCTGGACTTCATATAGCCCTTGACTGCGCCTGCGGTGCGGCATGCGTGACGGCGGAGAAAATATTTTCGTCGCTCGGAGCCGATTGCGACATGCTCTTTGACAAACCGAGCGGCACAAATATAAATTCGGGCTGCGGGTCGACGGATATTTCGTATCTTTCGGAATACGTCCGGAAGAACGGGCTTTGCGGCGGAGCGGCTTTCGACGGCGACGCCGACAGGTGCATATGCGTCGACGAAACGGGAAATTCCATCGACGGGGACACCATGCTCGCAGCGCTCTCGTTTGACATGAAGCAGCGCGGGGAGTTGCGCGGAGGTGTCGTCGGCACGGTGATGAGCAACTGCGGACTTGTCCGCTTCTGCGAAGAAAACGACATAAGATTTTTGCAGACAAAGGTCGGCGACAGGTACGTTTCCGAGGAAATGCGCCTTTGGGATTATAATCTCGGCGGCGAGCAGTCGGGGCATATGATATTCGGTGACATAATGCCGACGGGCGACGGGCAACTTACGGCAATAATGCTGTTTTCACTCATGCAGAGAACGGGAAAAAAGCTCTCCGGAATTGCGTCCGTGATAAAGAAAATGCCGCAGCTTTCAAAAAACATTCCCGCCGCGGCAGAACAGAAAATTGCGTTTCTCGCGAGCAGCGACGTAAAGAATTATCTCGCAGAAGTGAGAGAAATGCTCGGCAAGAGCGGAAGGCTTGTCGCGCGTCCTTCCGGAACGGAGCCATGCATAAGACTGACGGCGGAAAGCGACGACGAAAAGCTCCTGCCGGCTCTGCTCGATTCAGCCGCCGAAAAAATATCTGCGCTCATAAAAAGTGCCGCAAAGGAGGATATATGTGCGGAATAATCGGTTATACGGGGAAAAGAAACGCAAGAGACGTGATACTTTCGGGGCTTTTCTCCCTTGAATACAGAGGCTATGATTCCGCGGGGATGGCTGTAGTCTCCGAAGGGAGAACGGTAACGGTCAAGACCGCGGGAAAGGTGAAATCGCTTGAAGAGGCGACGGGTAAAAGCCACATAAGCGGAGGTACCGGCATAGGTCACACGCGCTGGGCAACGCACGGAGCGCCGACATCCGAAAACGCTCATCCGCATACGAGCGGCAGGGTGACGCTTGTGCATAACGGAATAATCGAAAATTATGCGGAGCTCAGAACGTCACTTGAAGACAAGGGCTACAGATTTATATCCGAAACGGACACCGAGGTCGCCGCCGCGCTGATCGACAGTCACCTCTCCGCCGAAGGCGACCCCATAAAAGCGATTGGCAAAGCGACGGGCGAAATGAACGGCTCGTTTGCGTTTGCGATAATGATTGAAGGCTTTCCGGATGTGCTCTTTGCCTCAAGGAAGGACAGCCCGCTGATAATCGGCGCGGGCGAAGGCGAGAGCTTAATCGCCTCCGACATAACGGCGATTCTTAAATATACAAGAACCTATATGATTCTCGAAAGCGGCGACATTGCAAAGGTCACGGCGGGGGAGGTCTCGGTTTATGACAGCACCCTGCGTCCTGTCGAAAGAGAGAAAAATGTCTCCGCCTGGGATACAGAGGCGGCGGAAAAGGGCGGCTATCCGCACTTCATGCTGAAAGAGATAAACGAGGAGCCAATGGCGATAAAAAACGTCCTCTCCGGAAGGATAAAGGACGGTCTTCCCGATTTTTCCGGAGACGGAAAAGATATAATCACAAGGCTCGCAGGTGCAGACAAAATATTCGTCGTCGCCTGCGGAACGGCAATGCACGCAGGGCTTTTCGGCAAATATATGACGGAAAAGCTCGCCCGCCGTCCGTGCGAAGGGGAACTCGCCTCGGAATTCAGATATAAGGATCCGATTGTCGGCAAAGGGGACGCTGTCATCGTCATTTCACAATCGGGCGAGACGGCGGATTCCCTTGCCGCACTGCGACTTGCAAAGGAAAAGGGCGCGTTTACGCTCGGCATTGTGAATGTTGTTTCTTCGTCAATCGCACGCGAGGCAGACGAGGTAATCTATACGAGAGCGGGGCCGGAGATAGCCGTTGCCAGCACAAAAGCGTTCACCGTCCAGGCGACTGTCATGACGCTGCTCGCCGTCGGAACGGCACTTCGGCTCGGCAGAATAAGCGAGGCGGAAGCGGCGGAAACGACCTCCGCCCTTTCTCTTGAGCTGCCGGCGGCGATACAGTCGCTTACGGAGCGCAGCGACGACATAAAGGAAATCGCAATGGTCATCTCAAAAAGCGAAAACGCCTTTTTCATCGGCAGGGGTATCGACCGTTATGCGGCGGAGGAAGGGTCGCTGAAGCTGAAAGAAATTTCATATATCCATAGCGAAGCCTATGCCGCAGGCGAGCTCAAACACGGCACCCTTTCCCTTATAAGCGACGGGGTTCCCGTCATCGCTTCCGCCTGCGACAAAGCGCTTTACAGCAAGACAAAAGCGGGACTTTCCGAGGTGAAGGCGCGCGGCGCCGTGACGGTTCTCGTTTCGCCGGACGACATATGTTCGGAGCGCGACGGAGAATTTGTAATCGGGCTTCCGTGCAGGAGCGAAATCACGGCGGCAATCTCGGCTGTGACGGCATATCAGCTCCTCGCATATCACACCGCCGTCATGCGCAGGACAGACGTCGACATGCCGAAAAACCTTGCAAAATCAGTAACTGTCGAATAAAACAAAACCGGCGCCGTATCGGCACCGGTTTTGTTTTATTGTTTTCTTCGCCTGCGTCACCTTCTCGCGACGAATGTCGCAAGTCCCGTGTCCGCTTCTCTTTCAAAGCTCTCGACCTTAAACCCGACGGCTTCAAGCTCCTTTATATACCCCTCGCGGCTCTTGCTTCTCGCGGGAACTCTCGCCAGCATAACGGTCTTGTCCGTTCCGTCAACATGTCTTTCCTCCGGAGTTTCATAGTCCGAGCCGGAAATGCTCTGCCATTCCTCAAAACTGCCGACATTCCCCGAGAAGGCATCGTCATCGCAAAGCTCGCGGATGAATATCGCGCTTGCGCCGTCCTTTGTCGCCGAATAGATATTTTCGAGGTATTTTCGTCTGTCGTCGTCCGTGACAAGCATATGCAACCCCTGACAGTCGACTATTCCGTCATATTTTCCCGCTATGCTGTTTTTGACCATGTCCATAAAGAAAATCCGTGCGCCGGGATATTTTTCAAGTCTGCTTCTCGCGATATTCACCGCCGTGACGGAAACATCCGTCCCCCAATAAAGACAGCCGAGCCGCGAAAGAATAATTCCCTCGCTTCCCTCACCGCA